>ENA-OPNW01000822-OPNW01000822.1-human-gut-metagenome-genome-assembly--contig:-NODE-822-length-17682-cov-3.031826_pt1 | contig 17682 bp, 9 predicted proteins | sample MGYA00241540_ERZ501777 | MGnify/ENA primary metagenome ERZ501777 (study PRJEB25962, sample SAMEA2042615) | human gut metagenome | biome: human gut; feature: human-associated habitat; material: faeces...
ATGCCATCGGCAGCGTGGCCGTGTTTGTGTTCAACGACCAAGGAGAGAAAAGAGACAATTTCGTTCTTTCTTCCTCGGAAAACATCCGCTACATCGACGTATATTTCGCCCCGGGTGATGCCTCCGTGTATGTGGTGGCCAATCACCCCACTCCCGAAACACTTCTAACGAAAGTAAAAACGCTCGATGACTTGAAGAAGCAGGCACTGACCATTGATGCCCCCGATGGTGCCTGCCCCGGCAAGTACGTCATGGAGGGTCATGCCACCGTGACGGATGTACAAGCTTCGAAAAAAATCCAGCTCAACCGCCTGGCGGCACATTTGGAGTTCAATATCACCGTAAACACTTCCCTTGTGGAAAAACCGGGCGACAGTGCCGGAACAGGCAACAATGGCAAGCCCGGTGTGGAGGTGCCCTCGTTGGGCGGCGATGGCGGCAGCTTCGAGTTGTCGGCCATGTACCTTTGCCAAGTTCCCCGCGGCACTTACCTGCTGGAAAGAAATGCTGACGAAGCACTCCTCACCAACCAAGGAGACTGGGTGTTTAACGAGGACCCGGAAAAGATGAACGGAAACTATTTCAGCGAGCCTGTACGTTTGGATGTGAAAGGGGAAAACGGCACGTACAGCGCTTCGTTCAACCTCTTCGAGAACCGTCGCGGAGCCGTGGAGGAGAACCCGAAGATGTGGCCGGAAATCATCGAACTCCAGTCGCACCCTTTGTACCCCACTTTCCGTAAGCTCTACAAGCGTACCCGCGCCATGGACTATCCAGACTATGTGGGTCAGATAGCAATAAAAGACAATGACAAAAAAGACATCCCGAACGACGAGTTGCGAAAGGATAGTCGTGTACAAGCTGGACAGTTTTACAATGCCACCTACCTGCGCATTGACGGTGTGTATAACCGCCCCAATTCAATGGGCGGCCGGGACTCCTATGAAACGTCTTATTACGTGTATCTGGGCCACGATGCCGACAGCGACTTCAACATTCGCCGCAACCACTTGTACAACCACAACATCACTATCCGTTCGCTCGACAACTACGACCACCGTGTGACGGAATCCTTGCTCGACGGATTGTTCGTACAAGCACCCGATGCCGCCGAACCGCTCGACGCCCATTGCAACGTGGTCAAAGTGCTGATATATGCCCCCGAGGCGTGGACGGTGTCCGTAGAGAATCCCGATGAAACGCCGTGGCTGGAGGTGTCGACTTCTGCCGCCTATAAACCCCGTTCGCTGGGGATGACACCTACAGGCGAGGAAGCCGCTTTCTCCCTTTTCGGTGAAATGGGTGTGCACTATTTCTACATCCACACCGACGAGTACATCCCCGACATCGAAAGTCCGGAGCAGAACGACATCGAAAAAACGCGTACAGGCTCCATCGTGTGCCGTTGTGCCGGCATCGAGCAGAGAATCCCCATCGTGCAGCAACCTGCCCAACTGGTAAATATTGACTTGGGCTACGACCCACACACTATGCAGAAAGTGTACTACCAAGCCTTTATCGAAAACAAACAAGAGCAGAAGTATATGCCCTGGGGCTTCATCCACAAATGGTGCTGGACGCTCGACGACCTCATTGCCGCCGGTACATGGGACGGACTATCAAACACCCGTCAACTCTACGAAGTGGGCGTATATGGCGATTACAACGAAATCCTCAACAATAAGTTAGATCCGCTTTACCCTGATGGCTTGCCCTACGACCATGCCATAGGCTACATTATCTCCAAGAACCGCGACCGTAACGGCAATGGAAAGATAGACTACAACGAAATTACCTGGTACTGGCCTGCCATCAAGGAAATGCAGAAGATAGTCGAAGCCTACCGCCAAGACCAAGTAGAGCTGCAAACCCCGATGGGTGTTTACCATGTGTCCACCCCCTCCTCTTCCGACCGCGACGGCATCACCCCCGGATTCTCCTACACGGTGACCTTGCCTGAGGGCAAACGGAAAGTGGAGCAGCGCGACCGCCACTACAATGTCATTGCCTGCCGACGCAAGGATGCCTGGAAGGGACCGGACGGAGGAACGGGCAGCGGTGACGTCACGACCGACCCCAATTGGGGAGAGGGCGATGAAGTCATCATCCCGCGCACCAAATAACAAGTATAAAGAATTAAAAAAAGAATTCTAAGATGAAAAGACATATTTACATAGGTTGCCTGTTGGCCTTGACGGGCTTGCTGGGAGCTTGCTCGTCCGACGAAGAGCCAATCCAGGACAAACCGAATACATACACCTTCGAAGTACGTACTCGCGGAGTGGGTGCCACAACCCCTTCGGCACCCGATGACGCCAGGCAACACACCCGCCTCTACGTGGCCGAACGCTTGCCCGAACACACCGAGCCGCTGCATTGTGCCCCCGAGCACCGCCATGACCTGACGGGCGGACACTACGAGCTTGCCGGTCTTTACGGTCAGTGGTACAAGTTTGCCTTTGTATGCGTGCCCAAATGGGGCAGCGGTGTGGGCGATGACACCTTAGGTGGCGCAGAGTTGCTCACCGAAGAAATGCCTGCCGACCATACTTGCGACTTCAACAAACTGCTCATCGACTATAAACCTGTACTGAGCCACCAGAAAAGTAACCCGGTCATGGCCGCTACCGAGGACTTGAATGTCTACCGCAAGGTTATCGACCGCTGGATTGACCCCGAACCGGAGAAGCAGCCGAATGTGGAAAACGTACTCATGCAACGCATTACCGGTGAACTGATTATCGACATGGGCGTGCCTGCTGATCAGTTTCCCAAGGATGTTGAATATATCGAACTGACATTAAAAGCCCCCGCTATGCAGGCTTATGTACATGATGAAGCCGGCGGAAAGGTCATCACCCGGGATGGCTTTGGTGATATGGTCTATAAATTGGATTTTTCCGGGCTGGAAGCAGAAGCGTACCGGACAGCGATGGACACCAAACAGATGTTCCATCTATGCCTCCTGCCCGAGGTCCTTCAAGGGACAATCATGGTGAAATATAAAGGTACGTCTGAATCGCTCGCCTTGACATTGGACGCAGACACTGCAAACGGAAATACCCGTGTGGAAATCCATCCCAACCGCCGTACCACCGTGCTCTACCACGGCATGAAGCCCGACGAGTTTGAAGTGCGCTATGCCGGATTTGACGACGACGCGCAAATCGGTGTGGGCGATGACGAGTGGAACGGCTGGAAACCAGAGAAAAAATAAGTACGAACCATCATTAAGAAACAAAGAGTATGAATCATAAGCTATACAAAAGATACGGAGCACCGTTGCTGGCAACCTTGGCCTTGTGTGCAGCCTGCACGGAAGATAATGGCATGGATGCCCTAATGGGCAGCGGATTGGAAGGCGACGAGTTGCTTGTGGATTATGCCGTGGGCGAATCCCTCACTCGCAGTGTGAGCCATGATCCGGTGCCGGCAAACAAGCGCATCAGCTCGCTTACCTACTTGCTCTTCGATGCGCAGGGCGAGTTGGTGAAACGCCGTGAAATCCCCGACATGGACAATATGGAGGCACAAGATTGGCCCATGACGCGTGCCAATATGACTTTTGCGCAGCGCGAAGCCTTGCGCGACACTTTGAAACAGGGACAAAATTACACGGCCGTGTTCGTGGCCAATGCCAATCCTGAGCTGTTTGGCGGTGAAAATGTGCTTCATTTGCCTGTCACCTCCGGGAATAAGCAAAAGTTGGAGGAAGTGTATCTCTCTCTGCCTGCTACCACCGCTTTCAACGATGGCAATATGTTTTATCTGGACATCAATGAGATTGCCCCTACAACGGACAACGACCGTGAACACCCCTACAACAGCCCCGTCATGCTGGAACGCATTGTGAACCGCACCGACTTTTTTTCGGACGACTATCCGGCATGGGACACGGAGTTTACCCAAGGGAAAATACGGGAGTTTACCGATAAAGTGTATGGGCAGCTGATACCCGAGGGGTTGTCAGAGGAAAAGCCATTGGGTATCAACGAGTGGCTTGAACAATTTACGAATGCTTTCGCACTGTTCGCTACCCAAAAAGGATATATGGGGGTACCCACATTCCCTGCATGGATCGCAGATTTTACCCGTGTACTGAACAGTCTTGATTATAGCGGCTATATAACCGGAATGAGCCGGGATGAGCAAGATGCCATCAAGAAACAGTTGTATGACTCTTGTCTGAAAAACAGTCCGTTAAAAGAACTGTGGCAACCCTGGACAGGACTGACGGCAAAAGTGGCCTACACCCAATGTGCCAACCGTTTCTTTTTGAAAGAACGTACCTCCCAAGCAGAAGCGGGCGAAAAAAGCACTCCGTTGTTGGACATCGTAACGCTGGAAGGCAATGCTCCGGAAAGCAAGAAAGAACACTCCTTTACAATGATTGGCTTTGGAGGAAATTCCAATGCCACTGATGGAAAAGGGCAAAATAAGATGAAGGAGATACAGCTTTATGGAAAAGACAACGCTGTGATTGCGACATTGCCCCTGACACAGAAAGTACAATCCTTTGCCGGACAAGGTAGCAATGTACGGGTACAGTTGGCCTATTGCCCGATAAAAGAAATGGCTTACAATACAAACTGCAAAACCGGGCTGAGTTACAGCTTGAAACCCGTTAATTTGGAAACTGGCATTAGCACCGGAATGGGAAGTTACAGCCTGCACAAGGAATGGCTTCAAGAATTCCTGAAAACCTCGGAAGGTCAGAAGTTTGGTGCAAATATGGACGCATTTGTTCTTCAGATAGCTCTTCCTGACTTGTCGCAAAAGGAAGCCTTGACGATAACCTACGAATGGACAGTGAGAGAGAACGGACAGTGAAAGAATAACCAACTCGAAAACAGAAAATCATGATGAAGAAAAAGAACTACATACATTATGTTGCCGCCCTGTTGGGCCTGTTGGTGGCCGCAAGCGGCTGTCAGTCGGACGAGGAGTGGACGGATGATAACACGGTGCAGATGCCGGTGTCGTTTCTGTTGCAATCGGCCGGCATGCGACCGGATGGCTCCGAAAATAATGGAAGAAGTGCGGAAAGCCCCCAATTGAAAAACCCGAGGAAACTGTACGCCGACCGCGTGCAGCTGAATGTGTACCGCCGTGCGGAAGGCACCTATGCCGATGATAAGGAAGGCTTTACTTTCGATCGGACAATGACCTTGAAGTGTGTGGAAAGTACGGACAACAGCTTCCGGAAAGCCACCGGAACCCTTTTGGTGGAAAAAGGATATGAATACCGTACGACTGCCCTTGCCTATTCCGAAGAAAAGCAGGAAAAGGATTTGTTCTCTTTGACGCATGGAACCGCCAAAGCCTTCGGCGAAGCACAAATGACGCTGACGGATACGGAGCAATACAAAACCCCTGAACTCTTTTTCGGCACGCCTCTTTATGATACCACTCCGGGAACAGAGGGGGACGGCACACCGCTCTTTATTCCCAATCCGGATGTTGAGACAGAGCTGCGCGGTGTGCTCTACCGCTGCGTGGCGGGTGTGGAACTGACGTTGACCGAAGTTCCGGAGAATGTTGCCAAGCTGACCCTGCTTGCCGGAAAACTCAATACACAAAGTAAGGCTACGGTTTACGATGACTTCCTGGATCCTACCGGACTACAGGAAACCGATGCGGCTGCGGGCGAAAAGTTTGTGATTGCCCAATGGATGCGCCCGGCGGACGATACAGCAGAAAAAGAAGTCCTGTTAACCGATGCCAATCTGTTGGCTGTGGATGCTTCACCCCTCTATGTGAAGATAACTTTGACCGATGGAACGGAATCTATTGTCCATATCCGCATCAAGCACAAGGGGGCTGATAATACAGGAGGTGGCTATCCGGGAGGTGGTAGTGGTACGGGTATCATTCCCAATCCCGGTGACAAGCCGGACGACTCTGTCATCAACGATGGCAACTTGAATTTCAAACGAAACAATTACTACCGCATAAAAGGCAATTACAAACAATTGACAACGACCGACCTCCCGCTGGTGGTGACCATCAATCCTTATTGGGATGGCGACCACGAATTGGATATGGATAAAAAATAACACAGTATGATGAAAATATACAGATTATCAGTTGTGGCGGCACTGTGCGTGTCGCTTCTGTCCGTCCTCACAGGATGTCAGGACGACGAGTTCTTGCCGACTCCGGATTGGGGCGGTCAACAGTTGTCAAGCACCCGTTCCACCGCTCTAACCTCGGCATTGGTGCAAGGAACAGACGGTCATTGGCGGGCTACGCAATGCGTGCCTTTGGTAGGCAAAGGCCGCATAGTGGATGATTTTTCAGACGGATTGGTCAAAGCCTTGGGCGAGGGCGGAGGCTACTTCGACCCGATGCTTGATACCGACCTGACCAATGCAGCCTCTTTTGCTTCTTCGTTGGCCGATGTTGAGGTCTTGGGAAACCAACTTTTGTCCGTGCGCGATTTGGACCGCACGTATGCCGGTGGACAAGTGGCGGGTTTTGTTTATAAAATATCCGATTCGAGTTTGCTGGAATTGGATGTGCTGAAAGGTTTCTGGCTCACCACCTACCTCAACGGGCAGAAGCAGGAAACACACATGGCGGGCACAGATACCGATGTGCTGGGGTTGAGCCTCCTGAACATTGCCAGTAACAATGCCGACCAAGGCATGACCGTTTCGGCTTTCTTTGAAAAACCTTTCGATGAAATCAAAATAGGAATCAGCGGCATCAGTGCCGATTTGCTCAAAGCCTTGAAGATATACTATGCTTTTGTAGGCGAAAACGAAACCAAATATTGTATCCAAGGAAGCCGTTATTTTCCGAACTCGAAAGTGCACGGTGGGGTTGGTTGGACTAGCTGGGCATCTTTTGATGCGGATGATGTGGTAGACAATGACCTGGACAACGGTGTTGCCACATTCCTCATCAATGCCGGAAAAATCACCATTGATACGGGCGAGGAAATACCGGCAGGCTCGGAAGTGGGATTTGTGACAACGAGCGGAAGTTTGCTGGATCTGGGTATTGGTGCTACCACTCAACTGACAACCTACGATGCGAATGACAACGAGGTGGAAGAAATATCGGTGGCCAAAGTGCTCGGCCTGTCGTTGATTGGCGGTGGAAAAACTGCTGTCAGCATGATAACTACCAAGCCTTGCCGCCAAATAAGGATGAACTTTACGGGACTTGATATAAATCTTGGCTCTACCAAAATTCATTATGCCTATGTGAAGGATCCCATAGCGGTTGATCCTACCAGCTACTTCTCGTTGAGCGATGTCACCATCACCGGCAACTCTTATTATTTGTCTGCACCCAAGGGTGGAACTACCACGTGGACGGTAATCAAAAGTCCGGAAGGAACCATGCCTTCCATCAAGGATAATAAGGTGACTGGCATGACTGTTGACGGCAACTATGTGATAAGCGGCGCGTTTATCAATGAAGAGAATTACAGCGTGACGCAACAAATGGTCATTACCCGTGCAGCCGAACAGAAAGACGGATGCAACCAAATGATAGGCACGGAGTATGGTGCCAAGGCTGAAGCACCATTGGGTTCCAGTGGCGCACTGATTGAATTAAAAGGCTTTAGCGGTGCTGAAAACTTGGTAGACAACGATTGGAACAATTATGCCAAATACATCGGTGGATTGGATTTGGCCAACAACACGGGCATTGTGGCCATCACGACCACCCAACCGGTCAACCCGGATAACAAGCGTATCAAAACCGGCTTCGTAATGCAGACTGCCAACGGATTTTTAGGATTGGACTTGTTACAGTTCTTTGTCATAAAATTATACAATGACGGAACAATGGTGGAGGAGCAAGCCATCGATGGAAACGGTGTGGCTGATGTGGGCCTGATAGGCAGCAAAGGAAACAAGATACGTGTAGGCTTTACGACCGATAAGACGTTTGACCGCATTGAGTTGTGGACGGCCGGTGTATTAAAACTGGATTTGCAGGAATACCGTATCTATGGGGCTTATTGGGAAGATGCCGATGCCGGCTGTGTGAGCGCCGACCCTTCGGAGGCTTGTATCGAACTGCTGACTCCGGCTTCGCACGGCGCAGCCATCAACTATTCGGAAAGCAAGGTGGCCGGCGTGGTTGCTGTGGGTACTTCCTACAACAATTTGGGTAATCTGCTTGATACGGACATGGAAACCGGTGCATTGATCAGCGGAGCGGTCAATGTGGCTACAGCTACGACCGTAGCTGTGAAATTTGATGAAATCAATGATCCGAATCGAAGCACCAAAATAGGTTTCATCGTCAAAAGTCCAACAGGTGTATTAGACGTAGGATTATTGAAAGGCACCGTGCTGAAAATTTACCACCAAGGCGTAGAAGTGGGAAAGGCCGGCGAAGGCGGTGTGTTGGATTTGGACTTGATAGGCTATACCGGTCGTGCCTTTGTGGAAACAACAGCTGAAACCACAGCTTTCGACGAGGTGCGCATCACTTTCGGCGAAGGCTTGGGGGTGTTGGATGGCAATGTGGAACTGTCGGGTGTGTTTGTCCGTCGCGATTCCGATGCTGACGGTATCCCCGATTGTGCGGAAGACGAGGAGAATAAGGATGTGTCCGACATTTCCGATGCTGTTGTTATAGGTTCTGAACACAAATGTTTGTTAGGAGAATCGGTCATAAAGATAATCGTAAAGGGTGGACAGGAAGGAAAGACATACACATTGAAGTTCGACGACATCGCTTTCAACAACGATTTCGAAATCCAGTGTGTGTTGGACGGATATTTCACGCTCAGCACCAAAGATATGAAACCGGGCGATTATTACATGGGTATCTATGACGGTGATGACATAAAGTGGAATGGAGTACATCTTGTGTTGCATCCCGCACGAACTACTTGGAAAGGCGAACGCTCGACCGACTGGAACGATTGGCACAACTGGACCGATGGTGTACCTTGGGAATGCACGAGTACGGTGATAGCCTCAAATTGCAGGTTTTACCCCGTATTGGAAAAGGATAAAGAGTACTTTAGTTACAACATCCATTTCTGTCCCGGTGCCGAGGTGGTGAATACCCATTATTTGTATTATGGTCAGGCTTGGGTGGAATTTTCACTGACGGGTGGACGCTACCACATGCTTTCGGCACCGCTGCATGACATGGTGACAGGCGATATGTTTATTCCTGAAAACTTGAATGGCAACCATGGCACATGGGACTATTTCGACCCGCTGACACCGGAAACTGCACCCGAAAGCCGATTGAATCCAACGGTGTACCAACGCTTTTGGAACAGCATCGCTACGGGACACACCATCGAAGGCCCTGTGAATGTTACGCCTGATGCCACTTCATGGACACCGCCCATCAACGACTTGGCACAACGTTATACGGCGGGCATGGGATTCTCTCTGAAAGCAGGCACCGCTACGCGGCCTTATACTTTCCGTTTCCCCAAGGAACATACCCAATACAATTACGTGTACAGTGATGGCAGCCACGCTGGACAACCGGCCGAGACGATTTCCCGCGACTGGCCGAATCCGGGACGCTTTATCCATGAAAATGAAAACGGACTTACAAATTTTCCTTACCAAGTGACAGTGACGAACCAAACCGCCGGAACCACCTTTATTGCCGGCAATCCCTTCATGGCGCACATTGATATAGAAGCATTCTTGAAGGAGAACCCTAAAGTTACCTCCGTCAAAGTGAACGATGGTAGCAGTAACAACAGTTGGATGTTGGCAGACGGCAAGTTGGTGGGCACGGATGGAAGCTTGCCCTATCTGGCCCCGATGCAAGGCTTCTTTGTGACGAACTCTGATCCACTAACCTCTTTGAACTTGGAATATACGGAAGCGATGTTGGTACAGTGCCCGGATGTCCGTCTGAACGCACCACAGCAAGATGAACCGCTCACACGGGCGGTCTCGCGTTCCGTGGCTCCCTCCGACCGAGAGGCTTTGCGCATCACTGCTTACAGTCAAGGCACGCATGCCTCCTGTGTGGTGTTCATTCGTTCCCATGCTGCCGATGGTTATCTTGATGGTGAAGATTCGCGCATCTTGTTGGACAACGAAGTGCAGCCGGTGGTGGCCGTGTTCACAGAGGCAGACGGGCAGGCTTTGGACATCCAACAGTTGAGTAGTCGTATGGAAATCCCGTTGGGCTTCAGTCTGAAGAATCAAGGCAACGTGTTCTTGAAGTTGAACCATGCATCAGGTAGCAATTGGGATGGTTGGATGCTCGTAGATAAACAAACAGGGCAGCGCTGGTCGCTGGAAGGTGGTTATACACAGGTGGATTTGGGTACGACAACCAGCCATGCCGGACGCTTCTGTCTGGTGAGATTAAAAAATTAGGATAATCTTTTTAATAAAATTACCCCTGCCATAGTTTGATTCAAATGAACTGTATCCCAAAAGTCAGATACTGAGTTCCATGTCATTTCATAAGCTATGGTTGGGGTAATCATTTGATTTAAGAAATGAATACTCTTAAGAAAAAACATTGCCAATGCAATAAAACTCAAACCCCTCGTCCTGAAACGGTAGAAAAATACCGTCAAGCAATTGAAGAGTACCGTACAACGAACACTTCCTGTCGAGTAATATGCCGGAAGTTCGGATTGTCCGAAGAAGGTTTTAGAGGATACTTATATCGGTATCATCGCAATCTGATGTTAGCCCGCTATAATATCTCATGCAGCTTGGAAGAAGCTCTTAACATCAAGATGAACCAACTTCGTGGGCAACTTCCTGCAACTCGGATTAAATATCAGAATGCCATTATCGCAAGTGGAAGTTCGGAGTTCATAGAGTTTAGTATTTCGCAGATTTCCGGAATGTTCGGACTGAACGGTTCGGGATTGATGAGGCAGTTGCGTACACACTATCCGGAAATATTGGAATTCCGGGAAAAAGAACGGGCACGGTTGGGCATTGATGACCACTTACCACGCGGAATGCGCTCTTTTGCTAAAGAACAATATGCCAAAGCTGTGGATTTACTACGCGGCAATTCTTACATTACCGTACAGGAAGCTGCTGACACATGTGGTGTTTCCTACACCGGGCTAGAGCAACATCTTCTGTTTTATTATAAAGATTTAGTGAAGAAACGTATCAGAATACGGGAGAAAGCTGTCAGGCAGCAATTGAAAGGAAAGATAACAGGACGTGGAACCCTTCATGTTCCTACTTCCGTAGTATCAGCGAAATATGCAAAGTCTGTGCAACTATTCTGTACCACGCCAATGTCAATGGCGAAGATTGCTGCACAAGCACAGGTATCGAAAAAGGCCTTTTACGAATATATGCACCGTTGGCATATGGATTTGATTTGTGAACGCAAGGGTATTCCTTACAAGGAGGGTACACCTGTGGATTTCTCCAAAGTCCGAAAATATAATCCGGCTACCAAGGCAAAATATGCGGAAGCCATTCGTCGACTTCAAGATAGCGGATTGCCTACAGCCAAGGTTGCCACTGAGTTCGGTCTACATCCTGAAAGTTTCAGAAGTTATCTGAAAGAACATGAACCGAAATTGTATGCCCGCCAAGGTATGGTAAAGACGGAAAAGGGAACCATGTTGCGTAGCAGCATGGCAAAATATGCGAATGCCATTGAACAATATTCCACTACGACTGAACCTTTGAATGTTATCGCCCGCCGTTTCGGAGTAAACAGCTGTTCGTTGCGTGATTTCATCAAGAGGCATTTTCCAGATTTGAAAAAGCAACGGAACAAGTTGTTGGAAGGTGAAAAAGGAAATTAAATATTTGTGTTCCTTTATGAAACAATTTATAAAAGTAATTCCCTTGCGATATAAAATCCTATTAGGCTGTCTGATAATGATGGCGGTAATCATATGTATGGTCACCGTACTGCTTCATGAACGAAGGCGTGTTATAGAAATAGAATCCGATACGCATGCTATTCACCAAGTACAACATGATGTGAATAGCATACACCGTCATATTACTTTGCTTGCTACCTATGGAGAGACAGCCGTAACTTGGAACGAAAAGGATTTTTCTGACTACCGTACTCTGCGGTTGCAGGTAGATAGTATGTTACGGAATATGCAGGATGAAAAAGAAGAGTTTGTTAAGCAGGAACAGATAGATACCTTGTGTCATTTGCTTTTGAGTAAGGAAGAACATCAGTTTCAAATTATGCAACTGTTTCAGGAATATAGTGAAGTTGAAAGCCTGATGATTAATAACTTGCCTTCTGTACTACAACAGGCAGGCTTTTCCCGTACCATTACCAGGAAGAGAAAAGGTATCCGGGGATTTTTCGGGGCAAAAGAAACGGTACAGTTGCCTTCGGATAAGACCGCTTTTCATCAACTGAATAGGGATTTGCTTTCCATGCAGGAAGAGCGACAAAAAAATGTAGATATCTATATGGATAATCTACGTAACTATAACAAGGAACTCAACCAAAAACTTCGTACCTTGATCACCACAATGGATGATCAGACCGAGCGTGTCCTAACAGAAAAGGAACAATACCTCAAAATCTCCCATGACCACTTTATATGCATCATTACCAGTTTGGTTATTTTCTCCATTGTATTACTTGCCATTTTCTATTTGATAATCCAAAAGGATTTGTGTGAAAAGGCAAAAACAAAACAGCGACTGGAAGAAACTATAGAACAGAATACCATACTGTTGGAAATGCGCAAGAACATTATCCTTACCATGTCGCATGATATCCGTGCTCCTTTGAACATTATTAGTGGTAACGCTGAACTGGCAATGGATACACGTGATAGGAAACGGCGGAACACTTACTTGAATAATGTTGGAATAGTATGTCGCCATGTGGTGCATTTGCTCAACAACCTGCTGGACGTGTACCGGCTGAACGAGGCAAAAGAGATACGAAACGATGTACCATTCAACCTGCAAGAGCTTTTGGAGCGTACCGCTTCGGGATTTTCTCATGTTGTCAACAACAAGGGCATTCTTTTCAACTGCGATTTCAAGGATACGGAAGTCAGGCTCTACGGCGATGCGGACCGTATAGAACAGATTATTGACAACCTGCTTACGAATGCCGTCAAGTTCACGGAATCCGGTACCATCGGTTTCAATGCCCGCTATCACAAAGGGGAATTGGTTTTGGAGATAAAAGATACCGGCATCGGCATGACAGAAGAAACGCTCTCACGAATTTTCCGCCCATTCGAGCGTCGGATTTCCGCAGCCAATATCGACGGTTACGGACTGGGATTGCCCATCACGCAGGGACTTGTTAACCTGCTCGATGGAACAATCGAAGTGACAAGTTCCATCGACCTGGGAAGCACTTTCCGTGTAACCCTTCCATTGCCGGAAACGGACGAGCCTTTAGTGAGCGCTAACCAGATACTGCCATGTCCCGTACATCTGCCCCATAATGTGCTTGTCATTGATGACGATGGCATGTTGAGGGATGTAATCAAAGAGATGCTGGAACGCAACGGCGTGGCCTGTACGGTATGTTCCTCTGCCAAGGAGGTGGTCAGGGCCATGCGCTGCCAAAATTACGACCTGCTGTTATCTGATATCCAGATGCCCGGCACCAACGGCTTCGAGCTGCTGACCCTGCTACGCAGTTCGAACATTGGCAATTCACGCACGGTACCCGTTATCGCCATGACCGCACGCGGCGACAAGGAAAAAGATGCTTTCCTTGATGCCGGATTTACAGCTTGTATCTACAAGCCGTTTTCGTCTTCGGAGCTGCTCGGTCTGCTTTCTACTGTAAAGAGATGTCGGAATGATGATGGTCATGGATTTGGTTTCAGTGCGATGCTCTCAGAAGTCAGCGATAAGGCTGGACTGTTACGTTCTTTCATCATCCAGTCTGAAAAGGATCTGGAGGAACTCTCATCAGGGATGAATGACAATGACCGGCATAAGTTGCGCGAGACCGTCCACCGTATGCTTCCGATGTGGGAACTGTTGCAGATGGAAGATGTTTTGTCCGCTTATCGTACCCTGCTGAAAGACGACACTGCAACCAATGACGCTGTACGGGAGCACACACGGCAGATAATGGAATGTACCGCCAAACTCATAGCGGAAGCGGAGAATGAAATAAAAAGACAGACAAATGAAAAGGAAAATACTGATAGTTGAGGACAATATAAGCTTGTCGCAGATGCAGAAAGACTGGTTTGCGCAGGCAGGTTATGATGCGGTGACGGCCATGGACGAGCCGACAGCCCGTTCGTTGATACGAAAGACTGCATTCGATCTGATACTTTCGGATGTGCGTTTGCCGGAAGGGGATGGCATTTCCCTGCTGGAGTGGCTCCATAGAGAAAAAAGGGACATTCCTTTCATCATCACGACCGGATATGTATCGGTTCCGGATGTGGTACGTACCATCAAATTGGGCGCGATAGACTACCTGCCCAAGCCTGTACGCAAGGAACACCTGCTGGAACTGGCAGAAGACGTATTCCAACCGATGGTTACGGTACGGAAGAAGGAGAAGGAGTTGTTCCACCGGACAAGCCCGAAAATTCTGCAAGTGGAGAAGTATGCCAGGCTGGTGGCCCCATCGGAAATGTCAGTAATGGTTCTTGGAGCCAACGGTACCGGCAAGGAGTCCGTGGCGCAGAGTATCCATCAGGGCAGTGAACGCCGGGACATGCCTTTCGTGGCGGTAAATTGCGGGGCATTGCCCCGTGAACTGGCCGCCTCGCTTCTCTTCGGACACGAGAAAGGGGCGTTTACCGGCGCCGATACCGCCAAGGCCGGTTACTTTGATATGGCGAAAGGCGGAACTCTGTTCCTGGATGAGATCGGGACAATGTCTTATGAAATCCAGTCCATGCTCCTTCGTGTGTTACAGGAAAGCACCTATACCCCGATCGGCAGCAGCAAGGAACGGGTGGCGGATGTGCGGATAGTCTCTGCCACGAACGAGGATTTGCAACAGGCTATCAGGAACGGCCGGGTCAGGGAAGACCTCTATCACCGTTTGAACGAGTTCGAGATCCGTCAGCCATTCCTGGCTGAATGTATGGAAGACATTATTCCTTTGGCCGAGTTTTTCCGTGAACGCTATTCAAGGGAATTGAAACGGGAAACAAGCGGTTTTTCCGATGATGCCAGATGCAGGATGCTTGCCTACCCGTGGCCGGGTAATGTGCGTGAATTACAAAACCGTGTGAAACGTGCCGTGTTGCTTTCCGACTCACCTTTGCTTGCCTGGCAGGATTTGGGAGTTGACACGACTGTTGGAAGTTCAAAGAGCCATAGGGGAAAAATGCCGGAATCGGACGAAAGGGAACGGATCGGCAGGAGCCTGGCAGAGAGCGGAGGCAATGTCAGCCGTGCGGCGGAATCCCTGGGGATAAGCCGTGTAACCCTGTACAAGAAGATGCGGAAGTACGGTCTGGAATAAGGCGTTTATCAGTTCTTGGCATACACGAGCCGGCATATTCCGTTGGAAAATGCCTTGCAGGAGCGAAGCTGCCAGCGGCGGGAACGTAAGTCCGCAGTCAGTGACATACCTTTCCCATAAGAGAATGGAAGCAGGTAGAGCACAATTTCGTCCACAAGATTATACCGGAAAAGCCCGCAGGCATATTCTGCGCTTTCCTCGTTGTGCACTGTTGCCAGACAGGTACAGTCCTCATCGTATTTGGGTATCATATCCATCAGGTCCATTACTCCGTACGGGGGAGAGATAAGAATGGTTGCTTTCTCCTGCCAGTACGGAAATCCGTACCGTGTATTCTCCCTGACCCACTGCATAAGCGTTTCCTCTTTCCGGGGAAGGAATCCGTCAAGGGTGACTGCCATGATAATCTGAATTTTTGCCATACCTTCTATCCATTAAAACAGCATGAGACCCATGCTGTTTCGGACGGAGGCTCTGGTATGCCCAATGACAGAAAACTTGCATGGGCTCACGCTATAAGGTATAGCATAAGCCTCACGCGAGAGCCTCTGTCATTGAAATTTACCAGATTTCCGTCCGAGACGTCTTGCGACCTATGTATATAAGTGGCGAAAGCATTCCGCTATACGCCATTGAATTCCATTTAATATTCAAATATATGGATTATTTTTTTATAAACCGGTCATACCGGTTATTAATTTTCGTTATCCTCCTTATTTTCCGTCTCTTCCCCGGTTTTCAGTCCCAGCCTTTCGCAGAGTTCCGGGTCACTTTTGATGCGTTGCATCTCCTCGTTGACTATAGCCTGGGCATCCGCCTTGATCCGGTCATAGTTGCGCTTTATCTGCTGGAGCATGATGTCGTTGCCTTCCTTGTCCCTGAACTCATTGATGACCGGGATTTTCCTGTAAGCCTTTTCCTCCGCGCTGACCCTGGCATGGTCCACGACTATTTCGGCATGGAAAATCTTCTGGTCTATTTTCTCCCCGAAGTTGTCCGACACCGAGCCGACAAAAGTTCCCTGTGATAGGTTGGCGATTTTGGATGCCGGAATGAGCGAGTCGAGCTGCGTGTTGACGGAGGTGGATACATCCTGCCGGTTGATGGAGACCGACTGCCGCTGCTGGAGGATTTTTCCGAAGCGTTCGGAGAGAGTCTTTGCCGTTTCGCCGACCACCTGCCCGCTGAAAATGTTCCCCACCGTGTTTTGGATGACCTTGCTTTCCTTTTCACCGTAGTCCCGGTTGAGCTGGGAGAAATCCTGAAATCCCAGGCAGACCGCCACCTTGTTGGAACGTGCCGTTGCAATCAGGTTGTCGAGTCCCCGGAAATAGATGGTGGGAAGTTCGTCGATGATGACCGTGCTCTTGAGCTGCCCCTTTTTGTTAATGAGCTTGACGATACGGCTGTTATACAGTCCGAGGGCTGCCGAATAGATATTCTGGCGGTCGGGGTTGTTGCCTACACAGAGGATTTTCGGCTCCTGCGGGTTGTTGATGTCCAGTGAGAAATCGTTGCCTGTCATCACCCAGTATAGCTGCGGGGAAATCATACGCGTAAGCGGGATTTTTGCCGAAGCTATCTGGCCCTGGAGCTGGTCCTGGGCTCCGCCTTTCCATGCGTCCATGAAAGGTGAAAGGTAGTTTTCCAGCTCGGGATAAGAGGTAAGAATCATGAACAGATCCGCATAAGGCTTGTTCAGAAGCTCCACGGCATGGGGGAAAGTGCAGTAAATCCCGTTCTTGTAAATTTTCAGGTACCAGATGATCGAGGCCAACAGGATAATCGGGGATTCCACAAAGAAGTCGCCCTGTTTTTCAATCCAGGTCTTGTTCAAATTCAGCATAATGGTATAGCTTGCCTCATAGGCATCGGATATGTCCGTCATGAACTCCGGATTGATGGGATTGCAGCGGTGCGAACGGTGCGGATCGTCAAAATTAATGACGTAGAAATGGGGCTTTACCTTGTACTTGTCCATGTTGTGTAACAAGGTGTTGTAGGCAATGGCAGACAGGTCATCGAACTTGTAATCGTAGATATAGACACTGAATCCCTTGGAAATCATCTGGCGGATGTAATTGTTCACCACTGCGTAGGATTTACCGGAGCCCGGTGTTCCCAGTACGATGGTGGCGCGGAACGGATTTACCACATTGATCCATCCGTCATTGTCCTTTCCCGCATAGCGGAAGCGGGTGGGCAGGTTGACGGAATATTCGTTTTCAATCAGGCGTGTCTCCTGCATGAAGGACTCGTTCTCCTGGTTGAACACGTCCTCCATGAGGTTATTCCTGTAGA
>ENA-OPNW01000825-OPNW01000825.1-human-gut-metagenome-genome-assembly--contig:-NODE-825-length-17639-cov-1.746929_pt1 | contig 17639 bp, 20 predicted proteins | sample MGYA00241540_ERZ501777 | MGnify/ENA primary metagenome ERZ501777 (study PRJEB25962, sample SAMEA2042615) | human gut metagenome | biome: human gut; feature: human-associated habitat; material: faeces...
CCGATACGAAAGTTCAACCAATTACCGTGGTTCTTTCCTCCTCCACGGATAAGCCGGTGGAGGTAGCAAAGGAAATAAAAGAAGAACCTGCCCCTGCCCCTAAGGAAGAAAAAGAAGATGTCTCGAAGCCTCGCGTGGTTGGCGCCGTGAATCCCGATTTGCCTCCCCACGATAAAATCATTCGTATTCCGTTCCAAACCCGAATGAAATCCGCCGAACCCAGCATGGCGAAAAATTACAATGAATTGAAATCGGAAATTATGTCTTACGGGGTGAAGAGCCGAATTTCCAACAAAGGGGATACCTTCCGCTTGCACAAAGTCACCTTTGTTCGCATTACGGTTGCTGGCAAAGCCTTAAAGCTCTATTTTGCTTTAAATCCCAAAGACTATGCGAATTCTCCACTTCCCATTCAGGATGTAAGCCATAAGAAGGTTTATGCAGATATCCCTCTCGTATTCAAGGTGAAGAGTGACCTTTCGATGAAGCGAGCGAAGGATTTGATCTCCGATGTCATGAAGAAAAATGGCTTGAAGCAAGGAACAGTAGAAACCAAAAATTGGATTGATGAAATTCCAGAGCCGGATACCGAAACCATGGATGATTCGGACGAAGACTAATTCCTTATATTTATGCGGGCTGTCGAGCCCGCTTTTTTTATTCCGTAGACGGTGTAAAAGAAGCACCTCTTTATATTTTTCTAGAAATTTGCTAATATCTTCGGGCTGAATTTTCGGCGGAAAGGAAGTGGTTGGATGGATCTCCCTGATTGGGCTAGTATCATCCTGCTACTTTTCTTCTTGTTGATGAGCGCATTCTATAGCGCTACTGAAACAGCCTTTGCTTGCCTAAATAAATATAAGTTCCAAATCGAAGCCGAAGATGGAAAGACTTCCTCGAAGCTAATCGTAAAGTTATACGAGCACTTTGAAACTACTTTAATCACCGTTTTAATTGGGAATAACCTGTTTGCGGTTTTGATATCCACGGTATCCACGTTTTTATTCTTGCATTTGTTTCACGGCATCTTAAATGATTCCGTGGTATCCCTAATCGCTTCCATTATCATGGCGATTATTACTTTTATGTTTGGCGACACCATTCCTAAGTTCGTAGCTAAAAGGGCTCCGAACATTGTGGCGAGAATTGTAGCTTTCCCAACAGCATTCTTTGTCATTTTATTCTTTCCAATTTCTCTTGTTTTTCGTGGATTTGAATGGCTAACGCGTAAAATTTTCCGTGCAAAACCCGAGGCAGATTTTACAGATGAGGATTTTGCGCAGGAAATTGAGAGGAAGGAGAAAGAAGGGGAACTGGAAGAAAACGAATCGGATATTATTGTCAATTCAATCGACTTTGGAGATACGGCAATCCGCGAAGTTCTCACTCCGTTGAGCCGTATGACCATGCTGAATGGCGAAAAGCTCACCACGAAAGCTGTTATTGAATTCTTGAAGAAATGCCCCTATTCGCGCATTCCGATTTATTATCAAACGCCGGATCGCATGATTGGCGTTCTTGTTGTTAAAAACTTCCTAGCCGCTTACTTGCACGATCCTAGCGTTTCCTATTTGCCTTATGTGCAAAAGCCTTATTTTGTTAAACCGAACGTTAAAATCGATGACCTAATTGATGGCTTTAGAGAGAACCACACTCAAATTGCTCTTGTTCGCAAAGACAAGAAAATAATCGGTATGGTGACTACCGAAGACGTACTGGAAGAATTGGTTGGTAACATCGGCGAGAATACTGCCCCACTTCAGGAGGGAAAGAAATGAACCCCCAAGTCATTTTGTATCTTGTACTGATTGTGGTTTTACTTGTTTTTTCTGCATTCTTTTCCTCGTGCGACATGGCCTATTCCGTCGTGAACAAAAGAAAATTGAAAGCGGCGATGGACAAAGGGTCCTCCGTAGCTAAGAGAGCATTCCGTTACGCGGAAAAATACGATGAGACGATTGTAACGGTCTTATTCGGCAATAACCTCGTTAATATTCTTGCGTCCTCTCTTGCAGCGGCTCTTTCTTTGTTGGAACCATTTTCCCATAATCCTATGAGTTCCACTTACATTTCGTTGATTATGTTGGCGGTGTTATTGGTTTTTGGCGAGATTCTTCCAAAAGCTTTTGGAAAGAATTTTTCTTATCGTATCGCGATGATGTCCGCTCCTGTCCTCCTTGTTTTCGAATACGCCTTCTTCCCGATTTCCAAGTCGGCTAGTTGGATAGCGAATCTCATGACTAAGCCTCTTTTAAAGTTTGCGCCTGCGGATGCCCCCGCTAGTGATGAAGAACTGCAGGCGATGGTCGACGATATTGAAGATGAAGGATTTATTGATCACGACCAAAGCGAACTTATTCAAAACTCCATCGAATTTAAAGACACCTGTGCTTACGAGGTTATGACGCCGCGCGTTCGTATTGAAGGAATTGAAATTACGGAAGATTTGAATCGATACGTGTTAAAAGAAGGGGCATTCCGCCATTCTCGCATTCCTGTTTATCGGAAAAATTACGATCACATCATTGGGTATATTCCCGTCAAGGGGCTACAAAGAGCGATTATCAATGGGCAAAAGTTGTCCTTTGATCGTTTGATGCTTCCAATTCTTGAAGTTCCGCGGACCATGGAAATTTCAACGATTTTGGAATTGATGAAAAAGAGCAAGCATCATATTGCCGTGGTCAAGGACGAATATGGTGGAACAGAAGGAATCGTTACCTTAGAAGATATTCTAGAAGAATTGGTAGGTGAATTGTGGGACGAATCCGAGCCCATTGATTTAACGGTGAGAAAAGGGGAAAGAAGAAACATTTATTACGCCAAAGGACGTATGTCTATTGACGAATTTTTTGAAACCTTTCACTTGGACGAAGAAGAGATTGATGAAGACTACGAAACCCTATCCGGTTGGTTTAATGATAAGCTGGGTAGATTTGGCAAAGTGGGGGATTCCTTGGAATACGGAAAACTTACCATTAGCGTCCTAAAAGCTTCTGCCTATACGGTGGATGAATTTAAAATCGTTTATCACCCGCGGCGTATTGTTAAAGAAGACTAAGCTTTTGCTGATAAAGATTTAAAATGTCGTTGGATAATTTTTCGACGCTGTCTTGATCGGTTGTTAAGATAAAATCTGGATGGCCGATACGGCTTAAATCGAATTCTTTTTTATCGTTTTGAATTCGGGATTCAATAGCGGATTTTTCATCACCACGTTGCGCCATTCTTTTTCGACGAGTTTCTTCTTTAGCATCTAGAAAAAAAGTAATAATTCTTGGATTGTTCAATTTTATGAAGGCTTGTAATCCGACTGGGTCTACGATAAGGACTTTGTCGTCGGCGACTTCCGCTTTGGAAGACCCATATTCGTTTCCATTATAGTGCGTGGTTTCAACAAAGGAGTCTTCCTTTTTCAATTGATCAAATTGCTCTTTGCTAACGAAATGGTAATCGACATCTTGTCTTTCCCCGCTTCGCATGGGTCTAGTTGTGTGAGTAATCACCTTTTTAATGCCGTAATGAGCTTGTAAATATTTCGCAATTTCCGTTTTTCCGGATGCGCTAGCACCAACGAGTAAAATCATAGTTGAGGTATGATACCACAAAGAGAATTGCTCGGTGGAAACCAACAAAAATAATTGTAAATTTTTTATAGAGATTTAATCGATTGCGCCTTTTCTTTTTCCGAAACCGAAAAAATAGTTCGACAAAATTTTCTTTTTTTCACCTTCTAAGTATACGTGGAGGAAGCAAAAATGAACTATCTCTTGAATCGGATGGACGTAGAGAAAAAGGTCCAAAAATTATATGGGGTTAGTCTAGTCAAGCTAGGCAAGCCTTCTTGTTCTCATATTTATGACCTATCTGATGAGTTCTTAGCCGAAAAAAGCCATACGCCCGAGGCGAGGTTTCTCTCTCGAGTGAAGACTTATTTTTGGAAATTGAATCCTTTGGAACGGAAAATTTTGATTATCAATCTATTGGAAAATGGAACTTATTACCCTTTTTGGTATTTGCCCGATGTTTCCACGAAGGAATTCAATGCCCTGGAAAAGTCGTTGATCGTTCATTTAATCTGCTTCGCCGATGATGAGGGGGTGCTTGCATGAAGAAAGGAATATTAGCTTTAGCGTTGCCGTTTGCCTATTTGGCCTGTACCTCTGCCGTTATTCAAGAAGCCCCGCTTTATTCCTATAAATTTTGGATGGATGAAGTAGTGAAAGGACAACCGGCTCGGTTGCATTTTGATTGTTGGGCAACGACGTCTAAGCCGGTAACCTTCATTCGGTATACCCTCACTTTGATGGAATTTTCCACGACTCTTTTTACTTATGGGCCTGCTAATGGTGAAATCCCTTTTACCATTTCAAAAGGCGGGGCTCATTTCACTTTGAACAAGAGCTTCCCAACGAACGGAATCGCCTCTTATTCGACTTGGAATGTCGATCTTGTTTTGCAAGGGAGATTCGACCAAAATCAAAGTTCGCAAATCGTGATTCGTAAAACGATGCACCATGGACCTGGCGAACCTTATTACACGAAAGAAAATCCTTTTGTCGTAACCGCGGATTCAACCTTTGATCCTGGCCGCAGTTCCTACGATTTCAATAAGGCTGAAAAACTGATGCCGTTAACCCCTATTTATAAATTCGGGAACCTCTCTTCCAATTCATCGCAATATTTACGAGCTTTTCAGATGGAAATCAGTGGAATCCGCAAGGAGAACAATGGAGAAGAGCAAGTACGGGTTTCCGATGCTTCCGTCACCGTGTTTGGACATGGGAAAGAATATGCAAAAGTTGCGGACAAAATGGATGCATCTGGATCGTCCTTTGGTTTCTATCTCACCCCGGTTCAGATATCGGGAAAAACCAAATTTTTCTTAAGCAATTCCTTCTCACTGAATCGTTCTACCGGGGCTTTGCGAAAAGGAGCTCCTAAATCGAAAAAGGAGATAGCCACTCGCTATCTGCCCATGCCGCTAGGAACGGGGGAATCCAGTTCCCTTTACTCCTGGCAGCTTGATTTTCTATTGAATGAAAAAGATTGGATTCGGGTCCGCTCCTATGATGTCAATCATCAATACGGCCTTGCGGGAAGCCAAGGAACGTATCGAGTCGTATTAGGAGGTCGTTAATCATGAGAGAATTGCTTTTTGCCGGATGTTTTTTGCTTGTGTCCCTTTCTACCTTCGTTCAAGGGTTTAATTGGAGCGGATGGAACCGAGGCTTTCTTGGATTATATGGGGCCGTCATCGAGACCAGCGTCTCCAATTTTGATAGCAACCAATATGTCACGATTCCTCATTTTGATTCGGGGACTTTGAATGCCTCTTTAGGGGATTATGTAAAAAACAACATGGCTCCCTATAGCCGGTCTACCACCTACACGGTAACTCTTGGCGATCGAATCCCCTATACCAATGGGTATTCGTCGGTAAAAATTGCTTTTCGTGCTGATTTAGGATTTCGAATCCTCAATAAAACGGCTTCGTTCCGGATTGAAAAAATCACAGAGGATCATGCATGACGATCAATCAACGTTTAACTGCATTTTTGGAATCTTCTTTTTTGTCTGAACTGCTCCAAGTACCAACCGTAACGGATATTAGTTTCAACGGGGAAGCGCTCTATTACGAAGATTCTGCTTTAGGGAGACAAAAATACGAAAAGGAAATAGCCAATTCCGCCGTAGGGGATTTCCTGCGTCAAATCGCCAATTTTAGCGACAAACAGTTTTCCTATATGAATCCAATTCTCGACGTCAGTTTCTCTCGATATCGTTTGAACGCGACTTTCTTGTCCATCGTTCGCGTCAAAGACGAACGCGCTTATTCCTTCTCACTGCGTATTGGAAAAGAAGGAAGCGCCATTTTGGATGACGATACAGAGTTTTGGGGAGGGTCTCGTCCGATCCTCATGGATGCGATTCACCAAAGAAAAAGCATTGTCATCGCCGGAGAAACCGGAGCAGGGAAGACGGAACTTCAAAAATACTTATTGATGCATTTGCCGCCCGCGACTCGCGTCATCGTCATTGATAATGTCGAAGAGTTAGAAATGAGCCGTTCCTCCTCCCATTTGGATTTGACCAGTTGGCTGGTAGATGATCGAATTAAAGATGCTTCTTTCCCCTCATTGATTCGCAATGCCCTTCGAAATAATCCGGACTATCTTTTGGTCGCGGAAAGCCGTGGGGCTGAGATGTTGGACGCCTTGAACTGCGTGATGAGCGGTCACCCCATTATGACCACGCTTCACGCAAAGGATATTTACTCTGTCCCCCAGCGAATTGCCCGCATGGCCCTTATGGCCAATGACAAGCTTGTTTTCGATGAGGTTCTTACGGATGTCTATCACCATTTTTCCTTGGTGGTTTACCTCAAAAAAGTGTTTCGCGATGGCAGGGTGGTTCGTTATATCGATGAAGTGGGAGAAATGGAAGAATCCACGCGTTCTATTCGAATGCTTTCGTCCCGAAAAGGAGACCTATTATGAGCTCGTATTTGATTCCGGGAATCGTCGTGGATTTGCTTCTTGCTTTTGCTTGCTATGCCGCAAGCGAAAACTGGATCGTTACTGGTGTGGTGCTAGTCGCCTATCTGCTTATCACCCTTCTAGGCCTTGTCCCGATGCTAGACAAATATGTGGATCGAAAAAGAAGATCCCACGAAGCCTACCGCTTTATCAATTCCTATATTATTTCGTTATCGGCTACTCACTCTTATGGGCTTAGTTTTGACTCCGCCACCGAAGGAGCAACGGGAAAACTTAAAGAAGTGGTAGAAGCCATCCAAGAAATGGATCCGCTAGAGAAGGCCAAATATATGGAAGATTACTTCTCGGCCTCCATCTATACCATGTTTTTACGCGTTCTGGATTTATATGCAAACCAAGGCGGCGATGTTTTGCGGTTAAGCGGATCGCTGTTAGAAGAAGTGACCCGCGTAGAAGAAACGAATCGTCAAAAAGAAAAAACAGGGGCGCGAAATCTTCTCGAATACCTTTTGCTTTGGGCGGTATCTACGGGGATTGTGGTTTTCCTTCGCTTCGGACTATCGAGTTTCTTCGCCAGCATTAAACATAGCCCCGTCTATCTTGGATGCTTAATGGTTTATTTCCTGTTCATGCTTATTTCTTTGCTCATTTATGGGTCTTTCTATACGGAAATTCGGGTAACGGAAATTTTCAAAAAAGGAGGGCGTGTTCGTGAAAGAGATTAAAAAACAAATGGCGGAACTCGGTCTTCGCTTTGGGCGCGAGATGCTCAAGTTCGCACTTCTGAGTTTGGTTTTTGTGGGGTTGGAGATCGGACTGTATTTCTTTCTTGGCGGGAGTTATTACCTTTTATTGCCTTTAATCGGATGGATTTTCTTCGTTTATCTTTATTTCAGCCGGTATGCTCGAACGATTCTAAAACGTCAGCAGCAGCGGATGGACGAATTTGTTTCCCTCTTTACTTTTTTTGGCATCTACGTGGAGGATGGATTTACTGTTTTTCGCGCCTTGGGGGCCCTGCAAGAATTTGCTTCTGACGATTTGAAAGGAAAAATCGGTCAATTGCTGGAAGATATTGAGCAAGATAAAAGCGTTGAGCCTTATGCTCAGTTTGCTTCTTTCTTCCCCGACGTTGCCGTAAAGCAAGTGATGGTTTCCGTCTATCAAATGGTAGAAGAAGGGCAGGGCGGCCTTTATGTCGCCCAGTTCAATCGATTGTTTCAAAAACTAAGCGATCAAAAACACGTATTAGAAAAGGAAAAACGACTCGAAAGGTTGCAAACCTTATCGTTCTTGCCTCTAGCCGGAAGCGCCATCTCGATGATTACGTTGTCGCTAACGCTTTTGCAAGTCATGGAGGAAACAATGAATGTCTTATAAATTGGCCATGCTTTTATCCACGGTCTTCTTGGTTTCCGTCTTTCTTCTTGGTGGGGACCTGTGCCTTATCAATGCCACCTACCAAACTCTGGACGCGATGAGCTTGACGGTGAATCAGAGGATATCTCGCGAAGGTCAAATCAGCCAGGATACCTTGAGTTTTGTTGAAAATAACGGAGCAAATTTCGTATCCGTTACCAGTGGTACCCCTGCTATTGGGGAGACCTACGTTTACCGGCTGGAGGAGGAGTACCAGCCGCTTGTGATTAAGAAATCCACGATGAAGATCGCGGTTACGCGAAGCTGCGTCGTTGGTTTCTATAAAAATTAGAAGGGAGGTGTTGAATTGTCTGAGATAAAAGGCCAATTGCTTGGGATGCTGCTTGTTTTAGCCGTTTTTGGCGCTATCGGTGGAACCTTAATGGGTGTTTTCACCAAAACAAGTGAGACCATCGAAAAGAGGGTCGATTCTGAAATCAGCCTCGTTGCCGATGGCTGATAAAAAGAAAGAAAAGGGGTTATTCCTTCATATCGCACCGAAATAATTCTGAAAGGAGTAACAATAATGTCAGAAATTAAAGGTCAGCTCTTAGGTTTGCTTATGCTTCTCGTCGTCTTTGGATCCGCCGCGGGCGTCATTACCGCCGCGATTAATCACGACACCTCGTCCATCACCCAAAAGGTCAATAGCGAGGAAAGTTATCTCCAAGCCCCTAAGACTGTTGCTTATAACGGTTAATTAAAATGGAAAAGGCGATGCGGATATAGCCAAATCGCTTTTTCTCTACATTCCATCGCGGCTTTGCTATAATGGCTGCATATGGAAACGACCAAATTAGATGAAATCAAAGCCGCATTCGCGGAAAAACTCGGCATGAAAACCGTCGAGGAAACCAAATCATTGAAGGATTTGGGACTCGATAGCTTAGACGTAATGGAACTCTCCTTCGATCTTGAAGATCGTTATGGGGTCGGCCTAGACGCCGAAAAACTAACCGGTATCAAAACGGTTGGCGAACTTTATGCCGAAATTGCCCGCCGTTTGGCGGAAAAGGGATTGAAATAATCTCCGTTAGATTCTCATCGAGGCGCTGAAATTAGGCGCCTTTTTTTCGCACAAGAAGCCAAAAATGAAAAAATTCGATTTTTCCCTTCATCTTCCTCTTGCATTTAGTTTTGCTAACACCTAATATTTTCAAGCGCGATTTATTGCGCAATGCGCTCAGCTAGCTCAACGGTAGAGCAATCGGCTGTTAACCGATCGGTTGTAGGTTCGAACCCTATGCTGAGCGCCATCTTGTGGCCCGTTGGAGAAGCGGTTAACTCATATCCCTTTCAAGGATACATTCACGCGTTCGAACCGCGTACGGGTCACCAATTGCTAAGTACCGAACTCCTTGTGGGTTCGGTTTTTTGTTGTATCGGCTTTTCTCGACGTGAAAAGCGAATAATCTGAAACAAAATGAGACATGGTTTGAGGTAGAATAATTTTATGAAACCTCTCGTCATTAATTTTCTCGGCGATTCGATCACGGAAGGCGCCGGAGCCGACTGCCCCGAAAATTTTTATTCCGCCGTTTGCTGCCGCTTGGCCAATGCAAAAGAAGGGAATTACGGTGTAGGCGGGACGCGCATTGCGAAACAACATGCCAGCACGAACAATAATCCGGACGAAGAATTTATCCTTCGAGCGCGTTGGATGAATCCTTGCGATTTCCTGTTTGTGTTCGGCGGGACCAACGATTTTGGCCATGGAGATGCGGAATTGGGCCAAATGGGCGATGAGACCAGATGGACGTTTTATGGGGCTCTTCACGAATTAATCACGTATTTATTAACCAAAAAAGGGCTTAAAAAGGATCGGATTTGTTTTGTTATCCCCACTCCCCGCCAAGACGAGGATAGTGTTCATGGGGATGGAAGCAAATCTTGGAAGAATTTCCCTCCGCTAGAAGAATATCGTGAGGCTATTCGCCAAGAATGTGATGATTTCGGGATCGAATATTTAGAAACCAAACTTCCGGCCCCGCCGAAAGGAATTGCTGGACCTAGCGAGTTTTATGTGGATGGGCTACACCCCAACGTGAAGGGACACCATCAACTGGGCGTAGAACTATATGAGTATCTAAAGAAGAAGGGCCTGGCGAAATAAGTAGTCATTGGAAGCGGACACAATCCGCTTTTTTCTTTCCTATCCCTTGGCGAATTGAATTTTCACCCTACAATGGAAGGACAAGGAAAAAGGAGCCATGTAGATGGAAATTGCAATTTTAATTCTTGCTTCGATTGCTGTTATTGGAGTGATAGCTTTATTGCTCGTTTTGATTTTTAAACGAACAGGAACTTCCGATTCAGGTATCGATCCGCAAGCCTTAAAGGATTTAGAAAAGAGTCAAATTGTAAGTTCGACGGAAATTAAGGCGAACATCAAAAGCCTTAGCGACGACATCGAAACAAGAACAGAAGCCCGCTTGAAAGGCCAAATGGTAGAAATTGCTAAAGCTATGCAGACTCAATCCGAGTCGGACAATCAACGAATGAATGCTTTTCAACAAACGGTTAATTCCAACTTAAATGCTCAGGTCCAGGCCATCAATGAGACGATTGCCAGACGTTTTGGGGATATTACCTCCAAAAACATGGAACAGATGAACGCCATGCAAAAATCGATGAAGGATTTGACGGAATCCGACACCAAACGTCTCAATGATTTCCAAACAACCATCGGGGCAACGGTGACAGCTCAAATCAATGCGATGAACCTCAAATTGGATGAATCGATGAAATCCATCAACGAAAAGGTGAATCAGACCTTGTCGGACGGATTTAAAGGCACGTCGGAGTCCATGGTTAACCTCCAAAAGCAACTAGGCATGGTACAAGAAGCCCAAAAAAGCATTGACGGTCTTCAACAGGAAATTACTTCCTTAAAGGATGTTTTATCCAACAATCAAACACGCGGCCGTTATGGGGAATTCCAGTTGGAACTGCTATTAGACAATCTATTCCAGGGTTCGAAAGGCACGTTGTATGACACCCAATACATCTTGCAGGAAGCGAGAGGAGAAGAGTCTCAATTAAAGCCGGATGCTGTGATTTTTCTCGATGGAGAAACTCACCATCAAATGGTTTGCATCGATAGCAAGTTCTCGTTAACGGGATACGATCGACTCTTTGACCGTTCCGCCCATTTAAGCGAAGACGAAGAAAAACAAGCCCGCAGCGCCTTCAAAACCGCGACCCGTCAACGAATCGACGAGACCTCCAAATACATTATTCAAGGAAAAACGATTTCGAATGCCATTATGTTTGTTCCTAACGATGGCGTCTTTGCCTATATCCATAACGAATTCCCCGATTTAATCGATTATGCCCAAAAGAAGAATGTCGTATTGGTTTCTCCGACGATTCTTCAACCTTTGCTTGCCTCGTTCCGTGTCATTCAAATTGACGCCAAAAAGAGCAAGAGCATCGCTGAAATTAATCAACACCTCAATGCTTTGGGTACCGAGTTCAAGCGCTTCATCCCTCGTTGGAAGAGCCTAAACGACGGGATTCAAAACCTTACGAAGAAAAGCGGAAGCTTCGATACAACGGTTCAAAAAATCGGTCAGCGCTTTGAAAAAGTCCAAAAAATCGATTTCAGCGACTTCGAGTCCGATGAGATTTCAAGCGCGAAATCCATTGGAATGCAGGACAGCGACGAGGATAGAGAATCGGAAGAAGTGGAATAACTTTTTTTCTACTAATTTTGCCTTTATTTGTTAAGACCAGGGCAGATTTATAAAAAGTTCTATTGACAATCCTTTTCCTTGTATCAAAATCAAGCGGATATGGGAGTGAACCAGAAAATGAAAAATCGTAATCGTTTAGTTATTTTTTCGACAGCCTTAGTCCTTTCGCTAGTTTCATGTAGAGGCGAATCCGGCAAAACCAGCGAATCCGTGGACGAAAGCGAATTGGCCAAAGCTTTGACGCTTGCTCAAAAATCCGTCGCTTTTTCGGGGTCTTTGACCTCAGTTTATGTGAATGATGGAGATTCTTACGACGAAGGAACGGTGGATTTGACCATTGGCAAAGGATTTGCAGAATGGAAGAAAACCTACCGGGAATCGCTGGATTATGACGTTTCCTATGATTACACCTTCGTCCCCAATGAAGCCGGCAATATCAGTTTCGATCGTTTGACTTTGGAAAACACGGTGGAAAACGCCGAATTCGTTGCCCCCAGAGATACGGCAGTTGCCGACAGCAAAAAAGGGCCTTTGAATTATGAACAATACCTTTCCAATCCCTTTGCGAACTTGGAAGTTAGCGATTTTGAATTAGTAGAAGGGCGTTATTACTTAACGGAAAAATTGCAATCTTTTGAAGGAATGATGGGCATCGCCAGTATCAGCGAATATCACTTCTACCCCACCAGCATTTTGGATGTTTCCTTCTCCATGTCCAATGGGAAATTTGCTGACGTTGTCATTACCACTGAACCGCGTTCGGATGGCCTTTATAACGCTTCAGAATTCTTCTACGATGCCTCTTTCCGTCTTATTTTCCCCGGCGATATTGAAAAAACGGAAATTCAGCCTAAAGCCCATCGCGATGAACACGATACCCTTAAAGCTGCTTTAACGGATCTCCAGCAAACGATTTCTGGTGGGAATTACACGATCCACGCAGTGGATGAGGAGTCGAGCGGAGAATATGGCGGTCAATACGATAACTATGCGACGGCGGATGGTTTCTACAGCGAATTCCGCGCCGCTCTAGATACCTATAAAATCGGTTACGAAAAGCATGACGACGGCGAATATTATCGTTACAAACATTACGTTACCGGAAAAGACATGGGCAAAGTGACCTATTTCACGGAAAAGACTTCGCAATATTGGAAACAAACCCGAGCTCAACTCGAGCCGAATTTCTTAGGATTTGCCCCGGAATTCTTCGTTAAGGGGAAGGATGGTTCCTTCTCTACGACCAATGGCAGTGTTGTGGACGGTATCCGCAAAATCACTTCGCCGTTCTTCGATCGCCAAGACGCGTATTATGTTGCGAAAAAAGTGTTCTTTAAGCTCAACGAAGAAAACAAAATTATTTCTTGGGGAACCGTTGCCTTCGATGCGGCGGGTTCATACGAAGACACTTTCACTTATTCCCTAACCAATATCGGAACCACGAAATTGCCGGCGTTGCCGATTCAAGACTAAGGAGAAGATATGAATAAAATCACCTCATTTCTTGCATTATCTTTTGCCTCTGTAACTCTTCTAGCTTCTTGTGGCGGCGGCGATGCTTCTTCTAGCGGACGTGGAACGGGCTTGGCGGATGCATTGGCTTTCGCCAGAGAAAACTCCTTTGGAATTACCGGAACCGCCTATACTGCTTTTGACGCGTTGACTAGTGAAAAAGGAGGAGAGGAATTCGCTAGTTATGAACTTCATAACGTTTTCAGCGAAGGCATCCTCTCTAGTGAAGTTGTTTATCATTACGATATCGGCGACGGCCATCCTTTTGACGATACGGTATCCGCCACCTATTTTGCCAAAGAAGACGGTTTAACTTACCGTCGTGGTTTAACGGTTCAAAACCAAGTGATGGACGATGTCGTTAAGAGTTCTTCTACGGGTAAATCCTTGGTTTTCAAAGAGCATTTCGATTCCCCGATGAAAACCCTTAAATATTCGGATTTCGTCTCGTTAAATGGTCAATTCCTTTTGAAACCCCAGGTAGCCAAAACCTTCGCTTTGTCTTTAACGCAACAAAGCATTTCCGCACAAAAAGTCCTGTTTGATTTAAAGGACGGAAAATTAAGCGATGTCACCATCTTTACCAGTTCGGCTTCGACTTCGATCGGTGGCGTCTATAGCAGCCAACGACTTGAACTTCATTTTAACTGGGGCGAAGTCGGCAAGATCCCCGATATCAAACCCTACGCCCATGAAAGCGTCCACGATACATTGGAACTTGGCTTATATAACCTTGGCCGTCAGCTAAAGAGCAAGAACTACACGGTGACGACGAACTTGGAAACGCAAGAAGGCAAGGCCGTTGGCCATTATTACGCGACCCCCGAGTGTGTCTATAGCGATGCGACGGATGGGGTAAGTTCCTATGGCGCCACCAAAGTGGGGACCGGATTCTATGAATTTTCCGTTACCACCAATTCTTCTGGCGAACAAAAAGTGACGATTTACGATGAGAATCCGATTTCGGAATCCGATTTATTCCCCTCGTTTAGCTCCTTTGCCCAGAATTGTTCGTCTCCGAGGACGGGAAGAAATTTACTTGCCGTCCCGGCATTGAGAAAAACGTCATTTTGCTCTTCGTTCCTTATACGGAAGCCAGCTATTATGCCTCCTTTGTTTCGGAACTCCGCTTCAATTTGGACGCCAAAGGCGCGTTCATGAACGCGGAAATCGATTATTACGATTACCAAAATATGGTTCAAGGCACCGCGACGCTCACTTATGGTTCTTTTGATGAAACCGTGGTACCCGTTGATTTTTAAAGGAGAAATTCCATGAAAAAGAAAGTGTTATTGATTCTAGGTGTTTCTGCCGTTATGGGCCTTGTTGCCTGTGGCGGAAACCAAGGAGACGTCACCTCGTCTAACACGAAAGATACGGATGCTTCTCAAAAAACGAGTGAAACCTCCGCTTCGACCTTGACCTCGACCGTCGAAGAGATCCTTGCTAATGTCCAAGCCACCTCTTATTGCGGTTTTGACTTTGAAGAGAAGGGGGATGCGAAGGCCAATGGCCGCGTTCTCTTCTCTGAAAATGACCTTTGGGTCAGCGGGAAAGCCACCTTCGAAGAAGAAGGGGTTGTGAATATGATGATTTATCAAGGAAAGCGGGGAAATGATTTCTTTGATATCGAAAATTATGTCGGCGTTCATGCAAGAAAAAAGCACATCGTGGCTGAAGTCACCGATAGCAATACCCAAATCGCGGAATCCGCATGGAAAGAAAAACTTTTCGAGCCCCGTTATAACGCGAATTGGTTCCAAGATTCGTTAACGTCTTTGTTCGAACATAATCCATCCTTATCGGTGAAAGAAGCGGGAACGGAATATACGGCCACCCTTTCCTCCTATCTAGGCGGAACTTCGATTTTAGAAGGTGCCCTCCGTTTTGAAACTGCAACCAATGCCTTCTTGGGCGGAACGTTAACTCAAAATAAGTGGGGGGAGGACAATTTCGACGCGGAGAAAAAAGCCCCGATTGATGCGGATCAAAGGCCAGAACAATCCAGCGTTAAAATCGCCGAGCTGCTTTCTGAAAAACCTAGCGGAGCCGAATTTGACCCCGCCCCGTATTTTGTTTCCTCCATCGATGAATTCTACGTTTCTTCCTATAGCGATTACCGAGCGAACAACTTAAAAGCAGAAGCAGGATCTTATGTGAACCTCCATTTGGAGAAAGTCTCGCCTGCAACTGCCATCAATGATCGCGACATCAAAATCATCGCCACCTCGGATCCAGAAGTGATCTCCGTGGATTCCTTCACGGGTTCGGTCAAAGCTCTTAAACCCGGAAGCGCGAAACTTACGATTTCCGATCCTTTAGGAGAAATAACGAAGGAAGTAACCATTACGGTAACGAGCCCTGCTTTAACAGCCCTCTATCTCTACGCGGATCAATCCACGCTTAAACCCGGTGATACATCGAATCTCCGCGTGGAATTCTATCCCGAAGCCTCTTTGGAGGCGTTTGAGGCCGTTTCTAGCGCTCCAGATGTAGTGCAAGTCTTTCCATCGCCGCGGACCGCAAGAGCGTCCAAATCAAGGCTTTAAAGGCCGGCACAGCGGAGATCACTCTTCATAGCGTTGCCAACCCGAGCATTAAAACCAGCAAAGCCGTGATAATCACGGTCAAGGAACCGGCCCCCGAAGTGGATACGTCTTGGATCGTTGGAAAATGGAGCTATTCCGGTACTAGCTACGACGCCTCCTTCACGTTCAATAAGGATAAAACTGGCAGTGCGCTGATGTCTTTCGATGAAGGTTTTGAAAACACGGCGACGTTTAGCTGGGCCTACGATGGAGTGGCTATTACGTTCTCCAATTGGAAATCGCCTTATTTAGCAAATATCGATAACCCAAAATCCATCGTCATTGATCCGAGTGCTATCTCGTTCACGGTTAAGCTTACGTTTGACGATGAAGAGGGTGATTCAATGTCTCGTTCGTTGACGTTCAAAAAAGAAAAAGAGGATGTTTCTTGGCTTGTTGGCACTTGGAAGCCTGAAGACGAAAACGTTCCGTGCTTTGTCTTTAATGCGGATGGAACCGGCAAATTCAAAGCCTCATTCTATGGCGGCGAATATGACTTCACTTGGACCTATGCCGCGGGAGTCCTTTCCTTCCCCGAAGATGGGTGGAAGGACCCGATGGAAACAATCAAAACAGTCAAAAGCGCCTCTGCCAGTGGCATCACGGTTCAAATCGATGATGGCGAGGAAGTTTATATCGCCACCGTCGTTAAACAAGCCTGACACGGCTTAAAGTCAAAAGATAAACGGGGCTTGGTTCTGCCAAGTCCCGCTATTTCTGTGGACCATTGAAGAGGATGCAAGAGCACTCGCTGAATGAATGAAAGGCGCAAAAAAGCTTTTGAAGGGGCGGTTATGATGCGTGGTGAGAGAACGCTCCCTGCCTACAAACGACGAAATGCCGAGTTGGGTTGATCAAAAAATGATTTATGTTGCTGCTAGTTCGTACAAAGCACCACGAAATGACAATCGAGCATTACGTGACTCTTAGATTACCATCTCCGCGGGATAAGCGGAACCAGCTTGAATCCTGCTAAAGTTCTATGATTCAGGACTGCGCTATACGCGATGGGCCTAGATAAAAGGACTGGGGTTGTTTTTCAATTGGGTTTTCGTATAATTGATGTGGGCCCGAAAGGTCCATCAACACGGCGAGAGATAGTCTCGCCTTTCATTTTGCCCATGGAAAAGAAACTGCTGTCTGTATTCGTCGATGAATCCGGTGACGACGGATTCGGAAAAAAAGGTTCTTCGGAATTCTACATTTTCACTATGGTTTTTCATGATCAGCGTTTGAGCGTTAAGAGTAACATTGAGAAGATTGTTCATCTTCCCGTATTCCACGCGGGGCCAATTCTGCGTGGAGAAGAACCTTTCGACAACGCCGACCCGAAAGAGAGAAAGAAATTGTTTCAATCCATCTTTGTCTTCGCGTCAGCTTTGCCTGTCAAATGGGTTACGTTCAAGTATAGGAAGGGAGAATTCAAGGATTATCTGTCCCTTCAAAGACGCATCTTCAGGGATCTTAGACGATTCCTTTATAATCATGAATCGTTTTTTTCGGGGTTTGACGACACGATAATATATTATGATAAAGGACAGCATAACCTTTCCTCGGTCCTAAACCTCGCATTTGCGGATGCTCCGTTCCCCAATCTCTTTCATGACGATGTTAAACCGGAACTCTATCGCTTGTTTCAAGTGGCTGATTTTGTGTCGACGATTCGCCTTCTTGAGGAAAAAAAGATGACCAAAACCATTACGGAATTTGAGGCAAGATTCATCGACGAATGGCATTTCAAAAACGTGTATTTGAAGATGCTTAACCGCAGGGAAATGAAATAGGACACCCAAGAGGCGATGCTGAGTCCATGCGGCAACGCTGACGGCATCACGGTTCAATTGGAGGACGACGAGGGATATTAATGTCGTCACCATTGTCAAACAAGCCTGACGCGGTTTAAAACCGAAGCAAAACGGGACCTG
>ENA-OPNW01000835-OPNW01000835.1-human-gut-metagenome-genome-assembly--contig:-NODE-835-length-17488-cov-2.402742_pt1 | contig 17488 bp, 9 predicted proteins | sample MGYA00241540_ERZ501777 | MGnify/ENA primary metagenome ERZ501777 (study PRJEB25962, sample SAMEA2042615) | human gut metagenome | biome: human gut; feature: human-associated habitat; material: faeces...
CCGTGCGCAAGGTGTACCCGGAGGTGCGCGAAGGCCGCTTCAAGATAGACTTCACCTTCAGCGGCTCGCGCCCGAAGAACATACGCACAGGACAGACCTACTATGTCGACCTGCAACTTGGCGAGTCGAAAAAGGCAATAATCATACCCAAAGGCACGTTTTACAGCGTAACGGGAGGCTCGTGGATATTCGTTCTCGACAAGGACGGACGCAAGGCATACAGGCGCAAGATACGCATAGGGCGGCAGAATCCGCAATATTATGAGGTGCTTGAGGGCCTCGAACCGGGCGAGCAGGTGATAGTGAGCGGATATGAGGGCTATAAGAACAACGAAATACTCATACTCGAATAATCACGCCAAACCTGACATGCCGACAGAATGAGCCGTGTCTGACATCGGAAAAGATACATTACGGCAACCGTCAGATGTAAATATATTTCGCGTTGGCAACAGTGCCGCAAGGCAACAGCCGCAAAGGCGTAATGCAAAAGGTGGTCTTTCGCACTGCAAAACATGGCCTTTCAGGCTGTAAAAGGGCACCTTTCAGAAGCTAAAAGACGGTCTTTTGCAGCACCTTACATAACCTTTTGATTATCAATCGGTTATAAACCAACAAACCAAATGCGGCAAACAGCACAGAAAAAGGCTGCAAAGCGCACGAAAAATGAAACATAATAACAGCATAAAATATGAGCAACTTTAACCTTAAAAGCTATTTCACGTTCCTCTCGAGGAATAAGACATACACGGCTGTGAACGTGTTCGGACTAGCCGTAAGCCTGACATTCGTCATCATCATCGGACTGTACACATGGCAGGAGTTCTATATCGACCGCCAGCACAGCAAGGCAAAGCGCATTTACAACATAGGCCTCAACATGGACGACGGCACATGGCGAACAGCCAACTGCCACCACACCGTGCTGCGATACCTGCGCTCACGGTATCCTGAAATAGAACAGACGTGCGGCTTCACAGCAGGAAGTCTGAAACTGAAAGATAACGGCAACTTTGTAAATCTATATGTTCTCGAGGCAGACTCGACGTTCTTCTCGATGTTCGACTTCCCCTTACTGCAGGGCAATCGCACAAACTGCCTCAAACAAAAGGGCAATATCGTGCTGACGGAGAGTGCCGCACGTCGTCTGTTCGGCAACACTGCGGTAATAGGCCGCACCCTGACAACAGCCGAAAACAATCATTTCCGTGTTACAGGCGTGGTTAAAGACTTCGACAACACCTTCATCGACAAGGACATACAGGGCGTGATCGACTTCTCATACACCATCAACATGGCCAACATGGACGAAAATTTTCCGCACATGGTCAACATAACCGGTGCGGCATCGTTCGTGCAGGTGCGTGAGGGCTGCGACTTTGCAGCAAAGCAGAAAGACGTGGACGCCTACTTCCAGACGTTCTGGGAAGACTTCCACCCAATCATCACACGCCTCGACAAGCTGTATTTTTCAGGGCTTGATGCCTTTCTTATGCAAATGGGCAACCTTACATTGGTAAAGATACTGCTCGCCGTGGGCATTGCGATACTTCTATTTTCCATAATGAACTACGTCAACCTGACCGTGGCACAGAGCGGATACAGGGCACGCGAAATGGCCACCCGCCGCCTCTTCGGCTGCACCAGGGGCACCGTCGGCGTAAACATGTTCACCGAATCGTTGGTGATGTGCGTCATATCCCTGCTCATAGCCGTGGCGTTGGCCTGTGCGTGTGCGCCATACGCAAGCCAGCTGCTTGACACAAAGCTCGACCTCAGCCTGCTTGCAAGTCCGCTTACTGTCGGCATCATGGCGGCTTTCATCCTGCTGGTGAGCCTCGCCTCAGGTGTGCTTCCGGCAACAATACTGTCAAGGGTGAAGCCCATCGAGGTGGTGCGCGGCACGTTCCGCAAGCACACCAAGATGATATTCTCGCGCGTTTTCATAACGGTGCAGAACATTATAACCATAACCATGCTGGCATGCGCCATGATAATGTCGATGCAGATGCTGCATCTTACAAAGGCACCGCTGGGCTTCAACACCGAGAACATTATCTGCATAGAATATCCCGACAACTACTCCAGCCGGAATTCAGGCGAATTTGAAGACCGTCTGCGCTCGTTGCCGTTCGTCAAGGCAGTGGCTCCGTCATGCGGAACTCCGGCTACCGGCGGCAACAACAACACCGTAACGTTTGACGGAGAGAAACGCGAATGGTCGTTCCAGTTCATCAGCGGCACACCCGAAATGATGAAGATATACGGCCTTACGCTGAAAAACGACCTGCACGCCAAAGGCGACAGCATTGTATATCTTAACGACATGGCGATGAAGGCATTGCAAATGAAACCCACGGACAGACACCTTAGCAGCCGATACGAACAGATAAGGTATGGGTATTTCCGCAAGAATGCTGAATTCGGCGGCGTGCTCAACGAATTGCGCATACGCAACATTCTCGAAGAGCAGCACCCTCTGCTCGTACAGGCGTGCAACAACATACAGAATCCGTGGAACATCTCAATCCTCGTCAGCGGCGACCCCGTGGAGGCATATGCCAAGATAAAGGCGAATCGTCCTTGGAACCAAACGGATTTAGTGGAGTCCATCAGAGTACCATCCCGGTCTACGCAAGTAAAGTAACCGCCGTTCTCTTTGTCCAGTCCGTATTTCATCCAAAAAGGAAGAATATTGGAAAGAAGCTCATTCCGATAGGTCTTGCCCCAATAAGCTAGATATTCCGATGGATTAGATAAATTGTCAAACGCTGCCATACCTTAGAATTTATTACATCTTTCAAAGAAATTGATAGCCTCTAATTCCGCTTTCATTGCGGCCTCTTCTTCGTCCGTCATATTCCGGAACGGGGTACGGTTCTTGCCGAGATCTAATCCGATCAATTTCATGATGCGTTTTCCTCCGACGATATTACCACGGTAATTGCAGATAACGTTAATAACCTCCTGAGAGAAGTTTTGTCTCTCGCGAGCTGTCTCTAAGTCACCGGCTGCCCAAGCCTCTAGGATACCGGTTAATTCTTTTCCGTTATAGTTTGTGGTACCACCGATACCTCCTTGCGCTCCACCCATCGCAAGGCAAGGAAGAATCGTTTCATCCTGTCCGTGCAACATGTCGAATTTACCATCCTTGTATAAACGACATTGATTGTATTCGTATAAGCTCTCGTATGTATATTTGATACCGGCGAAATTAGGGATACGCCCGTCTACTGCTTTTAAGAAATCCAGCATAGGGAGGAAAGCGTTGTTAAACGCAGGGATATGATAGTAGTAAAACGGTAAGGCAGGAGCGCCGCAAGCGATCTCCTCGCAGTACTTTACCAATTCCTCAATTCGACCGATACGAGGGAAAGGGGTAGCCATAGCGCCAATACCCCAAGCGCCGATCTTTTGAGCATGTTCCGCTAAATTACGGCTAGACTTAACGCATGTGCTACCTACGTGCACGATTACCTTAAAGCCTTCCGGAGCTGCTTCCATCCATTTCTCGGCCAATTTCATGCGTTCTTCCTCTGTCAGCATATAACCTTCTCCGGAAGAACCATTGATGAATACGCCTTTCAGCCCGTTTTTCACAAGAAGTTTCGCATAATCTTCAATGGGCTCGTAATTAACTTCCCCGTTCTCGTAGAACGGAGTAAAGGGAGCATCGATCAATCCTTTAATTTTATCCATATCTGCGTTATTTTTATGAGTTTTAACCTCTGATTTTAATTATGCTGCAAATATAAATAAAATATTTTAATAATATAGTGGTGTTTTATCGAGAAAATGAAATAATTATTTATTTTTTATTTAATTCCTTTGAAATACATATTAAATCATACCTAGAATTTTAGATCGAGATAGCAGGCAGGCTCCTAATATACCCGCTCTTTCACCTAATTTGGATACTTTGATCTGAGTATCACGGGTTACCAAGTTCAAAGAGTACTTCCTGACGGCACTTTTAATAGGTAGGCTTAAATATTCTCCCGTCTGCGACAAGGGGCCGCCCAGTACGACCAGTTCCGGATTGAAAATGTTCATCAATCCGGCTATTCCTTTACCTAGATTAAAACCGATCTCCTCCAGTATCTCAATGGATAGCATATCCTCTTTGTGAATGGCGTCGATCAAGTCAGAGAGCCCGATGTATTCCCCGGCATCGATTTTACTGGCCAATATGGTGTTGCTACCCTCTTTATACCGCTCAAGGAGGGTACGGTATAGGGCAGAACCGGAAGCTCCAGTCTCGAGGCATCCTTTTTTACCGCAATGGCAAAGAATCTCATTCTCGAAGAAGCTGAAGTGCCCAAATTCTCCGGAGAAACCTGATTTCCCGAAATAAACCTTGCCGTCTATGATGATACCGATACCTAATCCCCAAGATATATTGATGAATAGGATATTTTTCTCTCCTTTTACGACTCCTTGAAGATATTCGCCGTAAGCCATGGAACGGGTGTCATTCTCTATATAGATCTTTATATGTAGTTTTTCCTCAAGGATTTGAGACAAGGGCTTCTCCTCAAAGTAAAAAATGCTATAGCTATATCCGGCGAAAGGATTTACCCGTCCGGATATATTAATGCCAATGCTTAATATTTTTTCCCTTGGGATCGGCAACGAGTTTATAAATTCATTGATGCATTCGCAAAGATGGTCTAAAGCGGCTGGTGTGTTTTCGAGTGTATAAGGGATATTCTGCTCAATGCGGATCTTATCTCCTTTAAAATCTAATATGGCTAGATTCAGTTGATCTTTCAGTATATCTACGCCCACAAAATAGCCGGATACGGGATTGAGCCCGTAAATACTAGGTTTACGCCCTCCGCTAGTCTCTTGTTTTCCAAAGTCGAGTATATAACCGTCCTCTTGTAATTCGCTAATTAGCTTAGTGACGGTGGGGATACTGAGATTCATTTCTTTACATACCTCCGCTATAGTAGCGTCTCCATTGGCCATATAATAATGTATGATCTTCTTTTTCAGAAGGCCACTGCGAGTATTGTCATCGGACGAGAGCAAGAACTTAGTTGTCATGGTTATACCTTTATTGAGTGATTAGGGCAAAGGTACAATAAGTTTTTGAATTGAGCAAGAGAAATTCTGATAATTTCTCTTGCTTAATGTTTATTAACTAAAATCACCTTTCTGTAGCGTATGAAGTCGTATTGAAACGCTCTTCCTTATTGAATTTAGTCTTTGAGAGGGTTCCAACCCTGTGCTTTCAGTTCAAATTCCTGTCCGTCGCGGGTAATCAGGTACTTGCCGAGATTCTCTTGCGTGATGTAGCCTATCTGCTTCACACCTTCCATTTCCTCGATTTTGGCATGATCGCCTATTGGTACGGTAAAGAGAAGTTCGTAATCTTCGCCACCATTCATGGCACAGGTAGTGAGGTTCATGTTGAATTCCTCTGCCATTACTGCCGTCTGATAGTCTATTGGAATGTTTTTCTCATATACACGACATCCGCAGTGACTCTGTTCACAGATGTGCATTAGTTCGCTGCTGAGTCCGTCACTAATATCCATCATGGCTGTAGGTCGAATACCTGCTTCACGCAATTGGGCTATGATGTCACCGCGAGCTTCTGGTTGCAATTGGCGTTGCAGTAAATATTCCTTTCCAGCAAAGTCTGGTTGGAAATTGCGCATATTGGCCAACTCCTCATTGAGTGCAGAGACTTTCACCGTATCACCATTATGCTTGGCTTCAGCTATTTTCTTGCGAATATCTTCCACCTGTCCATAGTAAACGGCTTTCTCTCGCTCCAGAAGTTGCAGACCCATATAGGCACCGCCGAGGTCACCCGTTACGCAGATGAGGTCAGTCTCCTTGGCTCCACTTCTATATACGATATCTTCCTTGTTTGCCTCACCGATACAGGTGATGCTGATGGCAAGTCCGGTATAGGAAGATGTGGTGTCACCGCCTACGATGTCAACACCCCATTTGTCGCAAGCCATACGGAGTCCTTTGTAAAACTCGTCAATGTCTTCTACCTTGAAACGTTTACTCAAGGCAATACTTACAACCATTTGTCTTGGCGTTCCGTTCATGGCAAAGATATCGCTGATGTTCACCATTGCACTTTTATATCCAAGGTGCTGTAAGTCTATGTACGTCAAGTCGAAATGCACGCCTTCCATGAGCATATCAGTGGTAACCAATACTTCCTTGTCAGGATAGTGCATCACGGCACAATCATCACCTACACCATAAACGGTAGAGGCATTCTTGTTTTCGTGTCCTTTGGTGAGATGGTCGATAAGACCAAACTCACCCAATTTTGCTATGTCCAATTTCTGAAAATATTAAGTGTTAAAAAACAAGTGAAGGTGCGGGGGCTTCACTTTTCACGCTAAGTGTTTCCTGTTCTTTAAGATCTGCGGATCATCTCACGCATAATCTCTGTCATCTTAGGTTGAGCATTATTGGCAGCAATCTGCACTTCCTCATGACTCACCTGTACAGGAACGTCAAATCCACCCAAGTCGGTTATGATGCTGATACCGAATACCTTGATGCCGCAGTGGCGGGCAACAATGACCTCAGGCACAGTACTCATGCCTACAGCATCGCCTCCCAAAATGCGGTACATGCGGTATTCTGCTGGAGTTTCGAAGGTTGGCCCCTGTACTCCTACATATACACCATGTTTCACCTCAATGCCTACTTCCTTAGCGATTCCGTCGGCAAGGTCGCGCAATCCCTTGTCATACGCTTCATGCATGTCAGGGAAGCGAGGTCCGGTAGGGAAGTTCTTACCCTGCAATGGATGCTCTGGAAAGAAATTGATGTGGTCATCAATAATCATCAGGTCGCCTACGTGGAACGCAGGATTCATACCGCCTGAAGCATTGCTGACGAAGAGAGTCTCGATGCCAAGTTCATACATGACGCGCTCTGGGAATGTCACCTCTTTCATGCTATAACCCTCATAGAAGTGGAAACGGCCTTCCATAGCCATGATGTCTTTGCCGCCCAATTTTCCGAAGATGAGCTTTCCTGCATGTCCTTCTACGGTTGATACAGGGAAATTTGGAATTTCACTATATGGGAATGAATAACTGTCAGTTATTTCTGAAGCTAATTGTCCGAGACCTGTTCCCAGAATGATAGCTGTCTTTGGACTTGTTGTCATCCTTTCTCTTAGCCAGGATGCTGTTTCTTGAATTCTTTCGTACATAGCTTATTATTTTTTCGTTAAAATTATCTTGTTGGTCAAGCATGAAGCTTACCTTGATAGGAAGTTCATACATGTTTGACTTTACTTTTTCGTATAGTCCATCTGTTTCTCTCAGTCTTACTGCATCTTTTTCTGTAGTGATGATGATGCGTGGCTCTGGCATGCTTTCGAAGGTATCGTTGATGCGGTCGATATCCTTGCCTTTAAAACTGTGATGGTCGCCGAATGATAAGTTTGTGATATCCTTTGTCATTGGCTTCAGGTCATGCTCCATCTGCTTGGGTGAAGCGATTCCTGTGAGTAGCAAGACATGATAATCCTGTAGCTTGTCGAGTCCTATCTGCTTTTCCTCGAATACTCCCTTCGGTGTGTCGTAGTCGATGCTGGTGAAGTAGAGTTTCTGGAAAGGATAGAGGTCCATGGCTTTGGTCAGCACACGGAATTCCATCGGCTTCAGATCTTTTGGACACTTGGTGATGATGACGATGTCTGCTCTGTTCTTACCGCTCAAAGGTTCACGCAATCTTCCTGCCGGCAACATCTTGTCGTAGATGATCAGACGGTGATAATCTACCAGGAGGATGTTGATGCCAGGTTTTACATACCGGTGCTGGAAAGCATCATCGAGCAGGACGACATCTACGTCCTTGCTTGCCTCATCATTCTGCAGGTTCTCGATACCTCTTGCCCGTTTTGCATCTACAGCCACATATATATCAGAGAATTTCTCGTGCATCTGGAAAGGCTCGTCACCTATTTCCGGCATGGTCGTACTTTCGTTGGCAAGTATATAACCATGACTTTTTCTCTTATAACCACGTGATAGCACGGCAATTTTTGCTTTGCCGTGCAACAGGCGTATCAAGTATTCCACATGGGGTGTCTTTCCGGAACCGCCCACAGTGATATTGCCCACTGAGATAATGGGTATGGAGAATGACTTGCTCTTCTTGAGACCTATATCGAAGAGCCAGTTGCGGAATCTCACTATGCTGCCGTAAATCCAACTGAATGGTAGCAGCCAATCGTTGATCTTGATAAGGTCGCCTTCTGTTCTCATTGTTTCTTATACCTTAATTATATTATATATATATATAAATCCCTTTAGTTGATATTCAGAAAGAATGGTAGAGCTGCTTGCACTGGTTCTTTTTCCTTCATATTACGTATCATCACAAATGGCTGGTAGAGGTTGCCGAGCGTCAGTTTCAACTGCTCGTCCAGATAGTTGTCACTATTCTCTGATACCTGGGCAAGGAGTTGCTCCATCCAGTCTGTCTGCATAGGGTATTCTGTCGTCTGATAATCTGAAATCTTTGCCAGTTGTGCCGCTTTGACAATGGCATCGTCCAGACTTCCGAATCCGTCAATCAGCTTGATCTTCTTGGCATCTGTTCCGAGCCAGACTCTTCCCTGAGCGATTTTCTCAACTTCCTCCACGTTCATCTTTCTTCCGTCTGCCACACGCTTGCGGAACAGGGCATAGCCACGGTTGACATAAGCCTGTAGATGGGTGATTTCCTCCTGACTCCATGGACGGGCTGTTCCGGCACCCATATAGGCGCTGTTCTTGTTGGTTTTTACTTCATCATACTTGAATCCTAATTTCTTGGTCAGCAGGTCGCTGAAGTCTGGTAATGCTCCGAAGATGCCGATACTGCCTGTCAGGGTAGTAGGCTGGGCCATCACATATCGAGCACCCATGCTCATGTAGTAAGCTCCAGAAGCAGCCATGCCTCCCATGGAAACAACTACAGGTTTCTTCTTGTTCAACTCGCTTACAGCATGCCAGATTTGTTCTGAGGCATAAGCATCACCGCCACCGGAATTGATGCGGAGAACCACGGCTTTTACGTTCTTGTCTTCAGCCAGGTCTTCCAGATCTCTGACGACATCAGAACTGACTATCTGCTGCTCGTCTCCATAAATACTTGGAGTAGCCATTCGCACGATGCTACCCTGACAGTAATAGACTGCGATTTTGTCGCCCATCATATTGTTGTCATTGATAGCAGCGTTGACATCTTTCATGGAAACCTGAGCTATCTTCTGGTCTGCTTTCAGACCGAGTTGCTTCTTTACGATATTCCTGATCTCATCATAATAGCAGAAACCATCTACGAATTTACGTGATTTCAGGAGTTTGCTGTCGTCGAACACCATGAGTCCGTCAGCATAGTGATTGAGTGAGTCCTTGCTGATTTTTCTACTGTTGGAAACATCCGTCAGCATCTGTTGCCAGAGTCCGTTGATATAGCGTGAAACCTGCTCACGGTTGGCGTCGCTCATCTTATCCTCTGTGTAGGTTTCCGTAAAACTTTTATATTTACCCACTTTTACCACCGTGAAATGGACGCCAAACTTGGCAGCCACATCCTTGATATATTGTGGTTGAGATGAGATTCCGTGCCAATCTACATTACCTTCTGGGTTTACATAAACCTGGTTGGCAACGGAAGCTAAATAGTAGCTGCCTTGTGAGAAGGCGTCGCCGTAAGCAATAATCCATTTGCCGCTCTTCTTGAAATCAGCGAGTGCATTGCGTATTTCCTGGATTGTGGCATAGTCAGCCTGTAAAACACCAGCTTCCAGATAGATACCTTTTATCTTTTCTTCTGTCTTGGCTTTCTTGATGGCAGAAAGTATTTCGTTCATACCGAGCGTGTTGAACTGGTTGCCGGTAATCTGCCCCAACCAATTGTCTTCTGCTCTGTCGATGATTTCCCCTTGTAGCGTGAGCACCATGACCGATTTGTCTTTGATAGTAGGGGTATTATTGCTGGAAGCAATCATGCCGATGAGACTGATGAAGCCGAAAATGCCTAAGATGAGGCAAAAGGCAAAAAGGCCAACAATGGTGGCTGCTACATTCTTGAAAAATTGTTTCATAATCACGACTTTTTACGTTATAGTTCAGAATTTTCTGCAAATTTAGTAAAAAAGAAACAAACGACAAAGTTATTTGTACGAAATAACCAAAAAATGATGAAAATAAAGCGTTGTGTTAGCCGAAAATTACGTAACTTTGCACACAATAGATGAAATGTAAACCTAATCAATGATAAAGCAATGAAAAAGTTATTTGCGTTTTGTGCTATGATGCTGGCGGTCATCAATCTGTCAGCTCAGTCAACAGCCCGTAAATTTGTACTGAAAAATAGTGCAGATGGTAAAAGTGAACTCACCTGTTATCTTCCTCAGAATCCTACAGGTCGAGCAGTCGTAGATTGTCCTGGTGGTGGTTATTCTCACTTAGCAATGGATCATGAGGGACATCAGTGGGCTGAGTTCTTCAACAAACAGGGCATTGCCTTTTTTGTATTAAAATATCGCATGCCTAATGGGAATAGAAATATTCCTTTGGGAGATGCTTATCAGGCTATCCGTACGGTAAGAGATAGCGCATCTGTATGGCATATAAATCCTCATGATGTAGGTATTATGGGATTCTCTGCTGGTGGTCATCTTGCTTCTTCTGTCAGTACGCATGCAGAATATGCTGCTCGTCCTGATTTTTCTATACTCTTCTATCCGGTTATCTCGATGGATGAGCGCATTACTCATAAAGGTTCTTGTGTCAATTTCCTGGGTGATGAGCGCAAGTCTAATCCTAAGTTGGTTGAAGAATGGTCTAATGACAAGGCTGTTCGTGGTCATCTGACACCTCGTGCGATTCTCCTGATGTCGAATGACGACAATGTGGTTCCTCCTGTTACCAATGGCGTGGCTTATTATACCCGTATGCATCAGGCAGGAAACGATTGTGAACAGCATGTCTATCCAACTGGCGGTCATGGTTGGGGATTCCGCAGCAATTTCAAGCATCACGACCAGATGCTTACAGATCTGACGGCGTGGTTGCAGAGCTTTAAGGCTCCTAAAGAAAATGCTGTCCGTGTGGCATGTATCGGCAATTCGATTACGGATGGATTTGGTATTATGAATGCGGAGGATAAAGGCTATCCTGCCCAGTTGCAGAAGAAGTTGGGAGTAGATTTTGAGGTGAAAAACTTTGGTGTGTCTGCCCGTACGATGATGAACAAGGGCGATATTCCTTATATGAAGGAGTTAGCTTGGAAGGATGCGCAGGCTTTCTTGCCTAATATCGTAGTGATCAAGTTGGGCACCAATGACTCTAAGACTCATAATTGGGCGCATGGAGCAGAGGAATATAGTCAGAGTATGCAGGCGATGATAGACACCTTGAAGGCATTGCCAAGCCATCCGAAGATTTATCTTTGTTCTCCAATTCCTGCTTTCAAGGGCAGCTGGACCATCAATGATAGTGTAATCGTGAATGGTGAGATTCCTGTGTTGCAGAAGTTGGCAAAGAAGAATAAGTGTCATTATCTCGACCTCCATTCCCAATTTACATTCAGCAATATGATGTTGGGTGATGGTATTCATCCGAATGCCAAGGGTGCTGAGAAATTGGCTGGTATTGTATATGAGGCTTTGACAAGTCCTGAGAAGGGAACCAAAGCGAAAGAGTCTCAAGCAAAAGCAAAGAAATCCAAAAAGGTTTCTAAGAAGAGATCATAACCCCCTTCTCTTAAAATAAAATACATAGTCCCACAGACTTCACCGATTTACACAAATTTATTTTTTGGCTTCAAAAAGATCTGTAAATCGGTGAAATCTGTGGGATTTTTCAGTGTGTATAGGATTTGATTGATACCACATCCTTTCTTTTTTAGTGATATTTGGTAATAAAATACTTTTTGTGGCAATATTTTCCCTGATTCTCCGTTTATTAAATATATTTAATAGATTCTCTGATATTTAATGGATAGATTCTCTGTTATTTATGATAATTCCCTGTTTTGGGGGAATTGTTCCGAGATATATTGAATGATAGCAAAAATAATATTGCAAAAATAAAGTAGCGTAAAATAAAAATAGCATAAAGATGATAGAATATATCAAGGGAGAACTGACAGACTTGACTCCTACCATGGCTGTTCTGGAAACTGCTGGGGTAGGATATGGACTTAATATATCACTGAATACTTATACGGCTATTCAGGGAAAAACAACGGTGAAGCTCTATGTACATGAAGTACTGGTGGCAGGCGGAAGAGATGATTCCTATACTCTTTTCGGCTTTGTTAGCAAACAGGAAAGGGAACTTTATCGACTGCTCATCACTGTGTCGGGAGTGGGTGCTAATACCGCGAGGATGATTCTTTCCTCCTTGTCTCCTTCTGAACTCTGCAATGTGATTTCCTCTGGAGATGAGAAAATACTGAAAAGCGTGAAAGGCATCGGACTGAAAACGGCACAACGTATCATTATTGACCTCAGGGACAAAATTGTGTCTTTGGGTATTGCCAATGAATTACCTGCCAATGGAGGTAATGTGGATATGGTCAATAATGATGTGAAGGATGAGGCTGTGAGTGCGCTTACCATGCTTGGATTCTCTCCGGCTCCTTCCGCTAAGGTGGTCATAGAAATCCTGAAAGCGAAACCTGATCTCAAGGTGGAGGAAGTGATCAAGTTGGCTTTGAAGCAGATTAAATAATTTTCACGACAGTTTTTTGATGTTTGGAATAAGAAATATAAAATACGCATATTTGTTGATGGCATTGCTCTTGACCTCAGTCATTGGCAATGCCATCGGCTTGCCGTACCTTCAAGATGACAGAACGCGCAACAGAAACCTGCAGTCTGACATCTCGCGGCAAAAAAAACAGGGCACTCAGAATCGACAAAATACACAAAATTCAAGGAATGGAGCTGCTGCAAAGAATGGAATCACAGCACAGCCTATCCTTTCTGACGAGGATTCTATTCCTGACAGTCTGCTGCACCCCCGTTGGCCTGTGCAGCGCACCCAACCGATTACCCTCAGCGACCTTTACCAAAGTCCGCTCGACCTGCAGCGCCCTGACAACATGAAGTATCAGGTGGAGTATAATGATACGCTCGACCGATATGTGATTGGTAATCGGCTCGGGAATACTTGGATAACTGCGCCTATCATGCTTACCCCGAAGGAGTATCTCGTCTGGAGCGAGATGCAGGAACGTAATGCCTATTACCGTAAGCAGAATGATGAAATCTTCAAGGCTAAGGGTAAGGAGAAATTCGACTTTACGGATATGCACTTCGATTTAGGACCGGCTGAGAAAATTTTCGGTCCGGGTGGAATTCGTGTGAAAACGCAGGGTACTGCCGAATTGAAGTTTGGTGTGAAGAAAAAGAATGTGGATAATCCTTCGCTTCCTATCCGAAACCGCAAGACGACGATGATGGATTTCGATGAGAAAATCAATCTCAATGTCAATGGTCGTGTCGGCGATAAGGTCAATATGAACTTGAACTACAACACGGATGCTACTTTCGATTATGATGCCCAGAATATGAAGCTCAAGTACGATGGCAAGGAAGATGAAATCATCAAACTCGTAGAGGCGGGTAATGTGTCTTTTCCTTCCAACTCGTCACTCATTCGTGGAGCCAGCAGTCTTTTCGGCTTCCGCACCGATTTGCAGTTTGGTAAACTCAAGTTGCAAACCGTCATTTCCCAGAAGAAATCTTCGTCCAAGAGCGTTTCCTCTAAGGGCGGCGTGCAGCTTACGCCTTTTGAAAAGAACGTGACCGACTATGAGGAGAACAAGCACTTCTTCCTTTCCGAATACTTCCGCAATCATTATGATGGATGGATGCAGAAATTGCCTAATCTTACTACCGGTATTACCATCAACCGCGTGGAGGTTTGGGTTACCAATAAGACGGGTTCGTCTGAGAATACGAGAAACATCGTGGCGCTTACCGACTTGGGTGAAAACGAGAAGGTAAGCAATCCGATGTGGGCTGTGGGAGGAATCATGGTCCCTGCCAACAAGGCGAATACGGAGTATGATGCGATGGTCAACCAGTATAGTGCAGCCCGTGATGCGAATCAGACTTCCTCTACGCTGGAAAGCGCTGGACTTATCGGTGGTAATGATTTTGAAAAGTTGGAGAATGCGCGTCTTCTGAATTCATCGGAATATACGGTGAATACAGCGATGGGTTATATTTCCTTGCGAAACCAGTTGCAGACCGACCAGGTTCTGGCAGTGGCATACGAATATACGTATGGTGGTGTCACATACCAGGTGGGTGAGTTTGCCAGCGACGTTACTGACACCAAGCAGGGTCTCTTCGTGAAATCTCTCAAGAATACCAGCAACAATCCGCAGCAGGGCAACTGGAAACTGATGATGAAAAACGTCTATAACTTAGCTTCCCAGATAGAGAAGGAAAAGTTCAGACTCGACGTGAAATTCCAGAGCGATACGACGGGTGTTTATATCACCTATATCCCTGAAAAGCAAGTGAAGCAGATGCCACTCATCAAGGTATTGGGAGCCGACCGTCTTGACAATAATAACAATGCTCATAGCAATGGTTACTACGACTACGTAGAGGGTTATACGGTTTCCAACGGAAGTGTCTTCATTCCTAAAGTAGAACCTTTCGGTAGTTATATGTACGAATATCTGAAGAGTAAGGGCGTGGCTGATGAACAGGCGGAGAAATATGCCTTTACGGCTCTTTATGACAGTACGAAGACGGTAGCCAAACAGATAGCCGAGAAGAACAAGTATATACTCACCGGACAGTTCAAAGGCAGCGCATCGGGCGTCATCTCGCTCGGCGCCTACAACGTACCGCAAGGCTCGGTGGGGGTAACCGCCGGCGGTGTTACGCTCACCGAAGGTTCTGACTATTCTGTAGATTACAATGCCGGTGAAGTGACGATTCTCAATCAGAGCATCATCGATGCAGGAACACCCGTCAATGTTTCGCTTGAAAGCAATACCGACTATGGTATGATGCGCAAGACGATGTTTGGACTCAACTGGGAATACGACTTCTCGAAGAATTTCCAACTGAGCGGTACGTTCCAGCATTTGAGTGAACAACCGCTCCTCACCAAGGTGGCTATGGGAGAGGAACCGGTGAAGAATACCCTCTGGGGTATCAATGTCAACTGGAAGAAGGAAAGTCAGTGGCTGACGAATGTGCTCGACAAGATTCCGTTCCTGCATCTTACCCAACCATCGCAGATTTCCTTTACTGGAGAGTTTGCCCAACTGATTGCCGGACAGGCGAGCGGAACGCAGGATAACGCTTCTTATCTGGATGATTTCGAGTCCACCAAGAGCAGTATTGATGTGATGACTCCTACCTCTTGGTTCCTCTCCAGCGTTCCTTCCATGTTCCCTGAAAATAAGGACAAGACGGGATTGACAAGTGGATTCAACAGAAGCCAGATGGCCTGGTACACAATCGATCCGCTTTTCAACAGAAAGGGTAGTACGCTGACTCCAGGACATATCAAGAGCGACCTCAACCAGCTGAGCAATCACTATGTGAGAGCCATCTACATGAGAGAGTTGTTCCCACTTCGTCAGCAACAGACTTACAGTACGGAGACGAGTACGGTGAATGCGATGAACATTGCCTTCTATCCGAATGAGCGTGGTCCGTACAACTTCAATGTGACTGATCTCCAGGCGGACGGAACTCTTGCCAATCCTCAGAAGCACTGGGGTGGTATGATGCGCAAGTTGGATACGAATGACTTTGAGCAGGCGAATGTGGAATATATCGAATTCTGGATGCTGGACCCATTCATCTATAGCAATCAGCAGCCTGATGCCCGTCTCTATGGCGGTGATTTCTATATCAACTTAGGAGAAATCAGTGAGGATATTCTCCGTGACGGAAAGAAATTCTACGAGAGCGGAATACCTGTGGATGGCAGCAACAGTTTTACCTACTCCCAGTGGGGTAAGATTCCTACGCAGAGCACCGTGACATACGCATTTGCCACCACCAGCGGAAGCCGTGCCCTGCAGGATGTGGGATTCAATGGTCTGACCGATGCCGAAGAGCAGGAATTCTACAAGAGTGCCTATCTCAACCAGATACAGGGCAAGGTGAACCAGGCGGTGTTCGACAGTATCTTTGCCGACCCAGCCCGGGATAACTATCACTATTTCAGAGGCTCTGACTGGGATGAGATGCGTGCGCCCATCCTTCACCGATATAAGTACATCAACAACCCTCAGGGCAATTCGCCTGACAGCGAAAGCCGTACCGAGAGTTATGATACCTCCTATAAATCGACACCGGATGTGGAGGACATCAACCAGGACTATACGCTGAACGAATATGAGAAGTATTTCCAGTATCATGTCAGCATCCGTCCGGAAGATCTCGTGGTGGGCAGCAACTTCATCGTGGATAAGCGCGAATACACCCAGACTTGGCGAGACAACACGAAATCTACGGTTACCTGGTATCAGTTCCGCATTCCTGTGGATGAGTTTGAGAAGCGCCAGGGAAACATCAACGATTTCTCCAGCATCCGCTTCATGCGAATGTTCCTCACCAACTTCAAGAAGCCTATCGTGCTCCGTTTCGGTACGCTCGACCTGGTGCACAGCAAGTGGCGTACCTACGACCAACCGTTGGGTGCAGCCAGTGGCGGAACCTTGGAGGCGGGCGCCGTCAGTCTGGAGGAAAATGCCGAGAAGACACCGGTCAACTATGTGCTTCCTCCGGGTATCAGCCGCGAGCAGGACCCATCGCAGCCACAGCTTGTCGAGGCAAACGAGCAGGCGCTGAGTCTGGTGGTAAAGGATCTGACCCATGGCGAGGCAAAGGCGGTATATAAGAACTCTACCCTCGATCTCCGCCAGTACAAGCGCATCCAGATGTTTACCCATGCCAATGCGCTGGAGCAGAACGCCACCAATCTGAAGAACGACCAGCTGGCGGTCTTCATCCGTCTGGGCAGCGACTATAAGAACAATTACTATGAGTATGAGATTCCGCTCAAGCTGACCGAACCTCGCAGCAATTATAACCGCAACAGTTCTGCCGACAGAAAGCTGGTCTGGCCGGAGGAGAATATGCTCAATGTAAAACTGAGCGTATTTACCAGCCTCAAGAAGGAGCGCAACAAGGCGAAGGCTGCTGGCATGGCTTCCTATATGGCACCTTATATGATGATGGATGCAGAACATCCGGGCAACCGGATCACCATCGTGGGCAATCCGAGCCTGGGCGAGGTAAAGACGCTGATGATAGGTGTGAGAAACAATTCGGATGAGGTGAAGAGTGGAGAAGTCTGGGTCAACGAACTCCGGCTTCTGGAGCATAACAACAAGGGCGGATGGGCAGCCAATGCCAATCTGAACGTGCAGCTCTCCGACCTGGGTAGCGTGAATGCCACTGGACGCTATATGAGTGAAGGCTTCGGCGGTCTGGAAGACGGTGTGGCTA
>ENA-OPNW01000837-OPNW01000837.1-human-gut-metagenome-genome-assembly--contig:-NODE-837-length-17473-cov-3.176542_pt1 | contig 17473 bp, 10 predicted proteins | sample MGYA00241540_ERZ501777 | MGnify/ENA primary metagenome ERZ501777 (study PRJEB25962, sample SAMEA2042615) | human gut metagenome | biome: human gut; feature: human-associated habitat; material: faeces...
CCCGGAATCGGAGTGTACATCTCATGGATCACGCCCAGAGCTGCATAGCAGTCCTTCACAGAATCCACGATGATCCGTACTGCAAACAGGTCGTATACCTGATCCAACGTCTTGTTCTGATTCACCATCTTCTTATAAATACTGAAGAAATGCTTCACTCTTCCGTACACCTTGGCCTGGATATGGGCGTTCTCCATATGATGAGAAACTTCTGCCACGATCTGCTGTACAAACTCTTCCCGCTCGGTCTTTCGCTCATTCAAATCTTTCACCAGCTGGAAATACACTTCCGGCTGATAATATTTCAAAGAGAGATCATCCAGCTCCGTCTTAATCTTGGAGATTCCAAGTCTCTGAGCGATCGGAGCGTAAATATCCATCGTCTCTCTGGCTTTTTCCTTCTGTTTTGCCGGAATCATAAACTCCAGCGTCCGCATATTATGCAGACGGTCTGCCAGCTTGATGATGATGACACGGATGTCCTTTGCCATAGCCAGAAACATCTTTCTGAGATTCTCCGCCTGTACTTCCAGCTTATCTTTCGAATAAGACAGCTGACCCAACTTGGTGACCCCGTCTACCAGAAGTGCGACTTCTTCTCCAAATTCTCTTGTGATATCCTCCACTGTCATCTCAGTATCTTCCACCGTATCATGGAGCATCCCTGCCACGATCGTCTCTTTATCCATCTCCAAATCAGCCAGAATGATCCCCACCCAGAGCGGATGGATGATATAGGGCTCTCCGGACTTTCGCACCTGCTCCTTGTGAGCCTCTCTGGAAAGCTGATAAGCTTTCTCGATCAGAGAAATATCCGCAGACGGATGATATTTTCTCACCCTTGCAATCAATGCGTCATATAACTGCTCAGGGTTTTGATAATCTTCAGGTGCTTTCACGGCGTGCCCATCCACCATCTCCAGATTTTTGTTCAGAAGTTCATATTCCAGCGTACCTGCCATATCAAATCCCCCTTTTTCTTTTCCATCGTAAAAATTCCATATGGATTAGTATATCATCATTATTGATAATTTACCACTGTAATCTGTATGGTTTTATTCCCCCGGTATTCATTGACCGATGGGTAAAATGTCAGAGATACCTTTTCTTTTGTCTGCAGATACTCCATACACTCCTGTACCTCTCCAAAATAAATGGCTTCCATTTTCCGCCCGGCCTGATCCAAAACCTGAAATTTCAGGACGTTCTGATTCTTCCCGATGATCCGGAGATTCTGTACTTTTAAGTTTTTTTCCGCAAACAACGGCTTTGTATTTCCTTTCCCGAAAGGCTCCAGAAGTTCCAGTTCTTCAATCAGCTCTTCTGTTACATACGCAAGAGGAAGCTGCATGTCAATGGATACTTTCGGCATCAGATCCTGACTGGTCAGCTCACAGAGTTCATTGATCGTTCTGCGGAAACGTTCCACATTCTTCTCTTCCAGAGATAGCCCTGCCGCCAGCTTATGGCCTCCGAATTTTGTGAATAACGCCCTGCATTTGCACATTTCCTCAAACATATGGTAGCTTTCAATAGAACGCCCGGACCCTTTGACGCCATGTTCTCCCTGCGTCAGAACAAACACCGGTTTATAATATTTTTCTTTCAGTCTTCCGGCAATGATTCCCGCAATACTCTCATGACAGTCCGGCAGATACACAACCAGCACTCGATCCTCTTTCAAATCCGTTGTCTCGATCTGTTCGACTGCCTGCCCTACCCCTTTTTCTGTCATTTCCTTACGGCTGTCATTCAATGCTTTTAAATCTTCTGCCATCATGACAGCTTCTCTTCTGTTCTTCACCTCAAGGAGCTCCAATGCCCGCTTTGCCGTATCTAACCGTCCACTGGCGTTAATGCACGGTCCAATGACAAATCCGATGTGATAAGCCGAAAGTCGCTCTGTCGGTACCTGGGTACATTCCATCAGCGCTTTGAGTCCTTCGTTTTGAGTGCGTTTCAGCATTTCAAGTCCCTGTTTTACAAAAATCCGGTTCTCATCCACCAGATCCATTACATCCCCCACGGTCGCAATCGCCACATTTTCCATCAGAAAATCTACATCATCTGCATCCTGTCCCATGACATTATATAATGCTTCCACCACTTTATACGCAACTGCAGCACCGCACAGACCTTTAAACGGATAAGGATCTCCCGGTAAATGCGGGTTGACCACTGCATCTGCACCGGGAATCAGATATTCTTTCTCTCCTCCCGCTTCCAGATAAGGTACTTCATGGTGATCTGTCACAATGATCGTCATCCCCTGCGCTTTCCCGTAAGCAATCTCTGAAGCGGCTGCGATCCCATTGTCACAGGTAATGATCGTATCTACACCGTCCTCCAATGCCCTGTCAATGAGCATCTGATTGAGGCCGTATCCATCCTTCATCCGATCCGGAATATCCGTATCCACCAAAGCTCCCAGACTTTCTAATCCTGTTTTCAAAATATACGTCGCATTGACTCCGTCGATATCATAATCTCCGATCACACGGATCTTTTCGCCTTCCCGGATTTTTTCCTCCAGAATCTCCACTGCCGTATCCATATTTTTCATCAGCATCCCATCGTGCAGATCTGCAATCGTTCCATTTAAATAATAGTCAATATTCTGATCGCCTAAAATATCCCTATTTCGGATCAGGCGCGCGATGATCGGGGAAATATGATATTTTTCCGCAATCTGCGTAAAATCCGCTTTCTTCATGGACACAAACCACTTTTCCATGTCAGTTCCTCCCAAGTATCTTTCTTGTTTTTCTAGCTGTTAATTTTTATTGTAGCATACTAAAAATTTTCTGTAAATCTGCCCAGAACTGGAGTGCGCAGGCACGACGATCGCGCATGGATAGGCGGGGAATAGTGTGAACAATAACAAGAACTGTTCTGCCAACAAATATTTCATTCAAAAATTTCCAAAAAACAAACAAATTTCCTGAATCACAAAACAGTGCCCCATACCTTCCGGCACGGAGCACTGCTATTTTATTTAGGAAGAATTTTTTGTTTGTTATTTATCTGCGTCTTTTCAGGAATGCCAGAAGCGCTGCTCCTCCTGCAAGAAGTCCGGATACTGCTCCGGCGATCGGAGTTGCATCTCCCGTCTTCACTGCTTTGTTTGGAGTTCCTGCTGACGGTTTCTGTGTGGAAGACTGATTATTGTTTCCATTGTTGTTTTGTCCGCCATTGTTTCCATTTCCCGGCTTGTTGTCTGGTTTGTTGTCCGGTTTATTGTTGTCTGGATTTTCCGGTTTCTCAGTCTGTGCTTTTTCCTCCAGTGCATCGATGGCAGTTCTTACTTTCTGTACTGCTGCATCAATGTCTGCCTGAGACGCCTCTTTGTCTGCAAGAATAAACTGCGCTGCCTCCACCTCTTTCTGAAGTGCTTTTACAGTCTCTTCTGTGTACTTATCTGCCTGTTCCAGACGTTCCTCTGCTTCTTTTATGACAGCTGTAAGCTGTGATTTATCTGTAGAAACAGCTGCTTTCTGGAAGAGCGCCGTAATATTGGCATCTGCATTCACATCACAGAATGTATACTCTGCCACTGCACCAACAGACTGTCCATTTACAAGAACATCACTGATCACATATCCTTCTTTTGGCTGGATCGCAAATGTCTGGCTCATGCCGCGTTCTACCTTTACAGTACCGCATGGAGTGATGCTTCCGCCCTCTCCTGCTGCTGCCATAATTGCAAACTCTTTCTGGATCGGCGCAATATTCATTGCTGCATCCAGTGCATTCTGTGCCGCATCCACTGTTTCCTGTGTCACTGCCGGATCTGCTGCTACTGCTTTCGCTGCATCCAGTACTTCCATCAGATTCTGAACATCTTCCGGAACATAGTCCTCTGCATGTTTCAGAAGTTCTTCTGCTGCTGCAATGGACTCGTTGAGTTTTGTCTTGTCAGCCTGTACTGCTTCTTTTTCTGCGAAGAATACTTCAATGCTTGCATCTGCACGAACTGCCTCAAATTTGTACTCTGTAACAGCTCCAACGGATTCTCCATTTACAAATACTTCTTTTACTTCAAATCCTTCATATGGTTGGATTGTAAATACCTGATCTTTTCCTTCTTCTACTTTCACTGCACCGCTTGGATCAATGGTTCCACCGCCATGTGCAACTGCTGTGATCGTAAATTCTTTCTGTACCGGTGGTTTTTCCTGCAGATTTTCAATTGCTGTCCGCACAGCTGTTGTTGCTGCATCCGCTTCTGCCTGGTTTGCCTCTGGATTATCCAGTACGCTCTGCGCAAGATCCATTGCTTCTTTCAATGCGTTTACGGATTCTTCTGTAAAGCTCTCTGCATTTTCCAGTTTCTGTGCTGCCTCTGCCAGTGCTGCTTTCAAAGCAGTTTTGTCTGCTTCTGGCGCCGGTTTTACAGTCAGACCTGAAATTGCTGTTTCGATTGCTTCTGCTGCCTGATCTACTTCTGCCTGAACTGCATCTGCATTATCAAATACTCCTTTTGCTGTTTCCAGCGCACCTTTGAGCGCCTCTACAGATTCTGGTGTATATGCATCCTCCTCCAGATTTTCCAAGACATCTTCTGCCTTTTCAATCGCTGCTTTCAGTGCATCTTTGTTCACTTCCGGTACCGCTGGTTTTTCTGCCAGACCTCTTGTAGCTTCTTCCACTGCTGTTGTAGCCGCATCTACACTTTCCTGTGTTGCGTTTTCATCTGCCACTACTTTTTCTGCTTCTGCTACTGCTGCTTCCAGTGCTTTCACAGATTCTTCTGTATACTTGTCTGCCTCTTTCAGCGCTTCTTTCGCTGTCTCGATTGTAGCTTTCAGCGCGTCTTTATCTACAACAACCGGCACTTTTTCTTCTACAAACTGGATGTCAAATTTATCGAGCTGTGGCGCATTCTTCTCCGGTGCTGTAAATACCAGTGTTCCGTTTCCGGCTTCATTGACTACAAACTCAATCTCCTGTGTATGTGTTTCCTTGGCTCCATCGCTAGCCCCTACTTTCACAACCTCTGTCTGTGCTGCGATCTTATTGTCCTTTTCTGCCCATGTAAGTCCATTGTTTGCATCACCACTGCGGAACTGTACCGTCGCTTTGTATTTTCCTGGTTTTTCTGCATGATAAGGTAATGTAATGGTATCTCCACTATTCATAGAATTTACAAAATAGCCATTACTTGCCCAGTCTGCATCTTTTACCTCCAGTTTCCACTTTTCATCCTCTGCACCTGTATTTTTCAATTCAAAATGCTCTGCCTCTGCTGTGATTGCTGTTCCATTGACTTCTGTCGGGAAGTTGAAACGATTTTCTTCTGTATAGGATGCCGGTGCAAATTTCGCAACGATGGTCGCATCTTTCTTCACATCTTTTAATGTATAAGATGTAACAGCGCCTACAGATTCTCCATCTACCAGAACGTCTGCTACCTTGTGTGTCTTGTCTGGTGTGATCTTGAATTCTACATTTTCACCTTCTGTTACTTTTGTTTCTCCACTCGGTGTAATTGTACCGCCTTCCCCTTCGATGGATGCATTGACTGTAAACTCAGACAATTTCACATCTTTTGGTGTAATTTCAAACTTATCTAACTGTGGTGCTTTCGCATCACCCTTCAATGTCAGCACACCGCTTCCTGCTTTAGTAACCGTAATGTCAAATTCTGCTGTCTTTGTCACATTCGAATCTTTGTTTCCTGCTGATACAGATCCGGTCTGAATATTTCCAGCATCATCACTCCAAGAGAATCTATTTGTCTCTGAACCGCTTCTATAAGTTACTACTGCATGATAAATTCCCGGTTTTTCTACATGATAAGGAATTGTAATTGTATCCTCATTTTCCAAAGAATTCACAAATTTTTTATTGCTTGCCCAATCTGCATCTGATACTTTTAATGGCCATTTTTCATTCTCACCCGTATTATGTAATTCTGCAAACTCAGCCTCCAATATAGCACTGGAATTCTTTCTCCATGGGAATGCAAACGGATCTTCCGCTGTGTATTTTTCACGTTTTACTAATCCCTCTTTTGCTTTTTTCAGAGCTACTTCTGCTTCATTTCTCTTTTCCGGGGTTGCATTTTTATCTTCTAAAACAACCTTTGCCTGTTTCAGAGCTGACTCAAATTCATCCCATCCAGAAGTAAACCAGTCTTTCTTATACGATTCACATTCCTTTACAAGTGCAGCCAATGAGCCTTCGCTGCTTTCCATATCTTTGATGTTGATTTTTGCCTTTTTGTTAAATCCAAGGATTGCTCCTTCGCTAACATCTGTAATTTCAGCTGTGAAATACTGATCACCTGTTTTGTTTTTGTTTCTCTTTGTCTGTACCTGCGCAGTCGTTTCTTTCTGCCCTGGCTCTAATGTAATCACTGGGTTCAACTCTGTATTATAGTCATCCTGAATTGCTGTTCCCGGATTTGGCTGCAATTTTGCAGTAATTTTCCCTTCTGTTCCACCTACACGTTTTACTTTCAGATCCTTTGTTTCATCTTCATTCATCGTGTATGAATCAGACTCCAGCTCAATCATACCTTTTCCGCCATTGTTGATAACAGCTGCTGCCTCAATTCCGATTGCCTGACTGCTTACTTTCAATTTAATTGTATGATCTCCATCTTGTAAGTCTGGAGTTTCAAACCATCTCTGTCCAACTGCACGTTTTGATGCTTTCGTATCTACTGTGATAGGGTCTCCGCCATCAATTGTAATTTCCGCTTTTCCATGGTTTGGATCTACCGTTCCAAAGAAATATGCCTTTGTACCATGGAATTTCAGTTCTAATTCTGCTCCCGCATTTGCCCACGTGTTAGTTCCGTTAATGTACTGCGGCTGGTTTTCATCATGCCATGTTCCCTTAAAGGTAAATCCTTTTCCATCTTCCACATTTTTATCTGTTACATCGATAACTTCCATTCCCTTTGGAATCGGATTTGGTTTTTCCATATCTTCTGTAGACTTGTATACGCCAACTTCACTGATCATCGGAACTTTGCCATCTTTTGTTTCAACTGTAATTTTAATCTGTTTTGCCGAAACTTCACTTGTTCTGCAAAGACGTTTTGCACCGATTGTCTGCCCTTCTTCTAACAGAGTCCATTCACCGCTGTCTCCCTCACGGTACTCTACTTTATATTTATTGATTCTCTGACCGTTCTGGATTGCTTCTTCAATGGATACCACATCAAAATTCTTTTTCTCTCCTAAATCGACCAGAATTTCACCCGATTTATTTCCATCGCTGGTTGTCCAATATGTCTCATCATTGTCATCAATCATATTGCCCGGTTTAAATGTTTCGTCATTTCCTCTTACTTCAGATACTTTTACAGATGCGCCTTCTGCTTTTGCCAAATTGGTTTTAAATGTCTCTTTGATATTGTTTCCGAATTCTGTCACACGATCCAGAATCGCTTTGTCTACTGTTCCCTGATTGTTCGGCGGTATATTTAAAAGCAATGTTGCATTATGCCCCACTGAATTAAAATACATATCACTCAATTCGTCCATTGTCTTTGGTGTATTCTTTTTTGTTCCCCAGAACCAACCAGAAGTAATACGAGCATCTGCTTCCGGAACGGTCCACTGGTTTCCATCTTCAAAACCAACTGTCGCATTTCCCTGCTTATTGCTGTTAATCGTATTCTTTTCTTTATCCACTGTGGATTTTGACCAGGTGTCTTTTCCGGCAATTCCTAATTCATTTCCAATCCAACGAACCGTTGTATATGCTTCTGCCCCAAATAGCATACAGTCTGCATCGTATCCTGCTTTTATTCCTTCGTTTTCCTGAATAGTGTTAAACCATCTTTTAAAATCATATTCCTGGGCATTCGCTCCGTTTCCTTTCGCACCATCCATCCAGACCTCTACGAAATGTCCTTTGTTTCCATATTTCTCATTTCCAAGAATTTCTTTTAATTGATTATCATAATATTCATTATAATCTAAATGATCATGCTCTTTATCCGTCGGTTTATGATTTTCATCATAATATCCATAACTTTCATCATGAATATCCCACGGAGACAGATATAATCCCATATCCATATTCTGATCTGTACATGCTTTGGATATCTCTGCCAAAATGTCTGACTGCCCATTTGCATCCTTATACCCAGATGCAGCAACATCATACTCTGTATGTTCACTATCCCAAATACAGAATCCATCATGATGCTTTGCAGTCACAATCAGCTTTTTAAAACCAGCATCTTTTAATGTTTTTACTAAAGTCTCCGCATCAAAATCATTTTTCAATGTAAAAATCTCACTTGGCTTCTGATTCCCATAGTGCTCTCCCCATTCAATCTCATTGAATGTATTCGGTCCAAAATGACAAAATGCTGCCAGCTCCTCTTTCTGATAACGGAACTGGTTCTTATCCGGCACTACATCATCTTTTGCTGGAGCTTCCGCATTTCCTGTTAAATTTTCATCCCCAATCCAATTTGTTGTTTCTGCTGCTCTTAGTGTTACCGTTCCCCCCATGAAACCTGTTGTTGTCACTACACCGGCAAGCAGCATTGACATCCACTTTTTGTACAAAGCTTTCTTTTTCACCTTTTTTCTCCTTTCTGACATACCATATTTATATATGGGATTATACTCCCTCACTTAAATTTTCATCAATTTATTATTTTCCAAATTTTGGTTAAAATTTTCCAGTTCTGGGTGAATTTTTAACTATTTTCACCATAATAAATAAAAGAACCCTTGGATTATGTGTCTGTTTTCCACATAAACCAAGGGCTCTCTCACTTACTTTTCGTTATTTTTTCTTTTTTGATGTTCCAACTTTTGCAGGTTCTGCTTTTTTCCCGATCTTCGTCTTCATCACATACCACAGAGCACCTGTGATACATACGGAAGAATACGCTCCGCAGATAATACCTACCATCAGAGGAAGTGCAAATTCTTTAATGGAGCTTACACCCATAATAAACAGCACCGCCACCATAACAAATGTTGTCAGAGAGGTATAAATACTTCTTGTCAGAGTTCTTGTGATACATCTGTTGACCAGGACATCCAACTCTTCTCCACGTTTCTTTGTCTTCATCTCCTCGCGGATTCGGTCAAAGATAACGATTGTTGCATTGATAGAATATCCGACAATTGTCAGCATACATGCAATAAATGTATTTCCTACTGAAATTCTTGCAATCACATAGAAAGCAAGTACGACCAGTACATCATGGATCAGTGCAACTACTGCACTTGTCGCAAACCGGATATCTTTAAACCGCAGCCAGATATAAAGCAGCATAAAGACTGTGGCAATGGCAACCGCAATAATCGCATCCACACGCATCTCGGAGCTTACAGTAGAACTGATGTTTTCAGTCGTAATATCTTTTTCTTCTACTCCGAATTCATCTGCCATATATTTCGCAAATGCTTCTCGTTTTTCCAGATCCAGCGTCTGTGTCTTGAAAATGACCTGATTACTGTTTGCAACGGTCTGTACCTGGATGTTTGGATCATCTGTCACCTTCTCCAGATCCGGAATCATTGTTTCATCAATCTCTTTCAACGTATATGCTTTGTCAAATGTTACATTTGTAGATGTACCACCCTTAAATTCCAGACTGTAATTGAGGGCACCTTTTCCTGTTCCTGCATTCACTCCCATAAACACAAATCCAACCAGAATCACTGCGACCGATACTGCAAAGAAAATCTTACGTTTTCCAAGGAAATCAATCGGCGCACGCTCTTCTTTAATCCGTCCGTAAAGCTTTGTATTACGAATTCCAACTGCATAGAACGCATACACGATCATCCGGGTGATCACAAGTGCAGTAAACATGGATACGACAATACCAAGTGCCAGTGTCTGTGCAAATCCTTTGACTGTACCGCTTCCTTTCAGCCAGAGCACTGCTGCCGCGATCAATGTTGTGATATTTCCATCTAAAATCGCAGACATTGCTTTATGAAAACCTGCATTAAGCGCAGATTTTACAGATTTTCCAGCCGTCAGCTCCTCTTTTACACGCGCAAAGATAATTACATTCGCATCGACCGCCATACCGATACCAAGAATGATACCCGCGATACCCGGCAACGTCAGTGTGATATCAAATGCATTGAGCAACACCAAGATCAATCCAGTGTAGATTACCAGTGCAAGACTGGATGCAAGTCCCGGCAGCAGATATACCATGCACATAAATACAAATACAATCGCAAGTCCGATCGCACCTGCCATCAGACTGGTACTGATTGCTTCTTCACCAAGCTGCGCTCCAACTACATTAGAACGGATTTCTTCCAATTCTACACTCAGGCCACCGATACGGATCGTAGAAGCCAGCTGCTCTGCCTCTTCATATTCCATGGATCCTTCAATGATTGCCTGACCATCTGTAATTTCTACATTTACTCTTGGGACACTGATCAATTCACCATCATAATAGATTGCGATCGTTTCTTCCGCCTCTTTTGCCGCTTTGGTTGCTTCTGCAAATTTTTCTGTACCTTCCTTTGTCATAGAAAGCTGAACAACATTTTTATTTGCTCCTGTTGTGGAATTCTGATAAGAACCAGACTTTGCACTCTTGATATCTGTTCCAGTCAAAACGACAGATCCATCTTCCTTTAACTCATCCATACTTTTTGCAAGCACATAGTTTCCTGAGGAATCCAGTCCATAATTCGGATTTCCGTCACTGTCCTTCTCTTTGATAAAATACAGGGATCCCGGCTGACCAAGCTCGCTTAAAATCTCGTTGGCATCTGTCACACCAGGAATCTCAATACTGATCCGGTTATCCCCTTCCTGATAAACCGTTGCTTCTGTACTGTACTGTTCTACACGCTTCTGAAGCTTGTAGATTGTATCACTCATATCCTCCTTGGAAGGAGTATCCCCTTTTACCTGATAGGTAATACTGACTCCGCCTTCCAGGTCAAGTCCGAGCTTTATATTCTTTGCTGCCCCTGTCTGTCCTTTTCCGAATCCGACCACCGTTGTAAATCCAAGAAGTGCAATCAGCACCACGGTCAGAATCAGACTGATAATCCCTTTACTCTTCTTCATGATCTGCCATCCTCTCCTGATCCGCCAGTGCCGCCTTGATCATAATCGCACATTCCACACGCTTGCGCTCCATCTCACAACTTACCTCGTATGTATCATTGATCGTATGATGGAATTTATAAGAATTCGCCATACATCCACCGCTACAGTAAAATCTTGCAAAGCAGTTTCTGCAGCTGTCTTTGGAATACACACTGCATCCTCTGAATTCTTCCGGAATCTCCGGTTTTGTAATCCCTTCCTCTACATTTCCCAGCAGGAATTCTTCCTGACCAACGAACTGATGACACGGATACAGATCTCCCCAAGGCGTAACTGCCAGATATTCTGTTCCGGAACCACACCCTGACAGACGTTTTGCCACGCAAGGACCGCCTTCTAAATCCAGCATAAAGTGGAAGAACGTAAACCCTCTGCCTTCCCGTTCTCTGTCCACCATGATTTTTGCCAGCTTATCATACTCTGCAAAAATCTTCGGAAGATCTTCTTTTTGGATCGCATACGGATCTGTATCTTCCCCGACTACAGGCTCAATCGAAATCTGCTCAAATCCCAGATCTGCAAAATGCAGGACATCCTCTGAGAAGTCCAAATTTTCTCTTGTAAATGTTCCTCGTATATAATACTTTTCCTGATTTCTGCTCTCTGCCAGTTTCTGGAATTTCGGAACGATCAGATCATAACTTCCTTTTCCATTCCTAAACGGACGCATTCTGTCGTTGACTTCTTTTCTTCCATCCAGACTGAGCACCACATTGTCCATCTCTTTATTGACAAATTCCTGCACTTCATCATTGAGCAGAACTCCATTTGTTGTCAATGTGAAACGGAAATGCTTGTCGTTTGTCTTCTCCAGCTCTCTTCCATAGGCAACCAGATCTTTCACTACCTGCCAGTTCATCAACGGCTCTCCGCCAAAGAAATCAACCTCGAGATTTCTTCTCTTTCCTGAATTTGCCACAAGGAAATCCAGCGCTTTCTTTCCAACTTCCAAAGACATCAGCGCACGGCGTCCATGATACTCACCCTCTTCCGCAAAGCAGTATTTGCAGGCAAGATTACAATCATGCGCAATGTGCAGGCAAAGTGCCTTAACAACTGTCTTTCTTTCTTTTACTTCTCCGATATAGCTCTCATAAACATCCTGTGTAAACAACTGACCTGCCGCTGTCAGCTCTGCCACTGCCTCCAGAAGATCTCTCAAATCTTCTTCTGCATAAATATCCCCAAGCTTTTCAAGCAGATATTCTGCCGTCTTCTCTTCTTTTAACGTTTCCGGCGTATGAGCAGGGTTCATGGCCTCCAGACAGCCGATCACATCATACGCAATCTTGTCCACGACATGCACAGATCCGCTGTTCACATCCAGGACAATATGATATCCATTATTCTGGTACTGATGAATCACAACAGTTACCCCTCTTTCATTTAAATTTTATATTTTTGCATAACACACGTAAGGCAGCGACCACGGCCGCTGCCCTCATGTCTGATATTCAGTTTCTTATTTTTTGTGTTCACAAACCTGATTTCCTACTGTACAGGATGTCTTACATGCTGACTGACAAGATGTCTGACATTCTCCGCATCCACCTTTTTTCACTGTATGATTCAATGTCTGAGTATTTAATGTTTTGATATGTTTCATTTCTATTCCTCCTAATGTGTATGCATAAGCATCTAGTTTTCTTAGAATTATAACACATCCTGATCACTTTTTAAAGCATTTTTTTACTGTTCCATCTGTCTGCCCAGAAATTCTGCTGCCACAGCTGCCATTTTTTCTTCCACTTCACTGAATTTTTTGTGTTCTTCTTTGTGTAAAAACACCACTGTTCCCATCACGTCCCCGCCACTGATAATCGGACAAATAATTTCCTGAGAATATTCCTCACCCCCGGCGAATATCGGAATATAGTCCGCTTTCCTTTTTTCTGTACGGATCTGCTTTCGAGCCTGTATTGCATACTCCAGTTCTTTACTGATATAACGGTTCAGCAGCTCCTTGCTTCCATTTCCCGATGCTGCTACAATCTGATCCATATCAGTAAGACACACAATACAGTTCATGGTATGTGCAAGGCTTTCTGCGTACAGTCCGGCAACAGCACCGATTTCTCCGATCGGAGAATACTTTCTTAAAATCACGCTGCCTTCTCTCTCGGTAAAAATTTCCAGCGGATCTCCTTCCCGAATACGAAGTGTCCTTCGAATTTCTTTTGGAATCACCACCCTGCCAAGGTCATCAATTCTTCGTACAATTCCTGTCGCTTTCATCTTATCTTCTCCTTATATCTGGTTTTTATCGATAACAATCTGCTATTAGTATCGCTCATTTTTTAGAAATTATGAGTTATTTTACCAGTTTTATAAGAATATATAAGGGATGCATTTTTCCGAAAAGAGTAACTACAAAAGATTTTCTATCGTTCTCTCTGTACGTTTTTACTTCCTCACGAAATCATACCGCCGATCATTCCACCTCCTGTGCACAGAATACACACGATCAAAAGCTGAGGAAACGGCTCCTGAATACTGTGGTAAATCCCAAATGAAATCAATACAAGAAGCAGAAAATACAGCACACCGATTCCAAGCCCCCAGACAAATTTCCTGACCCTTGCCATTTTCCCTGCCACGAAACCACCTGCCAGTGTAGACAAAATATACACGGTCAAAATCCCTGCTGAAACATGTTTTTCCTCCAGTCCACATTTGTAAAGCAGTACTGTCAAAATCAAAAGGAGCACACCTGTTACAAGGTATGCACACAACAGGGATTTTAAAATCCAAAGTCCTTTTTTCTGCATTGAATTTTCAACATTTGCTTTCTTTTCCATATACGCTCTCCTCCCGGCTCATTTACAGCTAATACACTGTATGAGTCCGAAAAGCGTTTTATGTCCATCGTTCCATTGGTATCAGCTTTTTTTCTGTATCCAGCAGGCAACACATTGTTGTCTGTCACACTCACAATGTTCCCCTATCATTGTCTCTTTTCCCAACTCATGTAGCGGTGTGTCAATGATATGCATCAGCTGACTAACAATATCATTCTCTAAAAATTTTATCATTTCATCATCTGCAATAGTTTGCCAGTCTTCCAGAAGATATTTAAAAGACAAAACCCCTCATTTACAATCCTTTTCCCGCTTGAAAATAAAATTTGTAAATGAAGGGTTTTCTATTTTTATTCGCTCATCTGCTTATACTGCTGTGCGATATTTTTCACATGGTCTCCCATTCTTTCAAAATCTGTCAGCATCTCTGTAAAAATGATTCCGCTCTGAGGTTTACATTTTCCTTTTTTCATACGCTGCATCTGTTTCTTAAAGTACTTATCTCTCAGATCATCGATCTTCTGCTCTGCCGCACTGGCTTCAAAAAGAACCTGCGTCATATCGCTGCCCTCTTCATTTTTCACGATATCAAGCGCTGTCAGACACTGTTTTTTCATCTCTTCGATTTCTTCCAATGCTACATCAGAAAATGACAGATTCCACTCTTTGAGATCTTTTGCATATCCCGCCAGATTCATGGCATGATCCCCGATACGCTCCAAGTTGCCGATCACGGCATAATATCCATTAATGATCTTGGAATCCTCTGTCGATTTCTCATTGGAGATCAGAGATACGATATACTCTGAAATCTCACGGTTTAAATAATCGATATAGGTCTCTCTTTCTGAAATCCGTTCCATTTCTTTTTCATCATACTTGATCAATACGTCATAAGCTTTCCCGATATTTTTAGAAACCATCATACGCATTCTCTCGATCTCATCCCTGACCTGTGAAAGTGCAACTGCACTGGATCCGATTGCATAGTTCGATTCAAACCGTGTAATGTATTTGAGTCTGTAATCTTCGTCATCCTCTTTCTTGCTGTCCGGAAGGATCCTTGTTGCCAGCTGTGCCATAACATTTCCGAATGGAAGCAGGATCAATGTTGTTACAATATTAAATGTTGTATGCACATTGGCAATCTGTGCAACCGGATTTCCCGGGGTGAGTGCTTCCATCCAGGAAACAAACGGGGTTACCATACAGATAATCGTAAACAGGATCGATCCGAAAATATTAAACATCAAATGAATCGCTGTCGTACGCTTCGCATTCACTTTCATTCCGATGGAAGCCAGGACTGCTGTGATACAAGTACCGATGTTCTGTCCAAACAAAATGTATACTGCGCTGGAAAGCGGCACCATTCCAGTTGCTGCAAGCGCCTGCAGGATTCCGACAGATGCAGATGATGACTGAATGATCGCCGTAAAAATCGCACCGATCAGAATACCTACCAGCGGATTCTCAACTGTTGTCATAAAGTTGATAAATGTCTGTGAATCCTGAAGCGGGACCATGGCATCTCCCATCATTGCCATTCCCATGAATAAAATTCCAAGTCCGGAAAAAATCCCGCTGATATGATGTACCTTTTCATTTTTAATGAACATCATCGCAGCTACACCGCCGATTGCAAAAATCGGAGCGATTGCCGAGATATCCAGTGCGATCAACTGACCTGTGATCGTTGTACCGATATTGGCACCCATGATTACCCAGACTGCCTGACTTAATGTCATCAGACCGGAATTTACAAATCCAACTAGCATAACTGTGGTTGCGGAAGAAGACTGAATCACGGCTGTGATCACAGCTCCAACCAGAACTCCTTTAATACGGTTGGAAGTCAGCTTCTCCAAAATCGACTTCATTCTGTTTCCGGCAGCAGCTTCCAGGCCGTTGCTCATCATATGCATTCCGTACAGAAACAGTGCAAGTCCCCCAAGCAAGGAAAGTATATCCGTCATCCCCATTGTATTTTCTCCTTTTCCTCTTCTCTTTTTGTATTTTTATTTTTTTGCTCGAAACGAGACTGCTGTGAATGATATCACAGCAGTCTCGTTTTCCGGCAAATCTTACAATTTTGATTCTAGCACACCACATTTTTCCAGGTCAACATTCTTTTACACTTTCTTAACAAGTTCTTAGTATAACCTTAACACAGGTCTTTAAAGTGCAGTCTTTCCCTCAAGTATTGAAAAGCCTCCCTGATTCTGTTAAAATTAAAGAAGATTTCCGAAACAACGGAATTTTAAGAAATTTTAAGGAGTGTGAATACGATGAGTAAGATCGATGAAGTAAGAAGCGCCATGATGGCTGCTATGAAAGCAAAAGATAAAGAAAGAAAGGATGCACTTTCCGCACTGCTCACTGCATTGAAGAACAAAGCGATCGACAAACGTGCAGACCTGACAGAAGAAGAGGAAACACAAGTAATTTTAAAAGAGATCAAACAGCTCAAAGAAACCATTGAGATGACACCTGCAGACCGCACGGATATTCTCGCAGAATGCAACAGCCGTCTCGCAGTCCTCGAAGAATACGCTCCAAAGATGATGGATGAAGAGGAAATCAAAGCAGTGGTTTCAGAAGTACTTGCCTCTCTCGGTCTGGATGCGCCGACTGCAAAAGAAAAAGGAAAGATCATGAAAGAACTGATGCCGAAAGTCAAAGGAAAAGCCGACGGAAAATTAGTCAGTGAAGTCGTTGCTTCCTTCCTGTCCTGATTCACTATGAAAGTACTGATTTTATCCTGCAATACCGGAGAGGGACACAATTATGCCGGCAGGGCACTCAAAGAGTGTATCGAATCGCATCATGATACCGCAGATATGCTGGATATCATGATGCTTGCCGGTCCCAGAGTATCAAAACTGGTGGGGAACAGCTATGTCAACATTGTCCGGCATGCTCCCCGCCTTTTTCAGTGTTTATACAAACTGGGCGGACTTGTCAGTTCCTCCAGACATCACTCTCCGGTTTATTATGCCAATGCTCTTCTCGCCAAAAAGCTAAAACATTATCTGGATACACACCATTACGATATCATCGTAACGCCTCATCTTTTTCCTGCACAGACACTGACTTATATGAAGGAAAAGAACCTGTTGTCCCAGAAAATCGTGGCTATAGAAACAGATTATACCTGTATTCCATTTTGGGAGGAAACAGACTGCGATTACTACATCATCCCTCACTATGAACTGATCGACGAATTTGCAGCAAAAGGAATTCCCAGAGAACGTCTGAAACCATACGGGATTCCGGTTCGTCCGGCATTTTCTGACCAATCTGACAGACAAAAAGCCCGCGTACGCTGCCGGATTCCAAAGCATGCCCAGGTTTATCTGATCATGAGCGGCAGTATGGGATTTGGAAAGATTCAGCTCTTTGTTGCCGAACTGCTCCGTACCCGAAAGCCCGGAGAATATGTTGTTGTAATCTGCGGAAACAACCGTCGCCTGCAAAAAATCCTCCTTGCGGAATTTGGAAAACAAGAAGGTGTTCAGATTCTGGGATACACTGAAAAAATTGCAGATTTTATGGCTGCTGCCGATGTGCTTTTCACCAAACCCGGCGGTCTGACTACCACC
>ENA-OPNW01000840-OPNW01000840.1-human-gut-metagenome-genome-assembly--contig:-NODE-840-length-17427-cov-1.901911_pt1 | contig 17427 bp, 17 predicted proteins | sample MGYA00241540_ERZ501777 | MGnify/ENA primary metagenome ERZ501777 (study PRJEB25962, sample SAMEA2042615) | human gut metagenome | biome: human gut; feature: human-associated habitat; material: faeces...
CCCGGCATGATACGTCCGGTAAACTCGTCTACGATCATAACCTGATCATCTTTTACCACGTAATCCTGATCGCGGAACATCAGATAATGTGCACGGAGCGCAAGGATCACATTATGCTGGATCTCCAGGTTCTCCGGATCTGCCAGGTTATCAATATGGAAAAATTTCTCAACTTTTTCCACACCCTGCTGTGTCAGATTCACCAGTTTGTCCTTTTCATTTACGATAAAGTCTCCGGTTTCTTCCTGCTCAATTCCCATGATGGCATCCATCTTGGAATACTCCGGTACATCCTCACCACGTGTCAGCTGCTGTGCTAAAATATCACATGCTTCATATAATTTGGTGGACTTGCCACTCTGACCGGAAATAATAAGAGGTGTACGCGCCTCATCGATCAATACGGAATCGACCTCATCGATGATCGCATAGTGTAGGCCTCTCTGTACCAGCTGCTCCTTGTAGATCACCATGTTGTCACGCAGGTAATCAAATCCAAGTTCGTTATTTGTAATATATGTAATATCGCAATTGTAAGCGTCACGGCGCTCATCGTTGCTCATATCATTCAATACAACACCAACGGTCAGTCCGAGGAATTCATGAACTTTTCCCATCCACTCAGAATCTCGTTTTGCCAGATAATCATTGACGGTGACGATACATACCCCTTTGCCCTCCAGTGCATTCAGATAAGCCGGAAGTGTAGATACCAGTGTCTTACCTTCACCTGTCTTCATCTCTGCAATACGTCCCTGATGCAGGATAATACCACCGATAATCTGTACTCTGTAATGCTCCATGCCAAGCACACGGCTTGCTGCCTCACGTACGGTCGCATACGCTTCCGGAAGCAGATCGTCAAGTGTCTCTCCTTTTTCCAGACGCTCCTTATATTCTTTTGTCTTCCCCCGTAATTCTTCATCCGAAAGTGCCTTCATCCCGTCACGATAAGATTCCACTTTATCTACGAGGGGCGTAATTCGTTTCAACTCCCTGTCACTGTGTGTACCAAAAATTTTAGTCAATGCACTCATAATATATTTTGCTCCTAACTCGCATAGAATATAGGTATTGTACCACTTTCTCCACATTTACACAACTCAAAGGCCATGAATGTTTTATAAACTTTTTATGAACGAACGGGATTCTGCTATTGAAAATTTGTAAACAGCTTGCTATGATAAGAGAACGATTATTGTATTCCAAACACAAGGAAGAAACAGAAAGGAAGGTAACAACCCATGTCTTATATTTACAAAACAAAAGGCACCTGTTCCACACAGATCGAAGTGGAGCTGGACGGAAATATTGTTAAAAATGTTAAATTCACCGGCGGCTGTCAGGGAAATCTTCAGGCAATTCCCCGTCTGGTTGAGGGCATGACTGTTGAAGAAGTGGAACGCCGTATCTCCGGTATTCACTGCGGCATGAAAAACACCTCCTGCGGTGATCAGCTTGCCAAGGCATTGCGCGAAGCCTATGATGCACAAAAAAATGCATAATACCATTACCGGATTATGTAAAAGCCTCCCCAGACAGATCTGTCTGGGGGCTTTTTTATCCCCGTACCACCGGCTGCAACTGCTTTCCTTCCAAAGCTGCTGAAATCGTCTCCGGCAAAAGTTCCATTTTTGCCACCATCGAATTTGGTTTTTTTTCATAATTATCCTGTGCGAATGGCACAAAATAAATATGTTTCGTATTCATCAGCATCCCGATATTTTTAAAACTGGCTCCCAGTGCATCGTTGGTGGATATGGCAATTACCAGTGGTTTGCCATTGCGCATATGCGCTTTGGCAGCCATCAGAACCGGAGTATCGGTGATTGCATTCGCCAGCTTCGCCGCAGAATTTCCTGTACACGGTGCAATCACCATCACATCCAGATATCCCTTCGGTCCGATCGGTTCTGCCTCCTGAAGTGTGCGGATTCCAGGGTTCCCCGTTATGTCACAGACTTCTTCCATAAACTCTTTTGCCGTTCCAAACCGCGTATCACAGTTCTGCGTCTGATAAGAAAAGATGGGAATCACATGTGCTCCCATCTCCGTCAGTCTCTGAATCTCTTTCCTGGTTTTTGCGAATGTACAGAAAGAACCGGTAATCCCATACCCTATATTGCGATTTGATAAATCCATGTCTTTGCCTCTTTCCTGTCCTGCCTGATTTTACTGTGTTCAAGAATTGCATCTGCCAGCACTTTGGCACTGCTCTTTGTCGTATACAGCCCCGGAAGTCCCAATGCCGCCACAACTTTGATTCCATATGCCTCCGCTGCCATCAGATCCGTACCGCCGGGTCTTGATGCAATATCAATGATCACGGCATCCGAATGCATTTCACGGATCATCGGCTCACGGATCACAAGTGCCGGAACCGTGTTTACAACCGTGCGTGCCCCATATGCTTCCTCCGGTCCGTATGAAAAATCGACTGCCTCATGTCCTTCCGTTCGTGCCAGCCGGCGTGCCTCTGCACTCCTTGCCAGCACTGTCACTTTCGCTCCCATCGCAGACAAAACCCTGGCGATCTCCCTGCCGCATCTTCCATACCCGCTGACAATAATTTTCTGCTCCCGAATAGAATAATCACTGTATTTTAGAATTTCAGCAACCGTTGCTTCTGCCGTAATACATGCGTTGCGGTGCACAACCACCGCATCTGTCATCATATCATAATATTCCGTTCCCGCATCCTCACAGCGCTGCCTCCATTCCGGTCCGAAAATTCCTCCAAACAGCATCCAGTCCCTTTCTTTTTCCCTCGTCAGTTCCTCCTTTAATATAAGGTTTACATCATGGTTTCTCTCAATCTTTGTAACAGGAACCGGCAGCACAAGATACCTGCTGTTATCCAGCACTTTCAGCGCCTCTTCCTTTTCCACTCCCCGTCTCCAGTCCAGTCGGTGTATCTTTCCCGGAAGACATGCGGCAAGATTGCTTTGTCGCTGATCCGTAACAAAAATCACGATATTTCCGGTCATATAAAAACGCTCCCTTCCATATAACATATGAAAGAGAGCGTCATAAGGTGCAGAATCATTATTACTAAAGTCTGGTCTCTACAAAGATATCGTAGATTGCCTTGATGGCAGCCTCGAAATCGTCATTGCTGACACCAATAATAATATTTAACTCGGAAGATCCCTGGTCAATCATCTTGACATTGATGTTCGCATGGGCCAGTGCAGAAAAGATTCTGCCTGCAGTACCGCGGGTAGATTTCATTCCACGTCCCACAACCGCGATCAGACCCAGATCAGCTTCCAAATCAATCACATCTGGATGGGTCAGACGGCGGATGGAGCTGATCACCTGCTGCTCCTTGCCTTCAAACTCTTCCTGATGCACAAATACGGTCATGGTGTCAATACCGGATGGCATATGCTCGATCGAAATTCCGTTTTCCTCAAATGCCTGTAATGCTTTACGACAGAAGCCAACTTCGGAATTCATCATATCTTTGTCAATGCTTACTGCGACAAATCCTTTTTTACCGGCAATACCGGTAATCGTGTATTCCGGTTTCTGGCAGGTACTCTCTACGATCAGGGTTCCCTCTGCCTCCGGATCATTGGTATTGCGGATATTGATCGGAATGCCGGCCTTTCGTACCGGGAATACCGCGTCCTCATGAAGTACGGAAGCTCCCATATAAGAAAGCTCTCTTAGTTCGGCTGCGGATTGTCAATGATACGCGGATCTGCCACGAGACATCCGGATACATCTGTCCAGTTCTCATATAAACTTGCATGACATGCTTTTGCAACAATGGACCCGGTAATATCCGAACCGCCGCGGGAGAATGTTTTCACCCTTCCGTCAGCACCAATTCCATAAAATCCCGGAATGACAGCTTTTTCACATTCAGAAAGCTTCTTCGCCAGAACCTTGTCGGTCTTGTCTGCATCCAGATTTCCTTCTTCATCAAAAAAGATTACGGTTGCAGAATCGATAAACTCATATCCAAGATAATCTGCCATAAGAATACCATTCAGATACTCTCCGCGGGAAGCCGCATAATCCGCGCCGGCCTTTTCCTTAAAGTTTTTGGAAATTGTCTTAAATTCCTCATCCAGCGTCACTTTCAATCCGAGTCCGTTGATAATGGAATCATAACGCTCTTTGATCTTCATGAGAGGAACACGGAACTCCTCGCCTGCCTCTGCTTTTGCGTAGCATGCATATAACATATCCGTAACCTTGGTATCCTTGGAATTACGCTTTCCAGGAGCACTCGGCACTACATATTTTCTGGATTCATCCGCACGGATAATATCGCCAACCTTGGCAAACTGTTCGGCACTCGCCAGCGAGCTGCCACCAAATTTTACAACCTTAACCATTTTTAACTTTTCTCCTTCAAGAATAATAACTTCTGCTATTATACTTCTACCGTCTGGCTTTCGTCAATTATTTTCTTCCAGATAGATCACATCCGTTGCGATCGTATTGCTTGATCCGTCCACCTGCAGAATCCCATATGATGGCGGTATTCCGTAAGGCGGCTGTCCGATGCTTCCCGGATTCATATAGGCGATCCGGTTGTGTTTGTCATAAAAAACCCGGTGGGTATGCCCGAACAGCGCGGCATCGACCTTCCGCTCCTCTGCCGCATATTCCAGATTCAGATATCCGGCTTTTACATTAAATGTATGTCCATGACAGATCAGTATTTTTTTCCCTTCGATCAGAAGAATCCGTTCCTGAACTTCCTGACGGCAATCACAGTTTCCCGGCACCTGTTCCATCACAGTCATAGGAAATTTCCGGTGCAGCTGTTCTGCATCTGCCCAGCAGTCTCCCAGATGAATGATCATATCCGGATGTAATCGGCCGACTGCCGTAACCATATTATTTACATTTCCGTGCGAATCACTGAGCACCAGAATTCTCTTCATATAAAACATACTCCTTTTCGTTTAAAAAGCAAAAAGACCTTTGCTCCGGCATCCTCGCCAAGGCAAAAGTCTTATCTCCTTCTCATTTCAGCGATGACTATCCCAGTCGCTTCCACTGCTTACTACATTTGTAGTAGGAATAAAACATGCAGTGTTCCGCCTGCTCGCAGCGCTTTGGTGCAGTCTCAATGCTGCACTGGCAATTTACAATTGCATCTGCCTTCCCCTTACAATTTCCCTTTAACATGACATCGTCTAAAACTTCATCTGACATACTTCTTTTTGCTCCTTATTACTACCAAGTTTTGTTCACGACGATCTTCATTATACAATATATGGTAGGTAAAGACCATAGGTCAAATCTCACAAATAGACCTGCCTGTTTTATAAAAATTTTCACTTGACGAAACAGGAAAAATGCGCTAGAGCTCCAGCTTATTTATTAAGTTCAAATTATACTTTTCCACCAATTCCATGCATTTTCTGTAAGAATCCATATCCTGAATATGTCTCACACAATGGGCATCCAATCCGAGAATCGCTTTATTTCCGACTTCCCCGGCAATCTTCCAGAAACGCTCTGCCGGATAATGCCTTGCCCCTTCTCCCATGCCGAGCATGTTGATCTCCAACGGGATGTCCAGTTCCTTCATTTCTTTGCACAACCGGGTCATCTCCCAGTCGTATACCGAATCCATTCCCTGATAATTCATCAGATCCGGATGGGCAAGATAGGCATAACTTCCCGTCTGCATTCCTTCAATCACCAGATCCACATACGTGCGAATTCTGCTTTCATCCTCCGTCTCTGTACCGGTATATGGTCCCATTTGTTCGGAACCGAGAAAATGCTGTCCCATAATCATATAATCACATCCAAGATTCCGAAACAGCCGCATCTGCTCCTCATAAAACTCCGGAACGTATTCCGCTTCAAATCCAACATATATTTTTATCTGATCCTGATACTCTGCTTCTAGTTTCCGGATCGTCTCTACATATTCCGGTGCCTGCTGCATCGTCATGCGAATTCCGGATACATATCCATCCGTATACGGACACGGAACATGATCCGAAAATCCAAAGATTTCTATTCCCATGGCAATTGCCGCTTCAATATATTCTCTCTCCGTATCACAGGCATGCTGGCACCGCCATGTATGTGCATGATAATTTGCTTTTAAAAAATCCATTCTGTTGTCCTTCATCCGTTTATTCGCCTATCATTTTAACATGGAATACGTTTTATGACAACAAAAGACCGTGTGCATCCTCTCATGCCCACACGGTCTTTTATTATTTCAAATACTCAAATAAATTACTCCCTATTGTTTAAATGAACAATATTTCTATTTTTTTTTTCGACAAAGAACATATATAAGCGCAACGAAAGCAAAAAGAGCAGTTGCCATTATATGTCTGCTATTTGATTGTGGAATTTTTATGAACATACAAAAAAGTGTTACAATCAGTGCTGGGATTTCTATGATTGATAAAATAATAATAGATGGTAAAAAATCTTTTTCTCCGCCCTTTTTCATATCAATTCCTAACACAGCTACAATACAAAGAGGAATTATTTCTGACATTAATTCAAAACCATAATTCATATGCAATCTCCTTATTTTTCTTAATGCCCCCACCGCCTAGACCAAGAAACATTTTTTTTCAAAAGAACTTTTTCAGAAGAATCAGAATAATTTAGTCTGCACAATCTTTTGTAAGTTGCAACTAACATTAGTTTACTACAATTATCAAATATGTCAATGATTTTTCAAATTTTATCAAATATTAATTAAATATTAAATACAGTTTTATATTATTTTCTATTACAAATTCGCATCATATATTGTATTACTTTAATCATGGAACATCTGCTGTCGCATGACAATGTTCTCCTGATTTTTCGTACTTTCCGATCCACTGTGCTCTGTTTTCATAAAAAACAGTGCTCCCGCAAGGAAGAGAAATACGATAGCGGATACCCCGATGTTTATGCTCCCAAAAGCCTGGGAAGCCAGTCCGACCACCGTCGTTCCCATAAAGGATGCTCCTTTTCCACAGATATCCATCAGACCAAAATACTCTCCGGAACGCTCCGGCGGAACAATCTTTGCAAAATAAGACCGGGACAGTGCCTGAATGCCCCCCTGGAACATTCCCACAAAGATTGCCAGCACCCAGAACTGCCACTGTGCTTTCATAAACACGGCAAAAACGGTAATCCCCGTATAAGCAGCAATACATGTTAAAATCAGCTTTCCCGTGTCATACTTTGTGGCAAGCCGGCCAAACAGAATGGAAAACGGAAATGCAACAAACTGTGTCACAAGCAATGCAAGAAGCAGTCCTGTGGAATCCAGCCCCAGGGCAGAACCATACGCCGTTGCCATATCTATAATCGTATAGACTCCATCAATGAAAAAGAAAAATGCTATGAGAAACAGAAAGATTTTCTTTTGTTTCCGTACACTGCGCAGTGTTTCTATGATACGCCCAAAACTTTCCCTCATGGCATGCGGTTTCCGCTCTACATAATGAACCTGGCGATACTGCTTCATTAAAGGAAGCGACATCACAAGCCACCACACCGCAACCACGGCAAACGCGATCATCATTCCCGTGTCAAAAGAAAGACCCATTTTCTGATACCCAAGCACAAAAACAAGACTTACAATAAACGGAATACAGCTTCCCGCATATCCCCAGGCATACCCGGAAGAAGAAACCTGATCCATCCGCTCCGGGGTTGTCACATCCGAAAGCATGGAGTCATAAAAAACCAGACTGGAATTAAATCCAACCTTTGCAATGATAAAAATTACCAGAAACGAAATCCACCATGTGGTCAGTCCCATCAGCAGACAGCCGGCGCACCCGACCAGAATACACGATAAAAAGAGCGGCTTTTTGAATCCCCTGGTGTCTGCCAGCGTTCCCATAACCGGTCCTAAAACTGCAACAATCAGTGTGGAAATGGATGCCGCATATCCCCAGTATGCCAGATAATCCACATCCGAAACTCCTGCTTTCTGTGCAAGATAATTAAAGTAAACAGGAAGTATTGTGGAAACCATCAAAACAAATGCCGAATTTCCCACATCATAAAGAATCCAGCTTTTCTCTTTTTTGTCAATTTAAACTGCATGTTTTACCTCTTTTCCATTTTGTACAACCTCTTTCCCAACCAGCTGTGATCCAAAACTATAATCAAAGATAGGTTCCAATCCCCTGCTCCCATCCAGATAAGTGCCAAACTGGCTGATCATCCGCAGTGCGCTGAGTTTTGCCTGGCGATAACGCTGTGCCAGTTGCTGGTTGCTGTCTTCACACTGTGGATTTTTACGGTAATTTACAAGCAGACCGTGCATTTCTTTGTAATTCCCGGAAACATACAAAAGCACATAAATAAAGAACCGCCTGATTCTGGATGGCGCAATCAGCATGTTATTATAGGCGATCATTCCTTTTAATGCTTCCCGGACATCTGCCGGTGTCGTTTTCGGATAAAACCAGCGGATCACTTCCGCATTTTCCATACACGGAACAATATGTTCCGTCAGATTCTGCCGCAACGGATCTTTCCCATCCGTAAGCATAAGCATACGGTCAAACTCTACTTCAATTTCCGTATGGGAAATACCACTTGCTGCAATTTTCTCATCAATATACCCATGGCAGCTTACATCAAGTGCAAAATGGTTAAGCACTCCATAGGTGTATGCCAGAAACGGTTCTTTTTCCTTCTGGCTATTAATTATATTTTTGGCTCTTTCAAAAAATTCTTTTCCGGAATGTCCATGCAAATCATATCCGATCTGGTTGACCGGATTCGGTCTTAATGGCTTATAGTAAAACAAAATATCCGGTCCGTGAAGTCCGATCAGATACAGCTGTGGATATTTTTCAATGATTTTTCTCTCATTCCCTTCGAGTTCCCTGCGAACCTGCTGTCCAAGCCGGTAATGTGCATAAGTTGACGGCATAATTTTTTCTCCCCTTTCCCTGTCATTTTATGACCAATTATATGCCGGCTCTGTAAATTTTGGTGTGGTGCATGTATAAAATACAGGTAAAATTTATATAATTTGACCTTTTTCCAAACGTAGCATATAATAGGAAAAACCAATGGAACATGTATGATTCTGGGGGGGATATCCATGATTACAATGTTAGCGAAAATCTTTATCAAAAACCGTCCGGCAAAAGAACAACGGCAGGCATATGGCACCCTGTGCAGCATCGTTGGAATCTGCTTAAATATCTGCCTGTTTGCCGGAAAATATTTTGCCGGAATGTTAAGCGGTTCCGTTGCCATCACAGCGGATGCGTTCAACAACCTGTCCGATGCCGGTTCCTCTTTTATTACACTTGCCGGATTTCTTTATGCCGGGAAAACTCCGGATTCGGAGCACCCGTTCGGACATGGGAGGTTTGAATATGTATCGGGATTTGTTGTAGCGATTGCTATCCTGATGATGGGATTTGAGCTTTTAAAAACTTCCTTTTCCAAAATTCTGCATCCGGAAGCCGTAGACACAAGTCTGCTTGCCATGGGAATTCTGGTATGCTCCATTCTGGTAAAAGTCTACATGTACTGCTACAATCATTTTATTGGGAAAAAACTCAATTCGGATGCCATGCAGACAACCGCCATGGATTCGCTTTCCGACACCATTGCCACCTCTGTGGTTCTGGCAGCTATGATTATCATGCGCCTGACCTCCATCAATATCGATGGATTTGGCGGTCTGCTGGTAGCCATTTTCATCCTCTATGCCGGAATAAAAGCGGTCAAAGACACCATGGATCCGCTTCTCGGAAAAGCTCCGGACCAGACATTTGTCCGGGAAATCCGTGCCATTGTCATGTCCCATCCCAAAGTACACGGTATCCATGACCTGATTGTACATGACTACGGTCCCGGCCGCCGCATGATCACCCTGCATCTGGAAGTTCCGGGGGACGAAGATGTCTTTCAGCTCCATGACATGATCGATCACATTGAACGGGAGCTGGATCAGAAACTCGGATGCGAAGCCGTCATCCACATGGATCCGATTGAAACCAATAATGCCGCAATTGCCCAGATGCAGCAGCAGGTGGAACAAAAGGTTCTTGAAATTGACCGCCGTATTACCATCCACGATTTCCGCCTGATCAACTGCGATACCCACACCAGCATTGCCTTTGACGCGGTCATCCCCTATGGTATGCGGATCCGTCCGGAAGACCTGAAGGAAAAAATTGAAAACAAGCTGCAGGAAATCGAAGGAAACTACCAGTTTATGATTCATGTGGATCAGAGTTATGTGCCTGTATAAAAATAACGGTTCGCAGATTTCTGTGAACCGTTATCCTGACAGCTTCATTTATTTATTACATGCATCGTAAGCATCCTGAAAGAAAATCTCCTGTGAGTTTACCGGCTCCTCATTGATATGACGATCCTCATAAATGCCTTCGGCATTCTGCTCTTTTCCCTTCTCATCATCTTTCATGATGGTATCAAAGATATACCGGATGCGCTCCCGGATTGCAGGATCATAAACCGGAGCTGCCACTTCCACGCGGCGCACCGTATTTCTCGTCATAAAATCGGCAGATGCAATGTACATCTTTTCTTCATCCCCCACACCAAAACGATAAATTCTGGAATGTTCGAGATAACGTCCAACGACGGAAATCACCCGGATATTTTCCGTCACGCCCGGAATCTGTGGCTTCAGGCAGCAGATGCCCCTCACAATCAGATCAATCTTTACACCGGTCTGGGAAGCCTCAATCATCTTATCAATCAGGACTTTATCCGTCAGGGAATTAATCTTGACCCCGATATAAGCCTCTTTTCCGGCTTTTTTATTTGCAATCTGCTCCTCCATCATCTCAAGGACTTTGTTCTGCAGACATTTCGGTGCAACCAGAAGTTCCGAAACCTCATCCACCGTTTCTCCCTGCTGTAATGCAAGAAACACTTTTGCTGCATCGGCACCGATTGCCTGATTTGCGGTAATCAATGACAGGTCCGTGTACAGTCTTGAAGTTTTCTCGTTGTAATTTCCGGTTCCAATCTGCGTGATGTACGCATAACTGTCCCCTTTTTTCTGTGTGATCAGGCAAAGCTTCGAATGTACTTTGTAATCGCCCAGTCCATACAGTATCTGGCAGCCGGCATCTTCGAGCCGGTGCGACATGTCAATGTTATTTGCCTCGTCAAACCGTGCCCGCAGTTCCACAAGTACCACCACTTCTTTTCCGTTTTCCGCTGCCTCAATCAACGCATCAATGATCTTGCTCCGGTCTGCGACACGATACAATGTCATTTTGATGGATACCACATCCGGGTCTTCCGCTGCATCATTCAACATTTTGATAAACGGTTTCATGCTCTCAAACGGATAGGAAAGCAGAACATCCTTTTTTTCCACCTGTGACAGGATACTTTCATGCATGGATAATGCCGGCGTCTCCCGTGGGCTTCTCTTTTCATAGAACAGTTCTTTCTGGTCACGCAGATAATTCTGCAACGTAAAAACAAACGAAAGATCAAGCGGTGTCTTTACATTAATAATATGACTGGTTCCAATTTCCAGAAAATTAGACAGTTCCTGCTTTGCTTCATCATTGATCTTACGGCTCAGTTCCACCCGGACGGGATCCAGACGGACACGTTTTTTGATAAGCTGCTCCATCATATCCCGGTAATCCATATCTTCGTCATACAGATCATGTGCATCAATATCTGCATTCCGTGTCACACGCATAATGGATTTCTCGCGAATGGTATATTTCGGATACAATTTTGAAATAAAATGCAGAATCAATTCCTCAGACAGCATAAAACATCCCGGTCTGGTCGGTATCTCAATCAGACGTTTGAACACACTGTTGGAACACGGAACAATTCCGGTCTTTTTCTTTCCTTTCTGTGATGTCAGGAGCACAATTGCATACAGCTGCTTATTTGCAAGGAACGGAAACGGCTGCTGTTTTCCAATGACCATCGGAGATAAAAACGGTGCAATATGTGCATCAAAATATTGTTCAAGAAGTCTTCCTTCTTCATTGGAAAGACGGTTAAAATTGATAATCCGGATTCCCTTTGGCTCAAGTTCTCCCATGAGCTGTTCATAAATTTTTGCCTTTTTCTTTTCCAGCAGACAGACACGGGCTAAAATTTCTTTTACCTGTTCCTCACTGGTCATTCCGGTCTTGTTTTCAATTACCTTTTCTTTTGCATTCATCTGCATCATGAGTGTACCCACGCGCACCATGAAAAATTCATCCAGATTCGTCTGGTAAATGGATGCAAAAGTCATGCGTTCTGCCAGCGGTACCCGCGGATTTCCCGCTTCATTTAAAACTCTCTCGTTAAATTGCAGCCATGACAATTCTCTGTTTGTATAACATTTTTCGTTCTTCTTCATTTGATTGGTCTCCTGTCTTTTTATCCTCTGCCGGATTATATTTTCTGCCCGTTTCAGCTGCCCTGCCAGCTGGTGCAGAAACCGATTCCATATGTACATGCCCTAATCCTCTGCAAAAAATGCCTGCATAGTTACATTTTCCTTTGCTACCTCCACAAGATTTACACAACTGTTCCCGATCCGGTCAATATTATGGAGCACATCATTAAACGGAATAGTAAGTTTGGAATCGCACTTTCCCTTTCCCACTCTGGCAATATGGTTTTTGCGCATTTTTTCACCCAGCTGCATGATGTCTTCTTTTTGCCGCATCAGTTCTTTGATATCCATATTCACATCCCCGGAAATCGCCTGAATGCAGCTTCCGAAAATCATCTGGATCTGTTCCATTGCCTTTTTCAGTTCTTTCAAAGCATCTTTGGAATACTTATGTTTTCCTTTATTCTGTTTTGCCACGGTTTCCATGATTTCCCTCGTCAGCTGCCCGATCCGGTCAATATCACAGAGAATGTACTGCATACCGGCACTTTGTGATGCCTGTTCCTCGGTCAGCACACCTCCGGAATACAGTGATGCAAAATAATCATTGACCGAAGCATACAGCTTCTGCAGTATTTTCGCCTTTTCTTCTACAAGTTCTGCATTTTCTTTATCAATCTTTCCGTTTCTGTACTGCAGTTTTCCGATCATTTCATCTACAAGTTTTGCGCAGTACATTACTTCTTTTGCAACCAGCTGCAATGCTGCTGCCGGCTGTGCAATCAGCTTGTTATCCAGATATTTCGGATTTTCAGCTACTTCGACTTCCGTTTCCTTTCCCTTTCCATCCGGTACAAGTTTCATCACAATCTTTACCATCAGAGGAATGAGCGGAATCCAGATCAGCGTCATGACAAGGTTAAATCCGGTATGGGCATTTGCAATCTGCCGTGAAATCACATCAATTTCGTTTCCCTTCGGCGAAATGAACTGAATCAGGGCTGCATACGGTTTTACAAGAAACAGGAATAAAATTGCTCCCGAAATATTAAATACACAATGGGCAAACGCCGTCCTTCTGGCATCTTTTGGCTGTCCGATAGATGCCAGCACTGCGGTAATCGTTGTACCGATATTGTCTCCCAACAGAATCGGGATGGCCAGTCCGATAATACTGGTCACACCGTCCGGTCCTGCCTGGGCTGCAAAATTCTGTAATACGGCAATCGTTGCACTGCTGCTCTGTACAACAAGTGTCATAACGGCACCCACGCATACCCCAAGAATCGGAATATGGGATACTTTTCCAATCATGTTGACAAAGAATGCACTGGATGCCAATGGTTTCATGACATCGCCCATCGTCTCAATTCCAAGGAATAACAAACCAAATGCGAAAATTGTCTGTCCGATATTTTTCACCTTTTCTTTCTTTGAAATAAAAGAAATAAGAAATCCCGCAAAAATGAACAGATAAATATAATCCGTTATTTTAAATGCAATAATCTGTGCCGTCATGGTCGTACCGATATTGGCACCGAGAATAATAGAGATCGCCTGTGGCAGCGACATCAGTCCTGCACTGACAAAGCCGATTGTCATAACCGTTGTTGCGCTGCTGCTCTGTAACACCGCTGTCGTCAAAGCACCTGCAAGTACACCAAGAATCGGATTTTTTGTAAGCAGGGCAAGGATTTTCTTCATTTTTTCCCCCGCTGCTTTCTGCAGGCACTCGCTCATCATATTCATGCCGTAAATAAAAATTGCCAGACCTCCGACCAGTCCGAAAATAATTTTCATCGTCTCGTTCACTTATGATTCCTCCCCATTTCTTTTCATAAATTTTACACTCCATATACTTTATTTTTGAGATTGTAATAAGTTTATCATCAGAGTGTAAAATCAAACCATCCCGGAATGTAAACTCTATGTAAAATTTCCGTAATGTTGTAAAATTGCTGTAAATTTGCGTAAAGTCTGTAAAATCCGTGTAAATCAGCATTTTCAGGCTCTATGACTTTAAACCCATTGTAAAAATATTTCCACAATGCTAGAATAAAATAGTTACAAAGGAAAATGTTTTGGAAAGGGAAAACACTATGCTATCATGTCCAAACTGCGGAGGAAATCTCAAATTTGACATTCCTTCCCAGCAACTCTCATGCGAGCATTGTCACACACTGTTTGATCCTTATGATTTTGATGGGAAAACAAGTGATGCCGAAGAATCAAAGACATTCGACGGCGATTACGAGGTCACGATCTTTACCTGTCCACAGTGTGGCGGTGAATCTTAAGCACCGACAATGCCGCAGCCGGTTTCTGCAGTTTCTGCGGAGCCTCCACGATTCTTTACAGCAGAATCAGTCACGAAAAACGGCCCAATTATATTATTCCGTTCCAGAAGACAAAGGAACAGTGTAAGGAAGCGTACGCACGCCGTATGAAACATTCCATTTTTGCGCCAAAAGAACTCCGCGATCCTTCTTATATCGATAGTTTCCGCGGAATTTACATGCCTTACTGGGCATTTTATATCTCCCAGAAAGGTTCTCTCTCGCTCGATGGAAAAAAGACTTCCCGCCGCGGTGATTATATTATTACCGATCACTACGCACTTACCGGGGATCTGGATGCCTACTACAAAGGTCTTTCCTATGATGCCTCATCCTCTTTTGATGACAATATCAGTGAAGAACTGGCTCCTTATAATTTAAAAGGCATGAAAGCCTTTACCCCCGCCTATTTAAGCGGATTTTACGCGGACACTTCCGATGTGGATGCAAAAGTATATCAGGGCGATGCCGAATACACTGCATCTGCGGAAACAACCGGGCGTATTGCTTCTGACGGGACATTTGCCGGTTTTACCATGGATACCATCCGTCCTGAACAGCTCCATACAAAAACGGAAACCATCGACAGCACCATGTTTCCGGTATGGTTTCTATCCTACCGCAAAAAAGACCGTGTCGCTTATGCAACGGTCAACGGACAGACCGGACTGGTCGTTGCGGATATTCCGATTGATCCGAAGCGTTATCTGCTCGGTTCGCTGCTTCTGGCAATTCCGATCTTTGCGCTTTTGGCATGGTCGGCATTTTTACAGCCCTCTTCCCTGGTAATGACTACCCTGCTTTTGTCACTGCTTTCCATCGGTGTCTATTGTTACGAATGCGTTTCTATCCACCAGAAAGATACCGGGGCAAATGACCGGGGCAAAATGTTCATCCAATCGAAGAAAGCTTCTGCTGCAGACAAACCGAAAACCCCTGAAGCCCAGCCGGAGCCTGCCGCAAAAACAAATCCGCTTGGCTGGATTCTTCCGCTCTGTGCTGCGGTACTTTCGTTTGGGATATGGTTCCTGCATCCGGTATCGGATCTCTACTATTACGGAGCCGCAATTCTTTCCATGGCTGCCATCCTCGTGTCGTTCATCAGTATTATCCATGCGTATAATCTGTTGTCCACCCGCCGGCTGCCACAATTTGACAAACAGGGAGGTGATGACCGTGCGTAAAATAAAACGTATCCTTACGGCATTTGTATTTTGTCTGATACTCTCCGCCAGCACCATACCGGTTTGTGCATCCGCAGTTTCCGCTTCCAATGAGGAAACCGGCTACGTTTATGTGCTGGATGATTCTGCGGATTTTCTGACAGACTCCCAGGAAAACAGTCTGCAAAAGCAGCTGTATGACCTGACCGCATACTGTAATGTGGCTTTTGTAACCACAACCGAACACAGTAAATCTTCCACCGAAGATTTTGCTGCAGATTATTTCGATGATGTCTTTGGTCCGCATGCCAACGGTACGATCTTCGTCATTGACCGCTGCCTGAATGAGATTTATCTCTACAGCGATGGACAGGCGCACAAAATCATCACCAATTCCCGCGCACGTTCAATTACCGATAACACTTATACCTACGCGCGCGATAAGAATTATTATACCTGTGCATACAAGGTCTTTACCCAGATCGAAACGCTGATGCAGGGCAAACGAATTGCAGAACCGATGCGCTACCTCTGCAGTGCGCTGCTGGCCATTGTTGCTTTTAGCGGAGCTACTCACGACATCGCTTGCGACGGAGTGTATATGAGTGAACTGTCCAATGAAGACCAGGCAAAGTTTATTGGCTGGCAGGGAGCCTTTTATAACATAGCAAAGATTCTGGCAACGGGTGGTTTGGTATACCTGGCTGGGTATTTTATCGAACTGAATGCAGATGCCGGATTGCTGACTGCCAACAAAAGGGCTTGGATGATTATCTTGCTGATTCTTTCCGTAACCATGATTCTTCTGGGAATCTATCATCTGTTTGCTTTGCCTTCTACCCAGTCGGCTTCTTCTAAAAAAACATTACGGAGTAACAAGGAAGTGATGAAGGAACTGGGACAGGTATTGATGGACTTTTTCCGCAAGACACACATCACTTATTATATCTTCTTCATCATCCTTTATCGTTTTGCAGAAGGATTTGTGATGAAGATTGTACCGCTGTTTTTGAAAGCAGACCGGGAGATGGGAGGTTTGGGACTCAATGAAAAGGAAATCGGACTTTATTATGGTACGTACGGAGCTGCGGCCTTTGTGTTGGGGTCTTTGCTGGCAGGATATTATATTGCCCGACGGGGATTGAAAAAAACAATCTTCTCGTTGTGCTGTATTTTCAACCTTCCTTTTATGGTGTATGCCTTGTTTGCTTACTTCCAGCCGGAGAGTGGTTGGATAATATGCAGTGGCATCGTCTTTGAGTATTTCGGATATGGTTTCGGCTTTGTCGGACTTTCTTTGTTTATGATGCAGCAGGTGGCTCCCGGCAAGCATCAGATGGCTCATTATGCATTTGCTTCAGGAATCATGAATTTTGGAGTGATGATTCCGGGAATGTTAAGCGGCTGGGTGTGCGAAAGTCTTGGCACATGGTTTGACAAGCCGGGAGGCTATGAGCCTTTCTTTATCTTCGTACTGATTGCTACAATTCCAGCCTTCCTGATTACTTATTTCCTTCCGTTTAAGTATGATAATGGAGGAAATTTGCTGGAAGGCGAAAAAGAATATGTATAATTATCAATTAAACTAACTGGATATGAATGAAAAATTTGTAATGCC
>ENA-OPNW01000850-OPNW01000850.1-human-gut-metagenome-genome-assembly--contig:-NODE-850-length-17333-cov-3.614539_pt1 | contig 17333 bp, 11 predicted proteins | sample MGYA00241540_ERZ501777 | MGnify/ENA primary metagenome ERZ501777 (study PRJEB25962, sample SAMEA2042615) | human gut metagenome | biome: human gut; feature: human-associated habitat; material: faeces...
CTCCTGTCTCCAGTGGCTTGCTCCAAGGTCGGGCTGGTTCATCTCGTCCGTGCCGAGCCATGGCTCTATCATCGTGCCTTCGTCAAGTCCGAGATACACCAGCAGACTGTAGTTAAGATGCTCCACGGCGTCGGCCACGGTACTTCTGTCGTAAGTAAGGTTTGACAGGGTCAGTTCGTAGCGCGTAACGTCGTTTGCCAGTGCCAGCCCCTGTTCAGAGCGCACCTTCATCTCCTCAATCAGTTGTTTTGTCAGCTTGATGTTCTCGTCGTACACACTCAGCAGGTTGCGGTTTTTCAGAAGACTGAGATAGCAGTCGAGCACCTCCATTTTAATGTTATCCGTAACAATCTTCAGGTCGGTAGATGCCATCTGCGTCTGATATCTCGTCTTCTGTATTCCTGCCGTTATCTCACCTCCGGAGTATAGAGGCTGATAGAGCGAAAGAGAAAGCAAGTTGCCCAGATGGGGCATTGCCGAACGTGTAGGGTTCGAAAAGTCACGTTCCAGAATTGTTGCATCCCCCAGATAGTTTACTCCTGCTTCCAGACCGATGTAGGGCAGTCGCTTTGCCCTTGCGTTCTTTTCTAGTTGTCTGGAAATGTTCACATCCTTTTGTGCCGCTTTAACTTCTACATTCGATTGTTCCACTCTTCTAAACAATTCGTCAATTGTCATCCTCAACGGTTTCTGAGCGGACACCCGGCACGCCATAACACTGCTGCCGGCAAATAATAACAACACGGCTAATCTCCGTAATCTCATACTTTATGTCGCTTTTTGGGTGTGCAAAATTACGGATTTAACTTTGATTAAGATTATTCTATATCAGCCCTAAATTTGTCATATACGAAACAAATAGCCTCATTTTGTCCATTTTCTAGGTTCTTTCTGTGTTCTTTCTTTTACCATAAGCCCCAATGCCATGTTAATGATAATGTCTTAATAATTCTGTTATTTGTTAATTAATTTTGCAATTGTCTTGTTGGGTATATTGTTATTGGGAGTTAAAGGAGTTAGAGGAGTTATCGCTCACTAAGGTGAGCTAGGAGCATATTTAAGTGAAGAGTGAAGAACGAAGAGTGAAAAATCCAAATGCTAACGTAGTGCTTGCGACAGGAATCAACAAAACTAATGTGCCGGCTGATTTGCAATCTGCCGGAATATATTATAAGGATCTTTGATCCGCTTAAAGTACCACTTGTTTAAGTGAATAGCAGGCGCAAAAGCGCAAATATAAATGAAAAATTAAAAGTGAAAAACGTGTATGCCAAGCTAGCATAAGACTACATAATAATACAAAATATGAAGTAATCGGATCACAGATCCTTATAATATATTCCGGCGGAGCGCAGATCCGCCGGTACATTAGCCAACGTAGTGCGTCTTACGAAAGTGAAGAGTGAAGAACGAAGAGTGAAAAATCCAATTGCTTTGTTGGTCTGTTTCACACGTACTACGTTTGCATATGACTTTAACTCCTAGCCAATCCCGTTGGCGATAACTCCTCTAACTCCTTTAACTCCAAATGATAATATCCGTCAAGGCATACGTCTTAACTCCTTAACTTCTTAACTCCATAACTCCTTGATTACTTTTACTTACGTTCTGCGCCTGCTCTATATTCCGTAGGCGAGACGCCGAACTGTTTTCTGAAGAATTTGCCGAACGAGGCCTGGTCGGCGAAGCCCAGTCTGTAGGCTATCTGTTTCACGGGCAGGTCGGTGCAGTCGAGCAGCCGTCGCGCTTCGGTTGTCAGCATGTGCGCTATGTGCTCGTTAACCGATCGTCCCGACACCTTGCGCACTATGCGCGACAGGTAGGTTGACGACACGTTAAGCTGCGACGAATAAAACAATATGTAGTGTTCTTTAAGGTAATTGCCGATTAGCAGCTTTCTGAACTCGCGGTAAATCTCCACGGTGTGCGGCACCTTCGACGGATCTGCCGCGCATCCCGCCCTCAGTATCTCGGCAAAGCGCAACAGCAGCAGGTTAGACAGATGCAGCATCAGACCGTTGTAGTGCAGCTGCTCCGTGTTGATGTCAGAATAAAGCCCCAGCATCGTCTGCATACATTCCATTTCGCTTTCGTTCAGACTCCTTATTGGCAGCGCGTTCTCGTTGGCAAACGAAATCATCTGGTTATACACGGGCGCATAGGCCGACAGGTCGTCAAAGTATGCCGGCATAAAGCTCACGCCTTCCATCATGAAGTCTTCGTCGGCATCGCTCAGCGACACCACCATGTTTGGCGTCAGAAAAGCCATAGAGTTCTTCTTTAGTGTCTCCGTGCTGTAGTTTACCGAGAGCTTCACCGTTCCGCTCTTCACCAGCATTATGCTGAACGAGTCGCTGAGCATGGGCGCAACCTTATATTCCGTGCCCATGCCGGCCTTAGTGCTGAACACCGCAACCTCATCGCATGGCATCACGGTTTCATATCCCTCATGCCTTACCTCGTCAAAAAACGTGTCGTGAACGCTATACATCTTTCCGCAAATATTGTCTTCGGTATACAAAGGTAGTGAATATTTGGGAGATTATGTGGTGTTGGTTATATGAAAAAGAAAATTAGGGGATAATGCAATATCCCCAATTTTAGAAAAATTTTATTAGAGTTTTAAGCCAAACGTAATGATATCTATGAGGCTTTTTAATAAATTGAGTATTCCTGGCAAATATTTCTTTACATTGTCTGTTTCAAAAATATCTGATGGCATTATGTTTCCTTCAGGGTATCTTGATTTAGCTTCTGTACTATTAAATAAAACACACAAACAGAATAGGGCTGTGTTGACATAAGAATATTTTAAGTTTTGATATTCTTTATCTGAAACAGAAAGCCTATTTTCTGAATATTGTGTTGTAGCAGAGTTCGTGATTTTGGCAATGATATGAAGTTTTTTCTCGAAGTTGTATTCGATACCTTTTATCTTCTGCAGCACAAAATTACAATTATCGCTATTTATTGTATCATTTTTTTTATTATATAGTTCTTTAAATGCTCTTTCTGGATGATGATTTAATTCTCGTGGTGATTTTATAACTTCGCATTCCAAAAGAACTCCTTTTGTTAGAGTCTCTACACATTGTTGTAGAGAAAAGATGCATTGGGGAGTTTGATTTTCATTAAGAAGTATTTCTGCAATTTTAATATTGTTTATTGCTGTTTTATACCAAACAATGGCTTCTTTATTGCATCCGCCAATTACGCCATAGAGTTCATTTTCTTCTATGACGTTTAATTCTTTCATATTAATTCTGTCTTTCATCTTATTTTGTTTTTTGCTGCAATATTAATATGTTTTTTAAAGAGTTCTATTTTTTTTGAGGAAAATCATTTCACAGTGAAATAAATACTTTTATTTTCGGCTTGTTATTATTTATTTTTATAACTGAAAATAGTGGCTTTTATGTTACTTTATTGTTACACTTTCTTATAAAGAAAAAGCTTTAGCCTTTATGCAAATATATAAGCTAAATTATTAAAATTTTAGGCCATAATGTTTCTTATAACACTGAAAAATGAATTAAAATCATTATATTTGTGCCCCAAAAAAGAATACATACATTATTGAAATAAATATTATGAATCATCTTGTGGTAATAATGGACTAATGGTTTATTTGTAATAAAGAGGTATTTATCTTCTTAAAAATATAAGTTTTTTATTTAAAATATTGGAATGAAAAACGTTATTGAAGATTTGTACTTTGTATGAAATTTGAAAAGAAAACATAAAGCTGGTTAATAAAAAACATGTATCACATGCAATGTTAGTTTGAATGATACATGATGTGGATGTGCAAAATGCTATGGCAAAAAAAATATATAAATTAGTTGATTTGTTTGCTGGTTGTGGTGGATTAAGCTTGGGATTGCAACAAGCAGGATTTACTCCATGGTTTGTAAATGAAATTGTGCCTCAATTCTGTAATACATATAAGGTAAATCACAATTTAAGTGAAGATCATTATTTTGTTGGAGATATAGCTGATTTAAATAATAATATTGACAAATATAGTAAATTTCTTTCAGATATTACTTTAGTATGTGGAGGCCCACCGTGCCAAGGTTTCTCTATGGCAAATAGACAACGCATATTAGACGATCCTAGAAATAGTTTGTATAAACAGTATCTTATATTTTTACAATACGTCAAGCCTAAATTTTTTATTATGGAGAATGTTAAAGGCATGATGAATAAGATAAGTGAGATAAAAGATAATTTTAGAACGTTTTTAGGGGACGATTATCAGTACGATTTTGCTATTCTAAGAGCACAAGATTTTGGTGTTCCGCAAAATAGAGAGCGGTTTATCATGATAGGCAATCGTATGGGTATTTCTCCAAAGGATATATTTGGGGAGATAAACAGATATAAGCGCAAGCCTTTTACGTTGTATGATGCACTTGTTGGGCTTCCTCATCTAGAACCGAAAAAAGAAAAAGGTATTAAAAATATTGAATGTGCTGATTCTGGATATACAGTTTGTGATTTTGAATATGTAAAAAATGATTTTTACCATTTTATTAATGGTAATAAAGAAATTCATAAATTATATAATCATAAGAATAGGTTTAATAACGAAAGAGATTTAGAGATATACCGTAGATTACCTCAAGGTGCAAATTCTCTGCATGAGTCTATTGCTGATATAATGCCTTATAAACGTAGAAATGGAATATTTAAAGATAAGTATTTTAAACTGGATGAAACGCAGATTTGTAAAACAATAACTTCACATATGAAGTTTGATTGCAATATGTATATTCATCCGTGGGAAGCAAGAGGTTTGAGTCCTCGTGAGGCAGCAAGAATACAAACATTTCCTGATGATTATGTAATAACAGGGTCACAAAATATTTGGTATGCGCAGATAGGTAATGCTGTACCTGTAAAATTAGCAAAAGCTATTGGTGAAGGAATAATAAAATTTTTAAGATGAATCATTTAGAATTATTTGCAGGTATAGGTGGATTTCGTAGGGCTATGGATTTACTGACAAAAGATAAGTTTATGGATTTTTCTTGTGTCGGCTTTTCTGAGATTGACCCTAAAGCAATTATGACTTATAAAGCAAATTTTCATATTAGTTCAAATGAGATAGAAATGGGAGATATTGTATCTTTCACTAAAGATGAAGAAAATATATCTGCTCTTCCTAATTTTGGATTGCTTACTGGAGGTTTTCCTTGTCAAACTTTTAGTATGATGGGTAAACAAGCTGGTTTTAAAGAAGATAGAGGACAGATGTTCTTTAGAATAATAGATATATTAAAGGTAAAAAAGCCCAAGTATGTCTTGTTGGAGAATGTCAAAAATCTTCGGACTCATGATAAGGGAAGAACTTTAGCCCGTATAGAAACAGAACTGAAAACTTTAGGTTATAATGTATACATGGATGTATTTAATACCTCAGATTTTCACCTACCACAAACAAGAAATAGAGTTTTGATTTTTGCAACAACTGAAATAATTAATTCAAATTTTGATTTTAGTTCAAAGTTGATAGCTGAAAATTTTGATAAAATATATCGCAATACAAGTGTGTTACATTTTGATACTGTGCTTGATGTACTTTTCAAACATGTAGATAAAAAATATTATTTATCTGAACGTATTAAGCCAACCTTATTAGCCGATGGTTCTGCAAAGTTCAAATCTAAATCGGATATTAATATGTATATCGCAAGACCTTTAACTGCCACTATGCATAAAATGCATAGGGCTTGTCAAGATAATTATTATAGTCAGGATTTTATTAATTCTAATGGAAAAATTAATCCTGTTAAAACAATGACAAAAGAAGAATTAGCTAAATTGGATATACGTAAGTTGACACCAGAAGAAGCATTTATGTTACAGGGATTTCCTGTCGAATTTGTTGAAAATGCAAAGAAAAATAAAGTGGCTGATGGTGCTTTATATAAACAAGCAGGAAATGCTGTTAGTGTAAATACTATATATGCAACGTTACTTTATTTGATTCAAAATAATATCATAAAAGATTAATTCATATGGAAGAAATTGTAAAGCACATAAACGATACAAACGCAAGTTATCGTAGATTAACTGCTGGTGATGCTAAAAATACAGATTTATTCTTAGATAATGAACATTATGAGTTATTTAGAGACAGTGGGGAATATGTTACTGTAAGATTTAATAAAACAAATTTAGCTCAAGCGATTTTATTCATAGCTTCTATTCTTCCTCGAAAATTTGATCAAGGCCAAATTCATAAGGTTATAAAATATTCTGATGATTTTATATTGGATCAGCTTGAAATATTGAATGAAGTCTTTAAAGTAGATGGTAAAGCAAGTGAAACATTTACTCAAGAATGGACGGCAAGAATTAATGTTCCTAAAAAAAACGGTGAAATTGATAATAGATTCTATTTCAATGGCTTATTAAAAGATGTAGAATATATAAATAATAAAGGGGAGCACTGTAAAGTTAAATTTACTATACGAAATTATTTAGCAGGAGGGTATTCGAATCTTCATATTAAAAAAGCTGAAGATGGTATCTTTGATATAAGTATAGTTAATTCTACGACACCATATGATGATAAAAAAGAAGAAGGTGTTGAGGAACTTTATGTGTTTAATGATCAAGATGATCAAAAAGAATCACTTCAACAGATTTTGTATGGAGCGCCTGGTACAAGTAAATCCTTTACAATAAAAAATAAATTAAAAGGTAAAGATGTAATTCGTACTACATTTCATCCAGACAGCGACTATTCAACATTTGTTGGAGCTTATAAACCAACAACAAAACAGATTCCAATATATTCTACATATGGTGAAAAGGCTGTATTGGTAAAAGATGAAAATGGTGATATAATGACAGAAGACCGTATTGTTTATGAATTTGTAGAACAATCATTTCTTCAAGCTTATATAAATTCTTGGAAAACATTGCCGGAAGAGAAACCACAATATCTTGTTATAGAGGAAATAAATCGTGGTAATTGTGCCCAAATATTTGGAGACTTGTTTCAGTTGCTTGACCGTAATGATGAAGGCTTTTCAGAATATCCTATTAATGCAGATTCGGATATGAAGAAACAACTGAATAAAGCTTTCCATGGATTAGAGATACCTCAAAAGAATAGTATTAACGAAATGTTTGAAGGGCGTGATGTTGTTAAAGGAGTCTTAGATGGAGATTTGTTGTTATTGCCAAATAATCTTTATATTTGGGCAACAATGAACACGAGTGATCAAAGTCTTTTCCCAATTGACAGCGCATTTAAACGGCGTTGGGATTGGAAATATGTTCCAATATCCGATGCAGGTAAAGACTGGATGATTAATGTAAATGGTAACAAGTATGATTGGTGGGACTTTCTTGAGAAAATAAATAATTTAATAGGTTCAACAACAAATTCAGAGGATAAGAAACTTGGGTACTTCTTCTGTAAAGCAGATACCAATAATGAAATTTCTGCAGAAACATTTGTCGGCAAGGTCATTTTCTATCTTTGGAATGATGTGTTTAAGGATTATGATTATCCAGGTGATTTGTTTAAAGATAAAGATGGCAATAAGCTGACTTATGATAAGTTTTATACAACAGATGGTGAAGAGTCAAAAGTTATTGAAGATAATGTTGAATTGTTTTTAAACAATTTGACAGTAAAAATGGTTAGTGCTTCAGATTCTAATAAGAATAATGAAGTGCCAAATTCGGTTGTTATTAAAGTAAATGATAATCAAGTTAAGTCTATTAATGCAATTCCTTATACAACAATTCAAGAATATGTAAAATTGCATCCTGAGATGTCTGCACAGGATGTTATAAACGTGTGGGAGCCTTATAAACGCTATTCTAATAATTCGTGGATTGTTTGTGATGAAGAGAAACATAATACGTTGCCCCCGCGATATGCAAACTATTCTTATGAAATAAAATGTAATGATGGAAATTCTTTATGGGTTAACAAAGATGGTTGGATGCATAATCCTTCAAAACCCGGTTGTGATAATATAAAAGATTTTATGGATGCTGTTAATTCAGCAAAAATGGGTATAACAATTACAGAACATCAAATTTGATTTAAATGCGCATACTTGTTGAAGAATACCAATATAACGTAGTTGATGTAAAAGACATTCTCCATGGCATTGACGCTTTGGAGAATGTTGAGGGTAAGGTGTCTATTCATTATGTCGGATATTTTTATAATACCTTATTAAAGGATTGCGTATTTATTCTTCCAAAAGTTTTGCTAAAAGACAAAGATAACGGTGAATTTGTGTTCGGTAAGTATAAGCCTGAAGAAATAGCAAATCTTGATAAAAATAATCCGTTGACTTATGACGAACGTAATTTCTTGTATAAGTTTGCGGTATGGATTTATCGTGCAATTGTAGTTTACACAAATAGTCGAAGCTGTGATTCTGGTATCGTTTATCATGAACAATTTGCGCAAGTAGGCAATGGCCGACGCCGGCTTAGCAACACTTATTTGGATATTCTTCTTTCGCTTATTGACTTTAATAAAAATAATCAAAGTTTCTTTTTTACTATTGTGAAGAATATGCGCAGTGGTCTGAATAAGATTAACTGGATGCGCACAATAGCAACTACACCGGCAATAATCCAAAATGGGCAGCCGATATATCTGAATCCTGTAAATAAGAAAAGACAGATTAATTTTGATGAAGAACTACTGATTATTTTCTTTTCAATCCTGAATTATATAGGAGACGCTTACGGCTTTGATAAGAACATAAATTGCAATTTTCAGCTAATAACAGGCAAGCGCTTTGAAACATATATGAGTGGCTTTGGAATAAGACGCCTCAGACAAATAAAGTATAGATATTTTTCAGATAAGGCTTTGCAGTTATGGCAATTATGTTTCGCTTTTTTCGATGAGTCTCGTCAAGTCTTTATTGCAACTGAAAGGAGAGAATATTTGCTGGTAAAAAACTTTTATATTGTGTTTGAGGCTATCATTGATGAATTGATAGGCGATAATCCTTTACCAGACGGAATGGACAAAAAACAGGAAGACGGTAAGATAGTTGATCACCTGTTTACTGCGCAAAGCTTAATTTATGGTGAAACCAAACAGACATATTACATAGGAGACAGCAAATACTACAAAATGGGGCATGAGTTGGGTACGGAGTCTGTATACAAGCAATACACTTATGCACGTAATGTAATTCAGTGGAACTTAGATATATTTAATAATGGCAGAGAGACGAAGTCTGGAGTGAAGTTGCGTGATGATGTGACGGAAGGATATAATATTATTCCTAACTTTTTTATTTCTGCAAAGCTCAACGAGAACTTTGATTATTGGGACGATGGTATAGAGAAAACTGATCGTAAGCATAACAAGCATAAGCAGGTGCAGTTTAAGAACAGGCTATTTGATCGTGATACATTGTTGCTGTTTCACTATGATGTGAACTTTTTGTTTGTTTTATCATTATATGCTCGTAATAATTTGATTCAAAAAGCTGAATGGAAAGATAAGGTGCGTAATAAGTTCCGAAATGAAATCCAAGAATGGCTACAAAAAGATTATGATTTTTATGCAATGCGTGCTCGTCCTGGAGTAAATGGGGAAGAGTACATAAAGAATAATTTTAAAAAAGTTATTGGTAAAGTGTATACTCCATTCAAAGATGAGAAGATATATTCGCTTGCATTAGATAATAGAGACCCTGAAGGTGACAATAAAGCAATAAAGGATATGTTGTCTCAATTTTTCTTCGTAGAACCTTGTCGTTTAGGACAGAATCCAGAAGAAGTGTTGCCTGTGGTTACTACGATTGCTAAAGTTGATTATGCTTATAATGATTTGGCTTTGTGCGTAACTAAAGAAGGTATACATTTTGACCATTCTGTAGCAAAGATTAGACAAACAGGCAAGTTGGGTATTGCTTTGAATATGAATGGTGCAACATTACAGTTGGTTGAAGGATTTACTTCTGCGAAATATATTATAATTCACAATAAAGGTAAAAAATATTCAGCATTCTTTGTAGATGGAAAAGGACCGAGGCTTATATCCGCAAATGAAATGTCAGATATGGTGACAACCAAGAATAATGCATCAATTTATCTTGTCTATAATGTAGAATTAGATGTTATTCCTGTATTTGGTGAATTGGATTTCACTCCCATCACAAAAAGTGGTGACAGCTATTCTCCACATTTGTTACCAATAAAAAGTTTAATAAAAAACGTTGACGTATGAGTATAGAACTGTTTAAAGTAAGTCGTAAAGCGATGAGATATAGTATAAAACAAAGCTTTAGAGGTTTTGTGATTTAATGTTCGCTTTAAATGGCAATGATTCTCAAAAGTCGATAATTGTAGTTATAAGTGAGTCTATAGAAAATTGAAAATAGATGCAGGACAAATTGTCGATAATATGAGATCGTCAACATTACTATTTAGAATTAGGCAAGGTAACCTGTGTTGAAGAATGTAAATAAAAAAATTGTAGATAAAGAATACAAAGGATTCTTTTGCAGAATATAAATACTTGAACTTAATAATATTAAATTTATAAATATGGCATTTGATGCAAGTCAGCAGCAGATAAGCTTCTTGTTAGGCAAGAAGATATATTCTATTCCAAGAAATCAACGAAAATATGTTTGGGGAATCGATAATTGGAAAAATTTATTGGAAGATTTAGATTTTTTGCAGGGTAAAGGGAAATATCATTTTCTTGGAAGTATTGTTTTGAATACTCTGTCTAATCCAAACAACGATGATGTAGATTATTATGAAATTGTGGATGGACAACAACGTATTACAACCATTGTTCTTATTCTCGTTGTTATAGCACAAATATTTAAGGAACGAGGTGAGATGTCTTTATTTCAAGGTTTGTTGCCTTATATCCAAACTACAAATATCAATAACAAAACATCAAGTACTTTACATACTGATGTACACACATGCATAATGAGTCTTGTTTCACAAGTTGCAAATAGTGAATCTCCATTCCATACAATGCAACTATTGATTACAAATTGCATTACAAACAAAAAACAAGATATTGTAATAGAAAAATGTTTAAGGTACTATTATGATGAGTTGAATACGAGAAGTACTGATAATGTTGTATCTTTTCGTAATGCATTAGTTAGTTCTAATTATATAAATATTGAGACTACAAACGAAGATGCTTATACCATATTTGAGATTTTAAATGCAAGAGGTATGGATCTTGAAAATCATGAGTTACTTAAAAATTTCATATTACGTTATACTGTACCTAAAGACAATGTTGATATTACTCGACAAGAATGGAAAGATGAAATTGAAAATAGATTGGGTAGACATATTACAAATTTTCTTAAACATTATGTTGCTCACAAATATGGTATTGCTGGAGTTACAAAGAATCGAGCCGTCTATGACGTTATAAAGAAACATACAAATGTTGTAGATGTAGATAAATTATTTATCGACTTAAAACTTAAAGCAAAATATTATCAACAGATAGTCTGTGAGAGTGATATGCATGGCAATAAATTTACTGAAATTGATAGAATTTTCAAGTTTATGCTATCAAATAGAAATTTGTTGTTTAGACCAATCTATCTTAGTTTATTACATCAGGCAGAATTAGGTAATATTTCTGAGGACAAACTTGTTAAGGTCCTTAAATGTATACAATACTTTTTTGTATGTTATAATCTTATAAGTAAAGAAACATCAAATAAAATTTCAGAAGGTATTCAGAAATATGCCTGTTTAATAGAAAAAGAATATAGCGACGATATACTAAAGCAATTTTTGGTTCATTTGCAAAAACGAATGCCCACTAATGTAGAATTTAGAAATACATTTAAATTGATAGGGTACTCTAATCATTCAGACTATTATCATGAGAGTAAGGATAAACAAAGAGCAGAGATGGCTTTAACTATATTGGAACAGATTAAGTCCGGGCGTGTAGAGGTTCCTTCATTTACAATCGAGCATATACTTCCTGATTCACAAGATCGAAATAATGCGCTGATAGGGAATCTTATTCCATTAGAAGAAAAACTCAATCACTTGTGTAAAGATAAACAACTACAAGATAAAATTCCGATATATGAAAAATCTAACTTTTCAATAGCACGAAATGTTGCAAATATATACAAAGGTAGAGAAGCTGACTTTAAAATAGAATCAAGAAGTAAAATTATGTCTGATGAATTATATAATGAAATAAATCACATTTTAACTCAAATCAGTTGTTAAAATTTAAGACATTTATTTAGCCAAAATATTCATCAATATTTATGAAAGTAAAGAATAAAATGCGTATATTTGCAAAAACGACAAGACCATGGAAACAAGAGCAATCGACACATTTGAAAAGCAAGATATATTCTATAATCGTATGATTGAGGATTACAAGAACGGAGTGATACCACATTCATCCGTTTTTGAGCCTTATTTCAGATGGAAAATGGACGAATGTAGCCATGATGAAATCACACGTGAAATGGCTTATGTTATGATGGATGAGGCTTCAGCATTATTAGACGAATATTATGCCAAACACCCTAATGCATACCAAAACATGGATGCCTATATAGATGAAGACCCGTGGCAGCAATACAAGGGATTTGGCGAAGATAAATATGTGGTGTCGTATCTTGAAGGTATCGACAGCGAACTGAAAAATATCATTGCTGTATTGATGTAAAAATCTGTTCAGAATAATAATTGAAGAAATAATAATATTGATGTTGGACGCACCTCGGAACGGCACAGTTTCAAGGTGCGTCCAATGTTTTTTGTCCTAAAAATGCAGCCATGATGAAAATGCCTCGAAAATCTGAAACATTTTTATGTTGTTTTTCTTATAGTCCGCATTGAAATTATCTGCAATAGAGCTATTTGTTAAGCAAAATCAGTCTTGCAGCTTTCAAACTGTTAGTGATAGGTTTACGACTCGTAAATGGGCCACTTTTGCATCAAAAGTGGCTGAGTTTTTAACCGGAAACAATAGAGTTTTTTTGAGGAACTAGCAGAACTGGTGAGCGGTTGGCTGCTGACGGACAATTATGCTGCGGACGGTAGGGCAGGCGAGTGCATGGCAGTGTGTCGGCAGACTATAAAATAAAAATCCCGCCAACGTCCGCTTGGGGATGTCGACGGGAGGAACAGATAGAAAAGATAACAAATTATTAAGATTATGATGTGTTCAGAACCATTCCTTAAAGTCAGCGGCTCTGGCCTTGCTCACTATAATCCTTTCGTCTACCAGAGCCTTGTTTTTCAGGTTCAGCACGAGGCGTCCGTTGAACCATATGCTGACATCCCTTATGGCTTTCTTAGAGACGAGAAACTGCCTGTTGGCCCTGAAGAACAGTTTGGGGTTGAGCATTTCGGTCAGCTCGTCGAGCGTTTGCGAGAATGCATACTGATTGTTGTCGTTGTCTACGGCCTTTACAACTCCCTCGGATATGTATATCAGCATGATTGACTCTACTTCAAGCGGAATGAACTTGTCGCCCTTTACGGGTATGAGGAAATGTGTCTTGTAGTTGTTTTCCTTCTTTATCTCTTTGATAATCTTTTTTATCAGTGAGTCGTCTTCATCTTTAGTAGTCTTGTTGCCGTTAAAGAGCAGTTCGTATTTGGCAAAGGCATTTCTGAGTTCATCCTTATTGATGGGCTTCAGCAGATAGTCGATGCTGCTAACCTTAAATGCCCTCAGGGCGTATTCGTCATAGGCAGTGGTAAATATTATGGGGCAGGTGATGTCGACATAATCAAAAATCTCAAAAGCCGATCCGTCAGCCAGATGTATGTCCATGATGACAAGGTCGGGCATGGCGTTGCCCTTAAACCACTCTATGGTGTTGCATACAGTGTCCGATTCGCCAATGATTTCAGCCTTCGGGTTGATTTCAGATATTAAGGCTTTCAGGTTGTTCAGTGCAGCTTTCTCGTCTTCTACGATGAATATTTTCATTTGCGTGATGTTTTATGTTAGGGGTATTTTTACGCTGAAGAGATTATTCTCTTTTTCCTGTATCTCGATGTCCTTGTTGAAGAGCAGCCGGTATCTTTTTCTCAGGTTGCTGAGACCAATGCCGGTGCTTGTGGTTGCCCCTCTGCGCGGCTGCAGGTTGTTGGCCACTTCAAGAGTCTCGTCGTCAATTGTCCTGATCGTTATGTGCAGCGGATTTCTGTTGCTTATCTCGTTGTGCTTCACCGCGTTTTCAACCAGCAGCTGTATGGCCATGCGCGGTATTTTTTTCATTAAGAGCGAATTGTCGATGTCGAACATGAAAGAGATGTTGTCTTCAAATCTCATCTTCAGCAAGTAGATGTAAGAGTTGATGAAGTTTAGCTCCTCCTGCAGACTTATCGTACTCCGCTCAAGGTCAGAGTCCTGTTTCAGGGTGTATCTCATCACCTTGGACAGCTGACTGATATAGTCTTGCGCCTTGTCGGGATTCTCTCTCACCAGGGCATAGAGCGTGTTAAGAGAGTTGAACAGCATGTGCGGGTTAAGCTGGTTTTTCAGGGTCTCATACTGGTTTTTCAGGTTTTCAGTCTTTAGCTGCTGGTTCTCAACCATTATCTTCTGGTTTTTCAGATTCTGGTTGATAAGATATCCCGCAGTCACCACGATGCTCGAAATGATAAAGTCTCTTATCGGGTGAGTGTACACATGCATCGTTGATTCGAGCGCAGGCAGACCATAATACTTGTTTATAAAGACAAAGCATTGTCCGAGAATGTCGTTGCATATCCATGCGACGACGAACGATGCTAAAATCTTAGTCTTGCTTAGATTTGTAGCAGAGCTGTTGGGCCTGAATATCTTTTCGTTGATGATAAACAGAATCAGTATTGATATGTAAGTGAACAGTATTTCGTTTGCCACGTATGTCCATTTTACATTATTAGGTGCGATGAGTTCTGGAAGGTTAGTGGCGAATGCCACCAGCAGGCTGATGGCATTCTTAAAGAGTATGTATTTGCTTTTGATCATTACTTGTCAGTTGTATGCTCTGCAAAGTTACTATTTTTTTTGATTATTGCGTTGACATACATACCTTGTCTGAACAACTTGTCTGACTCTTTCGCCTTGGCATACACGCTGATAGAGCCTTTCTTCTGGTCGACCATCTGGTCGATGGCGTAAATTACGGCCGAGAAAGTTCTGTCAGAAATGCCGTTGACGGTAAACGTTATCAGGTCGCCCTTCTTGATGTATGGCAGATCCTTTTCGTATGCCGTCAGCTGAATCATGGTTTCAGCCTTGTTGAGGATGTTGCATATTGTTTCTCCCGTATTGATATACTGTCCCTTGTTGATGTTCATGTTAGTGACATATCCGCTTGCCGGAGCCGTTATGTTAAGATACGGACTTATGCCGCTCTTTCTGAGTCGGGCTGTGTTTACGTTGAGCAGTCGGAGCTGTGCCCTTGCGCCTTCGAGTGTGCTCTTCTGCGACAGATATTCAGCCTTACACTGCTGCAATTTTTTCTGTGATGCAGCTTCGCGCGATGCAAGCGTCTTCTGGCGCAGATACTCCTGCTGAAGATATTCAACCTGTGCAGAAGCCGTAAGATACTCTTGCTGCAGACTGATAAACTCAGGATTCTTTAGCGTTACAATCGTCTGGCCCTTCTTTACATAGTCGCCTGTAAAGACATATATGTTTTGTATCGAGCCTGCCATGGTAGGCGTTATGGTTACGTTGTTCTGCGGCGACGTGGTTATCATTCCGTTCAGGCCTATCTGATTTTTGTTGCTGAATATATCTTCAGGCTGTCCGGCCGTATCAGTGGTGTCTTCCTTTGCCTTTGCCTGTGCAGGTGCCTGCTTCTCAGGTGCGTTGGCTTTATTGGAGCATGATGTGATTCCTGTGCATGCAATTATTAATGCTGATGAAAAGGCGATTAAAGATAATATCTGTTTCATATTCCTGTTATATGTTTTTTGTTTGTCATTTGTTTAATAAAGTTTTTATTCTGTGTAGAGGTCAAACTCCAGAACAGACACGTTATAGTTGTAGACGGCTTCGAGATACTGCTTCTTTATGTCGACGGCAGAGTTGATGCCCTGCACAAATTCGGTGATGTCAATGTCGTTGGCATTGAATTTCAGCAGCGAACTGCTTTGCAGCGACTCGGCCTCTTTGAGTGCCGCTTTATGATAGAAGTCAAGAGTCTCGTTCTGTTGTCTTATCTTTGTCTTCAGCTCCTCTATCTTGTTGTTTATTTGTTTCTTGTTGTCAAGCTCCTCCCACTGTGCCTTCTGCAGCTCCATCTTGGCCTGCTTGTTTCTGCTGCTCTGCGGGAAGAACAGGATAGGGAACGAAACGCCCACCGTCCATGCGTTAAGATTCTTCATCGGCATAATCTTCTGTCGGCTGTAGCCTATGGAGAATTCGGGGAAGAACTTGCTCTTCTCTATCTTCAGCATGTCTTTCTTCTCGTTTACCTGACCTGCAAAATAGCTCATGTGGGCAAGAGACGGGATGGCCGACTCAGCGTCAAGCTCGTTGATGCTCCTGAGCAGACCGGGGGCGCGTCCTGTTTCATACTGAGGCACAATCTTAGTGTCAGAATAGCACACCCATGTAAATCTTTTTTCAGCCAGAGCCACTTCCTCACGCCATTGCAGTGCGGAGGCGTGTATGTTGGCTGCCATCGTTGAAATCATGTCCTTCTGCACCTTGTCGATGTCGCCTTGCTCATAGCGCAGTTCGGCACTTGCTTTCAGTTTGTTTGCTATTTCTTCCTGCTCGTTGTAAAGGTCGTAGGCAGATCTTGCATACTGGTAGTAAGCCCATGCACGCGTCACTTCTGCCGTAATCTCCTTCTTAACCATCTCCATATAGCTCCGGCCTGTGGCAATCTGCGATTTTACAAGCGCGTTCTTGTATACCGGTGTAAGGAAAGAGCCCAGCGACTGTTCGATGCTCAGTTCGTAGTCTTTCTTATAGTCGCTGTTGAGCTGTCCCCACGAATATTGAACGTTAGTGCTTCCGCCGTCCCATATCTCGCCTTTGCTGGCCTTTATGCGCTCTATGTCGGCATTGGCCATCTTCAGTCGCGGATGGTTTTGTCTGGCTATGTTTACAGCCTCGTTCAGTGAAACAGTGTCGGGCGTTTGTGCATACAGGTCAGTGCCGGCAAATGTCAGCAGAGCGACTAGTATCATTGTTATATGTCTCTTTCTCATAACAAAGCGTGTTATTGAATTTACAAGTTTATAGAAAACAGGAATTATCACCAGTGTAAGGATTGTAGACACGATAAGACCGCCGATAACCACTGTTGCCAACGGGCGCTGAACCTCGGCTCCGGCAGATGTGG
>ENA-OPNW01000852-OPNW01000852.1-human-gut-metagenome-genome-assembly--contig:-NODE-852-length-17330-cov-3.857019_pt1 | contig 17330 bp, 13 predicted proteins | sample MGYA00241540_ERZ501777 | MGnify/ENA primary metagenome ERZ501777 (study PRJEB25962, sample SAMEA2042615) | human gut metagenome | biome: human gut; feature: human-associated habitat; material: faeces...
CCCCCCCAGCCGAAGATGACAGAAATCATGAGAGAGTTGATTAACAGAGCGTAAACGCCCCCGGCTCCCCTAAAGGGGTTAAAACAAGATATCTGAATGAGAACAGAAATAGCAACCCTCGGTGAATTCGGCCTTATCCGCCACCTCACCGAAGGTATCGAACTAAAGAATAAATCCAGTCAATACGGCGTAGGCGATGACGCCGCCGTCCTCTCCTACCCTGCGGACAAAGAGGTGCTGGTCACCACCGACCTACTGTTGGAAGGCATACACTTCGACCTGACATACGTACCCCTCAAACACTTGGGATACAAATCGGCCGTAGTCAACTTCTCCGACATCTACGCCATGAACGGCACTCCCAAACAGATTACCGTCTCGCTGGGTCTGTCCAAACGCTTCTGTGTGGAAGACATGGAGGAACTGTATGCCGGCATCCGCCTGGCTTGCGAATCCTACAACGTCGACATCGTAGGCGGCGACACCTGCTCGTCCTACACAGGACTCACCATCAGCATCACCTGCATCGGAGAAGTGCAAGAGGACGACATCATATACAGAAACGGAGCGCACGACACTGACCTCATCTGCGTGAGCGGAAATCTGGGCGCCGCTTATATGGGACTGCAACTGATGGAGCGCGAGAAAGCCGTGTTTGAATCGCAGGTTGCAAAAAACAAAGAAGCTGCGATTCAACCTGATTTCAGCGGACGCGAATATCTCCTGGAAAGGTTGCTCAAGCCGGAAGCACGACGCGACATTGTTGAGAATATGCGCAATCAAGACATACACCCGACAGCCATGATGGACATCAGCGACGGACTCTCATCGGAACTGAGACACATCTGCAAACAGTCGGGCACGGGGTGCAGAATATATGAAGAACGAATTCCTGTTGACTATCAAACGGCCGTCACTGCCGAAGAATTCAACATGAACGTAACGACATGTGCGTTAAACGGAGGGGACGATTACGAACTGCTCTTCACCGTGCCTTTGACCGAACACGAGCTGGTTGAATCCATGGACGATGTTAAAGTCATCGGATACGTCACCAAGGCGGAATTGGGATGCGCACTCGTTTCACGTGACGGACAAGAATTCGAACTGAAGGCACAGGGATGGAATCCGCTCAAGGAAGGCAAATAACCAGGCAACCCAACAGGATTGGAAACACCACACGTCTGCGATTTCACCGTGACGCGAAGGAACATCGAATAAAATCCTTGTGAAGTACAACAAAAATAGGTAACTTTGCAGTCAAACTGGTATCCCAGAAGAAATCTGAGAACCGAAAATCAACCCCAAAAAGATAATCAGAAATTAACACATGATAGAGAAAATCAATGATTTGCTTGCCGAAGTCGGTACTTTGACAGCGAACGATGAAAAGGAATTAGAAGCATTACGCATCAAATACCTCAGCAAAAAGGGCGTAATGAACGAGTTGATGACCGCCTTCCGCGATGTACCAGGCGACCAGAAACGCGAATTGGGACAGAAACTCAACACGCTGAAAAATGCCTTACAGGACAAAATCAACGGATTGAGACTCGCATTGTCCACTAAAGACAACAACCACGATGACCTTGACCTGACACGCACGCCCTACCCCATAAAGGTGGGGACACGCCATCCGCTATCAATCGTGAAAAGCGAAATCATTGACATCTTCTCCCGCTTGGGATTTTCTCTTGCAGACGGACCAGAAATCGAAGATGACTGGCACGTGTTTTCTTCCATGAACTTCCCTGAAGACCATCCGGCACGCGACATGCAGGACACTTTCTTCGTTGAACAGCACCCCGACATTGTCCTTCGCACCCACACCAGTTCTATCCAGAGCCGTGTCATGGAAACAACCGAACCGCCCATCCGTGTGATTTGTCCGGGACGCGTTTACAGAAACGAAGCCATCTCGGCACGCGCCCATTGCTTCTTCCATCAGATTGAAGGTCTGTATATAGACAATGACGTCTCGTTTACCGACCTGAAGCAAGTGTTGCTCACCTTCGCACGCGAAATGTTTGGAGCAGAAACGAAAATCCGTCTTCGCCCCTCTTACTTCCCGTTTACAGAGCCAAGCGCAGAAATGGACATTTCCTGCAATATCTGCGGCGGGAAGGGCTGCGCATTCTGTAAGCAAACAGGATGGGTGGAAATTCTCGGTTGCGGCATGGTGGACCCCAATGTGCTTGAAGCCAATGGCATTGACAGCAAGAAATACAAGGGATATGCTTTCGGCATGGGCGTTGAGCGCATCACAAACCTGAAATATCAGGTCAAGGATTTACGACTGTTCTCTGAAAACGACATCCGCTTCCTGGATGAATTCATGGCAGCAAACTAAAATCGCATATTAGGAAACTGGACAGAAGCAAACGTGCATTGACAGAAGGTATGCAAATGCGCAAAAAAGATACTGCAGCCTGCATTATGAAAATTAGAGAAGATGCTCCATCGTATCTATATATACCCTATCAGTTAATTGCACGTAACATAAGCCGTTCCCACGAAATTTTCAAATAAACATAGCACCTTCGTTTTAGCCTGCCAAGCGGGGTAAACGGAGGTGTTTTCAATTTCTGGCATAGGCCACAGACAGACCACCACTATGGAGAAATTCAATCTACATGTGCTTGGATGCGGCAGCGCACAACCCACCTTGCGCCACCACCAGACATCGCAGGTGCTCAATATTCATGAAAAGCTTTTCATGATTGATTGCGGCGAGGGCACACAACAACAACTGAGAACCACACATCTGAGTTTCTCACGTCTGAACCATATTTTCATTTCGCATCTTCACGGCGACCATTGTTTCGGGCTCATCGGCTTGATTTCCACTTTTTCGCTGCTCGGACGCACAAAAAGTCTGCACGTGTATGCCCCTTCTGAATTGGAAGGACTTATGAGGCCGCAATTGCAGTTTTTCTGTAATGGCATCATGGCATTCGACGTCGTGTTCCATCCCTTCAGCACAAAGAAAGGGGCCGTTATCTATGAAGATAGGACCATATCGGTGGAAACCATACCGCTACGACACCGGATGCCCTGCTGCGGATTTATCTTCCGCGAGAAACCAGCACTGCCCCACATCAAGCGCGACATGATCGACTACCTGGGCATCCCCCACTTCGAAATCAATCGGATCAAACTGGGAGGTGATTGGACGAAAGCAGACGGTACCGTCGTTCCCCACCACATGCTGGTTACCCCTCCACGCGCCGCGCGAAGTTATGCCTACCTCTCAGACACGGCCTTCCTGCCAGAACGTGCTCCCTTGATTAAAAACGTATCGGTGCTGTTTCATGAAGCCACTTTCGCCACGTCTGCCGCCGCCCGCGCCACCCAAACAATGCACTCCACAGCAGCACAGGCAGCACAGATGGCAAAACTGGCCAACTGCGGTAAACTTGTTATTGGGCATTTCTCGTCGCGCTACGAGAATGAGGACATCCTGCTGGAGGAAAGTCGCGAGATTTTTCCCAACACAATGCTTGCCTACGAGGGAATGCAACTTGAAATCGGCAACGAACAATAGGCACAACCGACAACATTTGAAACAAATAGTTCGTCATTTCCAACGATTTTCGTAACTTTGCGACAAATAAATAAAAGCAAATATGGCTAAAGAACTCAAAAATCTTACAAAAAGAAGCATAGACTATTCTAAATGGTATAACGAATTGGTTGTCAAGGCCGATTTGGCAGAACAGGCAGACGTTCGCGGCTGCATGGTAATTAAACCTTATGGTTATGCGATTTGGGAAACTATCCAGCAGGAATTAGACAAGCGATTCAAATCAACAGGCGTTCAAAACGTATATTTCCCTCTCCTCATCCCCAAAAGTTTTCTTTCCAAAGAAGCAGAACATGTGGAAGGATTTGCAAAAGAATGTGCCGTTGTCACCCACTATCGTTTGAAGGCCAATCCGGAAGGTGACGGCGTGGTGGTTGATCCAGCAGCAAAACTGGAAGAAGAACTGATTATTCGCCCGACATCAGAAACCACCATTTGGAACACTTATCGCAAATGGATTCACTCATGGAGAGACCTCCCCTTGTTGTGCAACCAATGGTGTAACGTGATGCGTTGGGAAATGCGCACCCGTTTATTCTTGCGCACCAGCGAATTTTTGTGGCAGGAAGGACATACGGCACACGCCACTAAAGAAGAGGCTGAGGCACGTGCAAAACAGATGCTTGACGTTTACGCCGATTTTGCAAAAGACATTTTAGCCATTCCAGTAGTTCGCGGCGTCAAGAGCGCAACAGAGCGTTTTGCAGGCGCACTTGACACATACACAATTGAAGCCATGATGCAGGATGGCAAAGCGCTCCAAAGCGGAACAAGCCACTTCCTCGGTCAGAACTTCGGCCGCGCTTTCAACGTGCAGTTTGTTGACAAAAACAACAAGATGGACTATGCCTGGGCCACCAGCTGGGGCGTCAGCACCCGTTTGATGGGCGCGTTGATCATGACACACTCAGACGACAACGGTTTGGTACTTCCTCCACACGTCGCTCCAATACAGGTGGTCATTGTGCCCATTTATAAGGGAGAAGACGAATTGCAGGCACTTGATGAAAAACTGGGCGGTCTGAGAGACCGTTTGCAGGCGATGGGCATTCGTGTGAAATACGATAATGCAGACAACAAGCGCCCCGGATTTAAATTTGCCGACTACGAATTGAAGGGTGTTCCTGTCAGAGTCGTCATGGGAGGTCGAGACCTGGAAAACGGCACCGTTGAAATCATGCGTCGTGACACGCTCGAAAAGGAAACCGTTTCTTATGAAGGCATTGAAGACCACATAAAAAATCTGCTTGAGGAAATGCAACAAAACATCTTTAAGAAGGCTGAGACATTCCTCAAAGACAATATCTTCCCTTGCGACAATTACGAAGAGTTTAAGGAGAGAGTCAAAAACGGCGGTTTCTATCTCTGTCCTTGGGATGGCACGCCTGAAACTGAAGCACAGATCAAGGCCGACACGCAAGCAACCATCCGCTGCGTGCCTTACGGATTCAGCCAGGAAAATCTGGGAAATGACATGGTCAGTGGAAAACCTGCCACATGCCGTGTCATTGTGGCCCGTAGCTATTAATCAATAAGAAGGCAGGTGGGCAGAACTTTTTTTGAAAAGAGTTCCGACACTTGCCTGCTCATTTAATGAAGAAGCTACCCCCCTAAAAAAGGTGGCGGCTAGCCTCCAATTTATCATCATCCTTATATGATTTCTGTTGAATCATTAAAAGTTGAATTTGGCACACGTCCTCTCTTTGAGGACGTGTCTTTTGTAATAAACAAGAAAGACCGCATCGCGCTTGTCGGGAAAAACGGAGCAGGCAAATCAACACTTTTAAAAATCCTCGCCGCACAGCAGCAACCCACCTCAGGGAGCGTTTCTGTGCAAAACGACATCAGCATTGGCTATCTGCCTCAGGTCATGGTGCTTTCAGACAACCACACGGTCATTGAGGAAACGGAAAAAGCCTTTAGCCACATTCAGGAGCTGAAAGAAAAAGTTGACACACTAAACGAAGAATTGCTCAACCGTACGGACTACGAAAGCGAAAGCTACATGGAATTGGTTGAACGGTTCACCCACGAAAACGAGCGTTTCCAAATCATCGGCGGCATGAACTATCGCGCGGAAATGGAGCGTACACTTCAAGGGCTCGGATTTGCAACGAGCGACTTCAACCGCCCGACAAAAGAATTTTCGGGAGGATGGCGCATGCGCATTGAGCTGGCCAAACTCTTGCTTCAACGCCCCGACGTGCTTTTGCTCGACGAACCAACCAACCATTTGGACATAGAAAGCATCCGTTGGCTGGAATCGTTCTTAACCCGCAGCGGCAGCGCAGTGGTATTGGTCAGCCACGACCGCGCATTCATCAACAACGTCACCAACCGCACATTGGAAATTTCCTGCGGCCGAATCACCGACTATAAGGTAAAATATGATGAATATGTCAAACTGCGTGCTGAGAGAAGAGAGCAACAACTCCGTGCCTACGAAAACCAGCAAAAGGAAATTGCAGACATCAAGGACTTTATAGAACGGTTCAGATACAAACCGACGAAGGCAACACAAGTTCAGAGCAGAATCAAACAACTTGAAAGAATCGTGCCGATAGAGGTTGATGAGGTCGACAATTCCTCGCTCCATCTCAAATTTCCGCCATGCTCAAGAAGCGGCGACTATCCCGTGATTTGCGACGGTGTCCGAAAAGACTATGGCGACCATTGCGTCTTCCACGATGTTGACCTCACCATCAAGCGCGGTGAGAAAGTGGCATTTGTTGGAAAAAACGGCGAAGGAAAGTCAACGTTGGTGAAATGTATTATGGGAGAAATCCCCTTCACGGGAAATCTCAAAATCGGCCATAATGTTGAGATTGGCTACTATGCCCAAAACCAAGCCCAGTTGCTTGACGAGGAAATAACCGTGTTCGACACCATTGACCGCGTAGCGAAGGGCGACATCCGCCTCAAAATCAAAAACATCCTCGGCGCTTTCATGTTCGGCGGAGAAGCGTCTGAAAAGAAAGTGAAGGTGCTTTCAGGTGGCGAACGGAGCCGTCTGGCAATGATTAAACTGCTCCTGGAACCTGTCAACCTGCTCATCCTCGACGAACCGACAAACCATTTGGACATGCGCACGAAAGATGTGCTCAAAGAGGCCATCTTGGCCTTCGACGGTACGGTGATTCTCGTCAGCCATGACCGCGACTTTCTGGATGGCCTCGTTTCAAAGGTCTATGAATTTGGAGGCGGCCACGTCAGAGAGCATATCGGAGGCATCTACGATTTCCTTGAGAAAAAACAGATCGAAAACATCGACGACATCCAGCTAACGGCTTCTTCCCAGAAGAAAAATACGCCAGAGACTGAAACGGCGCAAGTGTCTGACAACAAACTTTCATACGAAGCAAGAAAAGAGAAGGCCAAGTTCCTGAGAAAGGCAGAAAAATCCGTCGAGGAAAAGGAAAAACAGGTTCTGGAACTCGAGCAGGAAATCAAGGAAATTGAAGCGATGTTGTCCACACCGGAAGGAGCGCAAGATGCCAAACTCTTCGCTCGGTATGACGAAGTGAAGAAGCAGCTCAAGCAAGCCGAAAACGAATGGGAAGCAGCTATGGAAGAGGTTGAGACCCTCAATCAGTAATTGGAATCTAAAAGCAGGTGGTCAAAATGATTTTTATCGATGCTGACCACCCATCTAAAAAGCAGAATAACAATATGACTTTAAAAACAATGCTACTGCAAATCCTGGCCTTCAGCGCCGCAACGGGTTTTGCACAGACAACAGCACAAACAGGCATTGACAAGGCCAATATGGACCTTAGCGTCAAACCAGGAAACGACTTTTATCAGTATGCCGCTGGCGGCTGGATTGAAAGACATCCGCTCACCCCGGAATTTTCACGCTATTCCCAGTTTGACGAGCTCCAGGAAAACAACCAGAAGCAGCTGCGCGAAATGATAGAGCAGTTCGCAAACAACACCTATCCCCAAGGCTCTCTCCAGCAGAAAATCGGTAGCCTCTATCGCCTTTCCATGGACAGCGTCAGAAGAAACAGAGAGGGCTATACGCCCATCAAGGGAAAACTGGCAGAGATTGAAAAAATTGCCGACCGTAAATCGGTGCAATACCACGCCGCACGCCTTTCAAGCGAAGGCGTGTCAACATTTTTCGGCTTTGGCTGTGACGCCGACCTCAAAGACTCGCAATGGAATCTCATGCAAGTCAATCAGGGCGGCCTTTCCATGGGAGAACGCGACTACTATCTGAGCGACGAAGAAGCCACGAAAAAAGTACGTGAAGGATATAAGGCCTATGTCAAGAAACTGTTTCTCATGACGGGCTGCGACGAAGCGACAGCCCAAAAGAGAATGGAGGCCGTCCTCAACATCGAAACGCGCATTGCAAAAGCATCATACAGTGCCACAAAATTGCGCGACGTTGAAGGCAACTACCACAAAATGAGCTATCAGCAACTGCTTGCCGACTATCCAGGCATCGACTGGAGCACGCTTTTCCTCCTCAACGGCGTCCCTGCCTTTGAATCCATCTCTGTTAATCAGCCTGAGCCAATCCACGAAGTTGAAAAAATTTTAGCCGAGAGCGCAATTGAAGACTTGAAGGCATATCTGTATTTCAAACTGGTGGATGATGCCACTGGCGCGTTGAGCGACGATTTCCGCAAGGAATCCTTCAACTTCTACGGACACATCATGAGCGGAGCCGAGCAAGACCGTCCGCGTTGGAAGCGTGGCGTTTCCGCTGTCGAGTCTGTCCTGGGCATGGCCGTCGGGAAGATGTATGTTGAAAAATACTTCCCCGAAAGTTCTAAGAAGAGAATGACCGAACTTGTCAGAAACCTTCAAATCGCCCTCGGACAGCGCATCGACCAGCAAAAGTGGATGAGCGAAGCAACAAAGAAGCAGGCCCACGACAAGCTGGATGCGTTCTACGTGAAAATCGGATACCCCGACACATGGATGAGCTACGATGCGCTTGACATCAACGATTCACTCTCATACTATGAGAACCTCACCAAGGCCACCCAGTTTATGAGCCGCTACTACATTGAAAAGCGCGTCAACAAAAAGACCGACAAGACGGAATGGCTCATGACTCCGCAAACCATCAACGCCTACTACAATCCAACGACCAACGAAATCTGCTTCCCTGCCGGCATCCTGCAACCTCCATTCTTCAATGCCGAAGCAGACGACGCTTGCAACTATGGAGCCATCGGCGTGGTCATCGGACACGAAATGACCCACGGCTTCGACGATCAGGGCAGCCAATTCGACAAGGAAGGCAACCTTCGCAATTGGTGGACCAAAGCCGACGGAGAGAACTTCAAAGCACGCACCAAGGTCATGGCCGATTTCTTCAACAAAATCGAAGTGCTTCCTGGCCTACATGCAAACGGCGAACTCACCCTGGGCGAGAACATCGCAGACCACGGCGGTTTGAACATCGCTTTCCAGGCATTTCAAAACGCCACGAAAGAAAACCCGCTTGGCACAAAAGACGGCTTTACGCCCGAGCAGCGCTTCTTCTTGAGCTACGCCCTGGTTTGGGGTGGAAACATCCGCGAAGCCATGCTCCGTCAGCTCAACAAAATCGACCCACACTCCCCAGGACGCTGGCGTGTCAACGGTGCGTTGCCGCATATCGATGCTTGGTATAAGGCATTCAACATCACGAAGAAAGACGCCTTGTTCATTCCGAAAAACAAGCGCGTCGACATTTGGTAAATAAAACCAACCTGAAGCCATTGCATTGCTGTTTCCCTGCCCCAACGCAGGAACACTGATGCAATGGCTTCTCATTTTGAATACCTACTTACCATTACTAACACCCTAGGCTTCACCTCTGTCAGCCTTCAAACACCCCCATCCACCATGCTCTTTCTCCCACAAAGCATGCCTGCCATCAACATTCTCCGCAAGGAAGGCGCAGACATTGCCACCTTTGACAAAAACAATATCTCTGGATTTCCGCAGGGAACACTGCGAATCCTGTTTCTGAACCTCATGCCGCAAAAAGCAGTGACGGAACTCGACATCGCGCGCGTCATCTGCCGCCACCACCGCCCCGCCGCACTGCTCCCGATGAAAATCGCCAACCAAACCTACAAAACCACTCCGCCGGAACACATGGAAAGGTTTTACACGGATTTCGAATACTTCGAAAACGCCCCAAACCCGCATTTCGATGGTATGATTGTGACAGGCGCACCAGTGGAGCACCTCCCTTTTGAAAATGTCAGATATTGGACGCAGCTATGCCACATCATGAACTGGGCAGAAGCCCACGTCCGTTCAACGCTGTATATCTGCTGGGGAGCACAAGCAGCCTTACAACATCTGTACGGCATCCCCAAGCACCAACTTCCCGCAAAGAAATTCGGCGTCTTCATCCAGAAAAAACTCGCCGGCGATGCCCCCATATTAAGGCATCTCCCTGAAAACTTCCCCATGCCCAATAGTCGGCACACGGAAGTCCAACGAAAAGACATAGAGCGCCATCCACTGCACATCGTTGCAGAAAGCGAGGAAAGCGGCGTCGGCATCGTCACTTCGGCCGACGGCACACAGCAGATTTTCATTGTAGGTCACCTGGAATACGAGCCCAAAACGCTGCACAATGAATACCAACGCGACCTCTCCAAAGGACTCCCCATCGCTCCCCCACTCCATTATTACCACCACGACAAACCGCAAGAAGGCATCGACTTCTCATGGCAAAAAACGGCCGCCACGTTCTATAGCAATTGGCTTGACATCTGTGGCAAAGAGACCGTGCGCGAGCAGTGAAAACCGGAACCACCAGACGATGAACAAAAAAAACATCGCTGCCGGAAGAACACAAAAACAGATTCCACCGCATTTTTATTACCGCCGAAACACGAAAATCCTCAATTTTATTCTTAACTTTGCGTAATGAGTAACTGGTAGGAACATTTTGCAGAGCAAACCCCCAAGCACTGTCAAAATCGCCCCAACCGATTCCTTTGCCGTCACTCAAGCAGATGGAGAAATCCGTCACAAAGTGCCAGCGCGCCGGAACAAGGCAAAAAATTATTCCAAAAACAAACAGGAAAGGGGACAGCTGGCCTCTGACGAGCAATTGCCATCAGAGGCACAACAACGCCCGTACCCCCTTCCCGTGTCATTCAATATCCCCACCAAAACCATGTCTTGCATCTTACATATAGAAACATCAACAGACGTCTGCTCCGTTGCATTAAGTCAGGACGGCGTCTGCCTACATGAAGAAATCGATACCAACGGTCGTCGCCACGCAGAAATCCTCGCGCCCTTCGTTGAAGAAGCCGTGTCTTTTGCCGACAGCCACGCCATACCGCTCGATGCCGTCTCAGTCAGCGCCGGCCCCGGTTCCTATACGGGCCTACGCATCGGCGTCTCAACAGCAAAAGGCCTGTGCTATGGCAGAGACTTGAAACTCATCAGCATCCCCACGCTTAAAGTGCTCTGCACCCCGATTCTGCTCTACAGAGAAGACATCCCCGACAACGCGCTACTCTGCCCGATGATCGACGCCAGACGCATGGAAGTCTACACCGCGATTTACGACCGTGCCCTCCATGAAGTGGTGCCAACAGATGCCGTCATCGTCAACGAAAACTCCTTCGCCGAAATCCTTGACAAACAACCGGTTTTCTTTTTCGGCAATGGTGCCGACAAATGCCGCGACACGCTCAAGCATCCCAACGCCCATTTCATAGAAGGAATCGTGCCAAAGGCATCAAACATGCTGCCCTTGGCCGAACGCGCCCTGGCGCTGAACGAGACAGAAGACGTTGCCTACTACGAGCCCTTCTATCTGAAGCAATTCGTAGCCGGAAAAAGCAAAAACCTGCTCAACGGATAAAAAGCGCACCAGTTTCTGCACACCATTTCCCCTCTTTGCCCCTCCCCCGCATCCGCGGAAAACAGCCCCACAAGAGGCCACAGGAGCAAAACCGCAAAACCCCACATCATCAACATGGCATTTGAATACAACACAACAGAAGAAAAACTGCGATTCCCCGCATACGGGCGCATGGTGCAAGAGATGATCGACCGCGCCACGGCCGAAAGCAATCCGCAAAGAAGACAACGGATGGCCGAACACATCATCACGGTCATGGCCGACCTCAACCCGCAGCTGCAGGCATCGCCAAACGCCTACGAAGTCCTGTGGAACCATTTGGCCTTCATCTCAAACTACCAACTCGACATCGAATACCCCGTTGAAATAGAACGGGCAGACAAATTTGCCCCCAAAAAACTCTCCTACCCAGGAAACGCCATACGCTTCCGGCAATACGGACACCTCATTGAAAACACACTCGACAAAATCCAGGAAATGCCCGCCGGTACACCGGGGCGCGAACACCTATTGGCCGACATAGCCATGCGCATGAAGCGTTGCATCACCGAATGGAAAGGCGAAGAAGTCGAAAACGAAAAAGTCTGCCACGACATTGAGCACTACACCAACCAAGCCATCACGTATGAAGAAACGCTCAACGCCCTAAGCAACACCAAGCAAAGCATTTTCGCCCGCCAGCGCCAGCGTTTCGCCCCCCAGCGGAGAAACAGCAGATATTACAATCCCAACAGATAAGTAAGTGGTCAGCATTATTTTCCCAAATGTAAAAATAATGCTCTTGGCATATATTATAAAAATAATTTTGACCACCTACTTAAGCCCACCAACCTGGCCTAAACCCGCCAGAGCGCAGCAGGCAGACACACACCGATTCAGGAAAAAAGTTCAAATTGCTTTTTACCATCATCTAATATTTCAATTTCAAGCAACTAACCTATAACCCTAAACCCAAACACATTATGGCTTCATTTATAATAGAAGGCGGCCATCGCATCAGCGGCGAAATCAAACCGCAAGGTGCCAAAAACGAAGCGCTGCAAATCATCTGCGCCACCATCCTCACCCGCGAAGAAGTGCGCGTTGCCAACATACCCGACATCCTCGATGTCAACAACCTCATCCGTCTCCTTGAAGACATGAACGTGAAAACCGTGCGCCACCAGAAAGGCGACATCACCTTCTGCGCCAAAGACATCGACATCAACTATCTCAAGAGCACGGAATTTCTCGAGCGCTGCTCGCGCCTGCGCGGCAGTGTGCTCCTCCTCGGCCCCCTCGTTGCCCGCTTTGGCCACGCCGTCATCTCCCGCCCAGGTGGCGACAAAATCGGTCGCCGCCGCCTCGACACGCATTTCTACGGGCTCCAGAAACTGGGTGCAGAATTCAAATACGACGAAGTGGCCGGCACCTTCAACATCCTCTCGAAAGGTAGGCTCGAAGGCTGCTACATGCTCCTCGACGAAGCCTCCATCACAGGAACGGCCAACATCATCATGGCCGCCGTGCTGGCACACGGAACAACCACCATCTACAACGCCGCCTGCGAACCCTACATACAGCAGCTCTGCAAAATGCTCAACAGCATGGGAGCGAAAATCAGCGGCATCGCCTCCAACCTCCTCACCATCGAAGGCGTGGAAGAACTCCGAGGCACCACACACACCATTCTCCCCGACATGATTGAAGTGGGCAGCTTCATCGGCATGGCCGCCATGACGGGCAACGGGCTCACCATCAAAGACACCTCCGTCCGCAACCTGGGCATCATCCCCTATTCCTTCACCCGCCTGGGCATCAACCTCGAAGTGAAAGGCGACGACATCCACATTCCGCGCCACGACCACTATCAAATCGACCGCTTCATCGACGGTTCCTTCATGACAGTGGCCGACGCCCCCTGGCCAGGACTCACCCCCGACCTCCTCAGCATACTCCTCGTCGTGGCCACACAGGCACGCGGCTCCGTGCTCTTCCATCAGAAAATGTTTGAAAGCCGCCTCTTCTTCGTCGACAAACTCATCGATATGGGCGCACAAATCATCCTCTGCGACCCACACCGCGCCGTCGTTGTCGGACACAACAACGAAATCAAGCTCAGAGGCTGCCGCATGGTGAGCCCCGACATCCGCGCCGGCATCGCGCTACTCATCGCCGCCATGAGCGCAGAAGGAACAAGCCGCATCGACAACGTTGAGCAAATCGACCGCGGATACGAAAACATCGAACAACGCCTCTGCTCATTAGGGGCCAAAATCAGAAGAGAAGAATGATCAGGCAAGAGGAAGTCTTCTACATAGGCAAAATCAGCAAATTCAGAGGCATCTGCGGAGAAACCGAACTGCTCTTCACCGACGACGTCTTCGACCGTGGCGAAGCCCCCTACCTCGTCATCGACATGAACGGCATCCTCGTGCCCTTCTTTTGGGAAGAATATCGCTTCAAGAACAACGACACCGCCATCTTCAAATTTGAAGACATCAACGACGAAAAAGCCGCCAAGCGTCTCGTTGGCCACAGCGTGTTCTATCCCAAGAAATTCAACGTCGAAGCAGACACGCCCGATGCCCACCTCAACTCATGGAAAGCCTTCACGGGATTTGAGGTCTACGACACACGCCACGGCCACCTCGGCACCGTCGACACCGTCGACGACACCACCGACAACATCCTCATCTATCTCCAAACGCCCGATGGCACCGAACTGGTGTTGCCGCTGCATGAAGATTTCATAGAACACTATTCCCTGACACAGCGAACAATCACCCTCGCCCTGCCAGAAGGACTGGTGTAAACGGGAAGAGCAACAAAAACACACACACCACACCGCAGCCTCCCCCGCCTGGCACACCCACAACGCCCCCACCATCCGAACACACAATGAAGAAAAAAATAGCAATCCTTGGCTCAACAGGCTCCATCGGCACCCAAGCCCTGAGCGTCATACGCCAACACCCCGACCTCTTCGAAGCCAGCGTCTTGACCGCAGGACGAAACGCCGACCTACTCATCAGTCAAGCCCGCGAATTTACCCCCGACAGCGTCGTCATCGCCGATGAAAACAAATACCGCCAAGTCTCCGATGCCCTCGCCGACCTCCCCGTGAAAGTCTATGCCGGAGAGCCCGCCATCGCCGAAATCGTTGAGAGCCAGGAAGTCAATATGGTGCTGACCGCCATGGTCGGCTTTGCAGGCCTCCGCCCAACGGTCCGCGCCATCAAAGCCGGAAAAGCCATCGCCCTGGCCAACAAAGAAACCCTCGTCGTGGCTGGAGCCTACATCACGCGCCTCGCCCTCGAAAAACGCGCCGCCATCCTCCCCGTCGATAGCGAACACTCAGCCATCTTCCAGTGTCTCGTCGGCGAGGACCAGTCGGAAGTGGAAAAACTCCTCCTGACAGCCTCCGGCGGCCCCTTCCGCACCTACACCAAGCGCCAGCTCGAAACCGTCACACCCCGTCAGGCCCTCTGCCACCCCAACTGGGCAATGGGCGCAAAGATAACCATCGACTCCGCAACCCTCATGAACAAAGGCTTCGAAATGATCGAAGCCAAATGGCTCTTCGGCATCGACCCCGAGAAAATAGAAATCGTGGTCCATCCCGAAAGCATCATCCATTCCGCCGTACAATACACCGACGGAGCCGTCAAAGCCCAGTTGGGCGTGCCGGATATGCGCCTGCCTATCCAGTATGCCTTCTCCTTCCCTCAGCGCCTGCCTTTGAAGGGCGAGCGTCTCGACCTTTTCAAGACACAGGATTTGCAGTTCTTCGAACCAGACTATAAGAAGTTCAAGTGTCTGCAACTCTGCTTTGACGCCATCCGCAAGGGCGGCAATATGCCTTGTATTGTCAATGCGGCCAACGAAATTGTCAATCTGGCGTTTCGCGAGGGACGTTGCTCTTTCCTTGGCATGGGCGAGGTCATTGAGAAGACCATGCAGCGCGCCACCTTCGATGCCAAGCCCGACTACGAGGTCTATCTTCAGACCGATGCCGAGGCACGTCGTTTGGCCACGGAGTTGCTCACAGAATAATCACAGACAGAAATATACAAAGAACGTAAATGGAAACATTTCTTATCCGATTGCTCCAGTTTATATTGGCAATCTCCCTGCTTGTCCTTCTCCATGAGGGCGGGCACATGTTCTTCTCGAAACTCTTCGGTGTAAGGGTGGAGAAGTTCTTCATCTTCTTCGACATCTCGATAGGCAAGTGGACCGGCAAGATCTTCAGTTGGAAGCCCAAGAAAGACGATACCGAATATGGTATGGGATGGCTTCCGCTGGGCGGCTACTGCAAGATTTCGGGCATGATCGACGAGAGTATGGACACAGAGCAGATGAAGCAGCCGCCCCAGCCGTGGGAGTTTCGCACGAAGCCAGCGTGGCAGCGCCTGCTGATCATGATCGGTGGCGTGCTCGTCAACTTCTTCCTGGCCCTGTTCATCTATTCCATGGTGATGTTCACGTGGGGTGAGAACTACTACAAGGTGGGCGACATGAAGATGGGAATGGTCTTCAACGATGAGGCCAAGGCCTTGGGCTTCCGCGACGGCGACGTGCTCTTGGGCACCGAGGAGGGCGAGTTCAAGGAGATGCTCAACGTCAATGGCGACTTCTTCCGCCAGATAGCCAAGGCCCACCGTGTCGATATCGTCCGTGACGGCAAGCCGATGAGTCTCTCGTTGCCAGGCGATCTCGATATGTTGCAGATGATCAAGAACCGTCCTGTGTTCTGCGTCCCCTTCATTCCCTCGGTCATTGATAGTATCGCCGCAGGTGGTCCCGCTGATAAGCTCGGCGTGAAGGCTGGCGACCGTGTGGTGGCAGTCAATGGTAAGGCTGTCCGTACCTGGAGCGACTTCGATAACCAGATGGCCGTTCTCTCCGATGTCCTTGCCACCAAGCAGACTGCTGCCGACTCCCTGAAGGTGCGCTCTGCCAGTGTCGTCATCGAGCGCCAGGCCACCCATCGCATGGATACGCTCGCCGTGGTGCTCACGCCAGAACTTCGGATGGGCATCTTCAAGAGCTCGTTGGCCACTTATTACAAGCCCACGCAGGTTCATTATTCCTTCCTTGAAAGTTTCCCTGCGGGCGTGAAGTACGGGTGGAATGTGTTGCGCGGTTATGTGAGCAACTTCAAGTACCTCGCCTCTGCCGACGGAGCCAAGAGTATTGGTGGCTTTGCAGCTATCGGAAGTCTCTTCCCGCCCTATTGGGACTGGCATCTTTTCTGGAATATGACGGCCTTCCTGTCTATCATCCTTGCTTTCATGAACATCCTGCCGATTCCCGCCCTCGATGGTGGTCATGTGGTGTTCCTGCTCTATGAGATGATCACCCGCCGCAAACCCAGCGAGAAGTTTATGATATGGGCCGAGTATGTGGGCTTCGCTATCGTCGGACTGCTCATGATCGTGGCCAACCTCAACGACATCCTGCGCTGGTTGGGATGGATGTAGGCTGAACTAAGGCTGCCTTGTGCGGCTATATAATAACAAGGAGAGGCAATCTGTGGCACGGCTACGGGTTGCCTCTCTTCTTAGCTATACAACAAAATATATAAAAGCCCCGCCTGTGGGCCGAGGGCACATAGGCGGGGCAATGGGGGAGATGCTTGGTCTCTGCTGTTTGGCAGCGACCACCATCTGTAGAGCTGTTTACTTCAGCACGCCAAGTTCCTTGCCGACCTTGATGAAGGCTGCGATGGCGCGGTCGAGCTGCTCCTTGGTGTGAGCGGCCGAGAGCTGGACGCGGATGCGGGCCTCGCCCTTCGGGACGACGGGATAGTAGAAGCCCGTGACGTAGATGCCCTCTTCCAACAGACGGTTGGCGTAGCGCTGTGACAACGGCGCGTCGTAGAGCATCACGGCGCAGATCGCACTCTGGGTCGGCTTGATGTCG
>ENA-OPNW01000854-OPNW01000854.1-human-gut-metagenome-genome-assembly--contig:-NODE-854-length-17293-cov-4.244402_pt1 | contig 17293 bp, 14 predicted proteins | sample MGYA00241540_ERZ501777 | MGnify/ENA primary metagenome ERZ501777 (study PRJEB25962, sample SAMEA2042615) | human gut metagenome | biome: human gut; feature: human-associated habitat; material: faeces...
CGCCGAGGGTCTGGCTCAACGGATTGTGCGTGGCGATGTGCCTGAAAACTTGAAAACCAAACAATTGTACTCACTCGATATGGGTGCGCTTGTGGCTGGTGCCAAATACAAAGGTGAGTTTGAGGAACGTCTGAAAGCAATCGTCAACGAGGTGACCAAAAGCAACGGCGAGATTATCCTCTTCATCGATGAGATACACACGCTTGTCGGTGCAGGAAAGGGCGAAGGCGCCATGGATGCCGCAAATATCCTGAAACCGGCTTTGGCAAGGGGTGACTTGAGGAGCATCGGTGCGACAACGCTCGATGAGTATCAGAAGTACTTCGAGAAGGACAAAGCGTTGGAGCGTCGTTTCCAGATTGTCATGGTCAACGAGCCTGACGAGCTGAGCAGCATCGCCATCCTGCGTGGTCTGAAGGAACGCTATGAGAACCATCACAAAGTGCGTATCATGGACGAGGCGATAATTGCCGCCGTGCAACTTTCTGAACGCTATATAACCGACCGTTTCCTGCCCGACAAGGCAATTGACCTTATTGATGAGGCTGCCTCTAAATTGAGAATCGAAATTGACTCTGTGCCACAGGCTCTTGACGAAATTATCCGCAAAATCTCTCAACTCGAAATCGAACGGGAGGCAATCAAACGCGAAGAGGGCGAATCCGACAAAGTGAAAGGTTTGGAGAAGGAGCTGTCCGACCTGCGCGAGGAAGAGAAGAGCTACATGGCTAAATGGAAAGCCGAAAAGGAACTGATAAACAAAATTCAGCAGAACAAAATCGACATTGAGCAGCTCAAATTCGAGGCCGACAAGGCTGAGCGCGACGGCGACTATGCAAAGGTGGCTGAAATACGCTACTCCCGCATCAAGAACAAGGAGGATGAAAACAAGCAATTGCAGCAGCAACTCCACGACATGCAGGGCGACAGATCGCTGATAAAGGAGGAAGTCGACGCTGAGGATATTGCCGACATCGTGTCGAGATGGACGGGAATACCTGTGGCGAAGATGGTGACAAGCGAGAAGGAGAAACTGCTCCATCTCGAGGAAGAACTGCACAAACGGGTTGTGGGACAGGACGAGGCGATTTCGGCTATCGCTGATGCCGTGCGCCGCTCACGTGCCGGACTTAACGACCCCAACCGCCCTATAGGTTCTTTCATATTCCTCGGAACCACCGGTGTGGGCAAGACGGAATTGGCAAAGGCTTTGGCTGACTATCTGTTCAACGACGAGAATATGATGACGCGTATCGACATGAGCGAGTATCAGGAGAAGTTCTCGGTGTCAAGGCTCATCGGGCCTCCTCCCGGATACGTTGGATACGAGGAAGGCGGACAGCTGACGGAGGCCGTAAGGCGCAAACCGTACTCTGTGGTGCTCTTCGATGAGATTGAGAAAGCGCATCCCGACGTGTTCAACATCCTGCTTCAGGTGCTCGACGATGGACGGCTGACGGACAACAAGGGGCGCACGGTCAATTTCAAGAACACAATCATCATCATGACCTCAAACATGGGCTCGCAGCTCATCCGCGAGAATTTCTCGAAGATGACCGACGCAAACAAGGCTGAGACCGTCGAAACCACCAAGAACCAGGTGCTTGAGATGTTGAAGTCGACAATCCGTCCGGAGTTCCTGAACCGTATTGATGAGATTATAATGTTCACGCCTCTGTCGAAATCCGAAATCAAGGAGATTGTGGCTCTCCAAGTCAACAATGCTCGCCGTATGCTCGCTAAAAACGACATAGAGCTCGACATTACCGACAAAGCGCTCTCCTTGCTTGCCGACGAAGGCTACGACCCTGAATTCGGCGCACGTCCGGTTAAGCGTGTCATCCAGCGTGAGATTCTCAACCGCTTGTCGAAAGACATTCTTGCCGGAAACGTTACGAAAGACAAGTCTATCGTTATCGACGCCGACGGTGACCAATTCGTGTTCCGAAACAAATAAAAACCCTATCATCATACTGATAAAAAGGCAACCGCATAGAAATGTGCGGTTGCCTTTTTGCGTTTCCACAGCACCATATCCAAGGCACCAATTACATAAATAACAGCAAATAAATTTGTACTACACTTCCAACCACAAGCAATGCCATGATTGTCGACATTGCATAATTCAAGCCTCTTTCCCCAGCCGTTGCGTCTTTTTTCGCCTTAACAGGCAGTAAATCAAAAAGGACGCTGAGCAGAAAGCACTGCAGATAGTCTTTGACAAACCACGTCGCCTTACCAACCGCTTTGCAAAGGCTGCCGCCTATGCGGCGTGCCTCATCGAAAATAGGATCATTGTTTGAGAGAGTCTTCTCATAGTAGGTTTTTGCTTCCATGACTTTGTGTTTTTATCTTTACACTGCAAAGTAACTGTCTTTGCGGGCATATTGTTTGCCCACGCAACACAACAAAACATAAACGCGGGAGGCGGCACTGAAATTCAGCACCGCCTCCCGTTTTTAAAATCTTTATAGTCAGTCAACGTAGGTTATTACACAACGTTTCTGTGTCTCGTAAGGAAGGTCGTTGTAACGATGTGCGAAATCAAGCGACGTTAACGTCTTGGCTGAATCAATCTGCGGAGAAAAGACATAAGACTCTTTTCCCAAAGCGGCTTTATAGATTACATAAGGCAGCATCTTGCCGAAATTGCCCTTCTCGGCAAGCACCGCATATTTGAGCATGCCGCGCGACGTCATTGTCATCATCGCTATAAAGTTGACGTCGATGTTGCAGTCGTCGCGCAACGGCAATGCCGGGTCAAACTGATAGACCAATCTTTTATCGGTTGTGACAATGAAAAGGTTGCTTTTTACGTCTACATCATAAAGCCAGGTCGACTCTCCATTTGTGCGCTTTGCAAGAAAGCCTTCTACGCCGTATGTCATTTGCATATCGCCTACCGACACAATGCGTTTCAAATCGTCGAGCGTGGCATTGACCACCTCGTCGGGCATACCGGTTTCTTTCATTGTATACACGCATTTACCCGATTGGCTGCGGTCGATGGTCACAACCACATCGCTCTCTGTCAATGCCACCTTGTCGCGGCTATGATAGTCTGCTCCGACAATCACATCGCCTGAATATCTGAACGCAAGCGACTCCTCATAAACCGCGTTCATTTCTCTGTCAAAATTTGTCATTTCTATCTTGGCAACACGCGCCGACACCGATGGCTTAGGCTCGTCGCCTCCAGTCATGCCTGCCTGGCTGAACTGGAATTTCACCGTTTCTTTGTGGCACGTGACAGTCACTGTTGCCGAGCGGTATTTTTTCGTTGTGTTGGCGGCGATAAACGCTGTCAGCTCCACAGTTCCCGCTTCGCCTTCCGTTTTGTCAAGCGTGAGCCACCCCTGGTCCGACGTGCCGTAGCCCACGGTCGCTGTCCACACGTCACGAGCCTTCAACACCGGCAAGGTCTCCCTGCGGAGATTGCTGTTTATCGAAAAATTCTGCGATTTGCCCGTCAGCCACTTCTCCGAATCGTTGTCGTCGCCGCAGGAGGCAAGCACTATGCCTATAATCGCCATTATCAAGCTGAATCTAACTTTCATATACTTATAAATTTAAAAAAGAGGAAAGCCGACTTTCTGCGGTCAGCCATCCCCTTGTTTGTCAACTGTTATTTTTCTTCTTCTGGCACGGGCGGAGGAGTGGCAGAGTCGTCGGGATCGCTCAGACTGTCGGTCTCCGATTTGTCTGCGTCGCCGGCAGCGATGCTGCGCTGACGCTCTTTCTCCTCGTTGGCTTTGATTATCTCATCCGCACGCGACGCCCATTTGCGCTTGCCGAAGATATGCTCCACGTCTTCTGTGAAGATAACCTCCCGCGTAAGCAATAAGTCGCGCAACTGATGATGTCCGCCCTCATATTCTTTCAATATCTGTTTTGCTCGCTCATACTGCTCCGAGAGCACGCGCGTAACCTCCGCGTCAATCATGCGGGCACGGTCCTCGCTGTAAGGCTTTGCAAACATATAGTCCTGACCTGTCGAGTCATAGTAGCTTACATTTGGCAACGACTTGCTCATTCCATAATATGCCACGATGGCATACGCCTGTTTCGACGCGCGTTCAAGGTCGTTGAGCGCTCCTGTCGACACGCAGCCGAGAAACAAGTCTTCTGCTGCACGACCGCCAAGCAACGAGCAAATCTCGTCAAGCAACGCCTGCTCTGGCGTGATCTGACGCTCTTCTGGCAGATACCAGGCGGCTCCGAGAGCCTTGCCGCGCGGCACAATGGTTACTTTGATCAGCGGATTGGCATATTTCAAATGCCAGCTTATTGTGGCATGGCCTGCCTCATGGGTGGCGATCGACTCACGCTCTTCCTCTGTCGTGATTTTAGAGCGTTTCTCCAAGCCTCCGACAATACGGTCTACCGCATCCATAAAGTCTTGCTTCTCAACAAACTCCTTGCTGCGGCGCGCCGCTATAAGAGCGGCCTCATTGCACACGTTGGCAATGTCGGCGCCCGAGAATCCCGGTGTCTGGCGCGAAAGAAGGTCGACATCCACATCCGGAGCAATCTTGACATCGCGCAGATGCACCATGAATATTTCCTTGCGGTCGTTCAAATCCGGAAGGTCGACATAAATCTGACGGTCAAAACGTCCGGCACGAAGCAAAGCCTTGTCGAGAATGTCGACGCGGTTTGTAGCGGCAAGCACAATGATACCGCTGTTGGTGCCGAAACCGTCCATCTCGGTGAGCAATTGGTTCAACGTGTTCTCGCGCTCATCGTTAGAGCCCATATTGGGGTTCTTTCCGCGGGCACGTCCCACGGCGTCGATCTCGTCGATGAATATGATACACGGCGCTTTGTCTTTGGCTTTCTTGAACAAGTCGCGCACTCGCGACGCTCCAACGCCCACAAACATCTCCACAAAGTCGGAACCCGACAATGAGAAGAAAGGCACGTTGGCCTCGCCTGCCACGGCTTTTGCAAGCAGCGTCTTACCGGTTCCTGGAGGGCCTACAAGCAAGGCGCCCTTGGGTATCTTTCCTCCAAGATTAGTGAATTTCTGAGGGTTTTTCAGAAATTCGACAATCTCCTCAACCTCGGTCTTTGCCTCCTGCAGTCCTGCCACGTCCTTGAACGTTACGTTGGTGCCCTTTTCCTTGTCGAAAAGTTGCGCCTTTGTCTTGCCTATGTTGAACACGCCGCCCGAGCCGTCGCCTCCGCCTCTCGACATGCGGCGCATCAGGATGAACCAGAACACAATCAACAGGATTACGGGGCCGAACGACCACAAGAACCCTGCGATTCCACTGCCCGACTCATATTCAAGGATTCCGGTGTAAGGGATGCTCTTCATCTGGTCCTCAAACACATTGTGAGGCACTTGTACAACGACTCTTGCCTTGCTGTAATTGACCTTTGCCATGTCTTTAAACACCTGCTTGGCGCTTGCCTCGGTCAACTCAGCCTCAAGTTTATTGTCGCCGGCATACACCCACATATGCTTGACATTGCCCTCCACAAGAAGCTTCTTGAAATCCGGCTGCCAATTCATCGGTTTTTCTGCAGAGGAGTCGTTGAAGTAAAACAACCCCATCAGAACCATACCGATGATGGCATACATCCAGAATATGCTGAATCGGAATCCTTTAAATTGCTTTTTCTTATTGTCCATTTTTTATCTATTGCTTAATCAATATCTGGGATTTCTTTTATCTCGGCGTCGTTCCACAGCTGCTCAAGATTGTAATACTCCCTGTATTCCGGAAGGAACACGTGCACATAAATCGTGCCGTAGTCTATAACAATCCATTGCGAATTGCGGTAGCCGTCATAGTTGAAGGGCTTAACACCCGATTTCTCCTGAACATATTCGCGCACAGAGTCGGCGATGGCAGAAACCTGCATCGTGGATGTGCCTTGGCAAATGATAAAATGTTCTGTAGAGACATATTCAAGTCCTGTCAAGTCCACATGTGTGATATTTTTTCCTTTGCGTTCTTGAATTCCCTCAACTATAAGATTCAATAGTTCGTCGTTAGTCATTATTTTCTTTTATTGTTAGTTATTCTCTTTTCTTCAATTTCTGAGCTATGCAGCCTATCTTATGCAAAGATAATGCTTTATGCCATAATAGCAATTTCCTAAGCCCACAAATATTTATCACCGCTACTTATAGAACAATTTCAACACGATTTGTTTCACTCAAAGTTGTTAAATTTCAACAAAAACCAGCCTGAAATCTGGCTAAAAGTCAGGAAAAGCGGAATATGTCAAAACCCTGCACCATGAGACGATGGCAACGTTGGCTGGCTATCGTCGCGGAGCGACGACACTCTGCCATAACCCGGTACGCGAGCGCAGCAGAGCGTGCCGGGATTCGACATACCCCCTGCAATCAGCGTGCCGGAGGTACGCTACTACCGGAGCGCATCCCCACGCCAGCGGCGATGCCCACGCGACGCCTGCGGCAACGGTTGGGCAACAATAGCAACAGAGACCCTCGGACAAGTCCGGGAGCCTCTGTCTATTGATAGGAAAAATATATTCTTCGAATTATTTGTTGAGCGCTTCTTTTACAGCATCGTTAGGCACCATCTCTTCTTTAAATACGTAGGCACCTGTTTTCGGAGACTTGACAGCTTTGATAATCTTGCTGTAAGTACGTCCCTCTCCAGTTTGAAGGGTTGCGACTGTTTTCTTTGCCATAGCTGTATACTATTTTATTTGATTTCTTTATGTACTGTTACACGTTTAAGGATTGGGTTGTATTTCTTCAACTCCAAACGCTCTGTTGTATTTTTGCGGTTCTTAGTAGTGATGTAGCGAGAAGTACCCGGCATACCGCTGTCTTTGTGCTCTGTGCATTCGAGAATGACTTGCACTCTGTTACCTTTTGCTTTCTTTGCCATTTTATTCTACTGTTTTAATGCTTGTTAAGTAACCTTTTTCAGCTGCCTGCTTGATTGCAGCGTTAAGACCGATTTTGTTGATTGTACGGAGTCCTGCTGCAGAAACAGTAAGACGAATCCAAATTTGCTGCTCAACCCAGAAGAATTTTCTGTTGAAAAGGTTGACCTCAAATTTGCGCTTTGTTCTTCTCTTTGAGTGAGAAACGTTATTACCTACGGCCGCTTTTCTGCCTGTAATTTGACAAACTTTTGACATGGCTATAATTAATTTTATTAATTTTCAATTGATTATCCTCAAAACAGAGTGCAAAGTAAGCGATTTTTTGTATACTAACCAAATTTTTCAGTCATTTTTCGCAAAATAATTAGTTGATTAGCATTTTTATCAGCATTATTTGAGCCATTGTTGTGGCATGGTTGATTACGCGGTCGCGATTTCCTGCAAAATGATAGCATTTGCTCTCGGTCTGACCTCGCTTAGTGGCGGAAATCCATACTGTGCCGACGGGCTTGTCTGCGGTGCCGCCGCCTGGCCCGGCGATTCCTGATGTCGCCACCGCGCAATCTGTATTGAGTGCGCGCGAAACGCCTTCCGACATCTGACGCACCACCGGCTCGCTGACCGCGCCTTCCGTCGCCAGTGCGGTGCCGTCAACGCCGAGAAGCCCTTCCTTCACCTCATTGGCATAGCTGACAACCGAACCTTTGTAGTAGTCTGAGCTGCCTGCCACCTGCGTTATCTCGTGCGCTATATTGCCGCCCGTACAGCTTTCTGCCGTCGCCATCGTATAGCCTTTGTCGCGCAGCATGTCGCCAAGTATCTGCGCTATGGTCTTGTCTTCGCTGCATATCAGCGATTTGCCGAGTATCGACGCGAGCTTGTCGCTTTGCTCCGCCATGACGGCTTCAAGACGCGACGCGTCGGTGTCGGTTCCGGTAAGGCGCAGGCGGATCAGTCCGGGCTTGGGCAGATACGCAAGATGCACGTTGCCGGGCATCGCTTTCTCATAGTCGTCGAGCATGCCGGCAAGCACCGACTCCGAATAGCCGATCACGATAAATGTGCGGTGCTGCAATGCGTCTTTGCGCGGAAAGCGGTGCTTGAGCATCGGGAACACCTCCGTGCAAAACATCTCTTGGGTCTCAAACGGCACTCCGGGCATCGAGACGAGCACCTTGCCGTCTTTCTCAAACCACATCAGAGGTGCGGTGCCCACACGGTTTTGAATCACGCGGCACGACGACGGCACATAGGCTTGCGCGGCTGTCAGCGGATTTATCTTCAACCCGCGCTTGCGCACCACCTCGAGCACATTTGCCTCCACCGCCTTGTCGTAGACGAGTTCGCCGCCAAACAGCTCGCACAGCGTAGGCTTCGTTATGTCGTCTTTCGTAGGGCCGAGACCTCCGGTGGTAAGCACCACATCGGTCTCGTCAAACGCTTGCTTGATTGCCCGTTTTATCTCGTCGGCATCGTCTGCGACAACGCGCACGGAGCGCACAGACCATCCGTCTGGATTGATCTCTCGCGAAATCATCCCTGAATTTGTATCCACAACCTGCCCTATCAGCAATTCATCGCCGATGGCTATGATGGAAACCTGCATAATTACCTCCTTTTTTTAAACTTCGACGCGTGCAAACGGCGCGATGTCGAGGCTGCAATATTTTTTGTCAAGATATTTGAAATAGCCGGCAATGGCCACCATTGCGGCATTGTCGGTTGTAAACGCGCGCTTGGGAATGAACGCTTTCAGATGGCGGCGACGGCAGAACTCGTCAACGGCATTGCGCACGCCGGAATTTGCCGACACGCCTCCTCCGATAGCCACCTGCTTGATTTCCGGATGTTCCTTCACTGCCTTGCCAAGCTTGTCTATCAAGATGTCGATGATGGTTTTCTGCAACGATGCGGCAAGGTCTGCCTTGTTTTTCTCTATGAAGTCGGGGTCTTTCTTCACCTCGTCGCGGAGGGTGTAGAGAAACGATGTCTTCAATCCGCTGAAACTGTAGTCAAGGCCTGGGATATGGGGCTTGCTGAACTTAAACCGGGTTGCGTCGCCCTCGGCTGCCAAACGGTCGATGTGTGGACCGCCGGGATAAGGCAACCCCATCACCTTGGCGCACTTGTCAAACGCCTCTCCGGCTGCGTCGTCGATTGTCTGCCCGAGTATTTCCATATCGTTGTAGTCTTTAACGATGATAATCTGAGAGTTGCCGCCCGAAATCAGCAGACACATATATGGAAACTCCGGCACTTCTGTGCTCTCGTCCTCTTTTATGAAATGCGACAGCACATGCCCGTGCAGGTGGTTGACACACACCATCGGGATGTCGAGCGCGGTGGCAAGTCCTTTGGCAAACGAGGTGCCGACAAGCAATGAGCCTATCAGCCCCGGACCGGCGGTAAACGCGATGGCGCTGATGTCAGACTTGCTTATTCCCGCACGTTTTATCGCCTCCGACACCACCGGCACTATATTTTGCTGATGCGCGCGCGATGCCAGCTCGGGCACCACTCCGCCAAACGCCTCATGGACGCTCTGGCTCGCTATCACATTCGACAACAGGATTCCGTCGCGTATCACTGCCGCCGACGTGTCGTCGCACGACGATTCTATTCCTAATATTATATTACTCATCTATTCGTTTTTAGTACCTTGCTATTTTGCGCAAAAATACGAAAAAAACAAGACTTATCACATTCTTACGCCAAAAATTAAAGCCGTGACGCATCCTTTCCGAATGCGCCACGGCTGTGCTTGCCATTATTACATTTTTAATTGAAATCGTTGAGTATGTTCTTCAATCGCTTGCGTGCAAAGAAGATGCGGCTTTTAACCGTACCCAACGGGATGTTCATCTTATCGGCTATCTCCTCGTATTTATAGCCTGCGACAAACATCGAGAACGGAACGCGGTATTCCTCGCTGAACGAATTGATGACCGAGGAGATTTCCTTTACATTGTATGCCACCTCTGGCGAATCGTAACCTGAATTCTGGGGCAGATTCAGATGATACAGGTCGTCGGTGGTGTCGATCAGCGTCTTGCTGCGGGCTGCGCGACGATAGTTATTGATAAAGATGTTGCGCATAATGGTAAAAACCCAACCTTTGAAATTGGTGTTGTCAACATATTTGTCGTGGTTGTCGAGCACTTTCAGATTCGTTTCCTGCATCAAGTCCTCTGCGTCTTCCTTATTCAATGTCAACGACATTGCAAAATTGCCAAGATACTTCTGCAGTCCCTCAAGCCGATTATATAAACCCTTATCCATAACTTTATCTTGTTTTTACCTTGCGGTTGTTTTTTCTTATTTAATTGTTCACTTTATAATGAACAAATCTTGTGCCAAACTCGTTTATATGTTTTGAATTCCTTAAAAAACACCACGCCCCCATCGAAATCACTTCGCCGGGAGCGTGTTAGCTTAACCTTGTTACGCAATTATGATTAACAAATTAAATCCTTACGATGCAAAGGTACTGCCTCGCAGCCGATCCGACAATCGCATTTTAAAGGTAAATTTGTATACATATAGGATTCCCAAATACCTATTTTTGCGTATTTTACTTACTTTTCTCCCGTTTTGCCAATAATTAGGCAAAATCGCCAGCGAAGTGTTTTTCTACAAATTTGCCCACAATGGGGAAAAATTCCACACCGTGGGCAATCTTTATTAATCCAACTTCAACACTGCAAGGAATGCCTTCTGCGGCACTTCCACAGAACCAATCTGCTTCATGCGCTTCTTGCCCTTCTTTTGCTTTTCGAGCAACTTGCGCTTACGGCTGATATCGCCGCCGTAGCATTTTGCCGTCACGTCTTTACGCACTGCCTTCACCGTCTCACGGGCAATGATTTTAGCCCCGATGGCGGCTTGAATGGCGATGTCGAACTGCTGACGCGGTATCAGCTCCTTCAGCTTCTCGCACATCCGGCGGCCGAACGACACGCTGTTGTCGACGTGGGTCAGCGTGCTGAGGGCATCGACCGACTCTCCGTTGAGCAGGATGTCGAGTTTCACAAGTTTCGACTCGCGGAAGTCGTGCAGATGGTAGTCAAATGAGGCATAGCCTTTGGATATTGATTTCAGTTTGTCGTAGAAGTCAATCACAATCTCTCCGAGCGGAATGTCGAAAACGAGCTCCACGCGGTTGCCCGAAATGAAGTCCTGCTTCACCAGCTCGCCGCGCTTGCCAAGGCAAAGCGTCATTATCGGACCTATAAAATCGGTGGTCGAGATTATCGATGCCCGGATATACGGCTCTTCGATGCGCTCAATGAGTGTCGGGTCTGGAAGTCCCGACGGATTGTGCACCTCCATTTCGTTGCCTTTCTTGTCATACACCTTATACGAAACGTTGGGCACCGTGGTGATGACGTCCATATCAAACTCGCGGCCGAGACGCTCCTGCACAATCTCCATGTGGAGCAGTCCGAGAAATCCGCAACGGAATCCGAAGCCAAGAGCCACCGACGATTCCGGCGTGAACGTCAGAGAGGCGTCGTTGAGCTGCAGCTTCTCAAGCGATGTGCGCAGGTTTTCGAAATCCTCTGTCTCTATAGGATACACGCCGGCAAACACCATCGGCTTCACCTCCTGGAAACCTTCGATGGCTTTCTCGCATGGCTTGGCAACGTGGGTAATCGTGTCGCCCACCTTCACCTCGCGCGATGTCTTGATGCCGCTTATGATATATCCCACATTGCCGGCACTCAGTTCGTTGCACGGCGACAGGTTGAGTTTAAGCACTCCGATTTCTTCGGCATTGTACTGCTTGCCGGTATTTACAAACTTCACAAAGTCGTCTTTACGGATGCGTCCGTTCAGAATTTTGAAATACGCGATAATGCCACGGAATGGGTTGAAAACCGAGTCGAAAATCAACGCTTGGAGCGGCGCGTCTGGGTCGCCCGACGGCGCGGGGATGCGTTCTACGATTGCATCAAGGATTTCAGGCACTCCGATGCCCGTCTTGCCGCTGGCGCGGATAATGTCCTCATGCTTGCATCCGAGCAGGTCGACAATCTGGTCCTCCACCTCTTCAGGCTTTGCGCTGTCGAGATCCACCTTGTTGACCACCGGAATGATTTCCAAGTCGTTGTCGATTGCCATATATAGGTTGGAGATGGTCTGCGCCTGGATGCCCTGCGACGCGTCGACAATCAGCAGCGCGCCCTCGCAGGCGGCTATCGACCGCGACACCTCATAGGAGAAGTCTACGTGTCCCGGGGTGTCAATCAGGTTCAGCACGAAGTCTTCGCCATTATGACGGTAATTCATCTGGATGGCGTGGCTCTTGATTGTGATGCCGCGCTCGCGCTCAAGGTCCATATTGTCGAGCACCTGGTCTTGCAGGTCTTTGCCCATCACTGTTTTTGTATGTTCAAGCAGTCGGTCGGCAAGCGTACTCTTGCCGTGGTCAATGTGCGCTATAATGCAAAAATTCCTTATATGATTCATCTGTCTTCAATTACAGTGCGAAGATACGCATTTTTGGTCAAATATTAAAATTTCACGCCGTTACGGCACTCTGATAATTTCCTTGTCGTATGCGAGTTCCACTCCTTGCGGAAGCAGCCGCGACGTGGCTTCGTGCAGCCCTATGCCGTCGCTCTCGTGGATGAGCAATGCGCGGCGGGGATTTGCCTGGGCTACGACGGCGAGCGTTTCCTCAAGATTCATGTGCGACAGGTGTGGCTTGAAGCGCAGGGCGTTTATTATTAATGTGTCAATGCCTTGCAGACGTGCCATCGTTGACGGCGGAATGGTCTTGGCGTCGGTGATGTAAGCCAGATTACCTATACGATAGCCGAATATCGGCAGTTTGTAGTGCATCACGGGCAGTGGCTCCACCCTCACGCCTTTCACCTCAAAGGGCTCGCCCGCCAGCGGATGCATGTCAAACGTTGGCACTCCGGGATAGAGATGCTCGCGGAAGCAGTAGGGAATGCGTGCTTTTATGTCGGCTACGACGTTGGGCTGGGCGTAGACGGGAAATGGGATTTCGCGGCAATACGGACGGAGGTCGTCCATGCCGCCTACGTGGTCGTAATGGCTGTGGGTGATGAGCAGCGCGTCGAGGTGGAGGTCGGAGGCGCGGAGCATCTGCTGCCGGAAATCGGGTCCGCAGTCAATCAGCAGGCTGACGCCCTGCGTGCGCACGATGGCGGAGCAGCGCAGGCGTTTGTCGCGTGGGTCGGCCGATTTGCACACTTCGCATTCACATCCCAATTGCGGCACGCCTGTCGATGTGCCGGTGCCAAGAAATTCTACTTCAATCATTGTCTGAATCGTTCCAATATTCCGTCTGCAAACACGAGATACACACCGTTGTCATACACCCAACGCTCCAGCAAGCCGCCGTGTGTGGGCACACGGTCGACCGACTGCGGCGCGCCGAGCGACAATGTGCATTCTTCCTTTGTCATCCCCACTGCCACCTGCCCGCGCACAATCAAGCTCCAGTTTTCATTGGAGATATGCTTGTAGCTGCTGCGGATGTCGCTGAAAGAGAAGAGTTTGTCGAACGTCACATTTCTCACCGCCGACGTGGGCGACGACATCATGACTCCGCTGTGCCTGCCGTCTTGGTCGAATGCCACATAGAATGGATAAACGGCATCGCCGGTGGTTACGCTCTCAACCGTGACCGGAACGTAGCGAAGACCGGTCTCAAACGAGCCGTCGCGGCGGCGCCATGTCGACGTGCGCAGATAGAGCGTGCGGCCGCGGAGCAGACTGTCAACGCGCGCCACATAGTCGAGGTCGGAAAGAAACGGCACTGCGTAGTAGCCGCTGAGGGGCTGCAGCTCGGCAAGGGTCTTGCCGGTATCGTAACGGTATTGGCGGTCGGTGTCTGACAGCACAATCACCACTTTTTCTATATTGTCGATGTCGCGTTGCAGTTCCTGCCCTGCGAATGTAAGAGTATGGCCTTTAAGGGTGTCGGCTGACGGGCGCAGCACGAGGCTGATGTCGTTGCTTGTAACCACAAAGCGTTTTCCTTTGCGCCATTGTCCGTAGGTCTGCGGCTTGACGCTGTCGAGCAGTGCTTCCTCGGCTGTGCGCTTGTTGGCTTTCACGCGCGCCACGTCGCGGTCGGTAATGCGTCCGGTGTTTTCAATCCCGGTGAAACACGCCGTCACCACGGGCAGCAGAGCCAGCGCCGCCACATATTTAATATATTTGTTTATCTTCTTCATCGTTGCAAAGTTAGCATTATTTTTCCTCAGAAACGATGTAATTAAAAAATAATATGTAACTTTGCGCCTGAATAGCCCAAATTTTAGGTTTGTACCCACTGTGGTTGTAGCCAGGGAATTAAGATTAAGATATTGAAAATTATAACGAAAAAACGGATTAATACTTATTTATTATGACGAAAAAAGTAATTGCCGGCAGCCTCGCGCTGCTCGCCGTAACCGCTATGTATGCCCAGACATACCAGCTCCCGAATGTAGGGTTCGAGAATTGGAAAGGAAAATGTGATGCAACATTCTTTACTGAAAATAGCAGCTGGAACTCAAACACTCCTGGAAATGAGCCTTCTTCGTGGTATTCTTCTAACATTCAATTTGGTGTTTATAAAGCAGAAACCGTAACAAAACAATCTGAGAGCAACTCAAATTTTGCAAGAATCACCAACCTTCTCACCGGAGCAACAATTCCAAGCGTACAACGCAACGGCATTCTCTCATTAGGCCAAAATTGGTACACGATTTATGGAAGCGGGACAAACCTTGGCGGAAACAATGCTGCCAATGTATTCGCTCAAAACGGATGCTTTGGGGGCGTTGAGTTTACAGGACGTCCAGACGCTATATATGGAACATTTAGGAAACAAGAAAAAAATAACAAAACAGAAGATTTTCACTTAGTCGCATACACTTGGACGGGCACAATCAAAGGCGATGTCCCTGGAGCGTTGACTTACTCTGGTTTTTTAACCCAAAAGGCTCAATTAAGAATTGGTGCACACTTGAAAATGCCGACCGAGCAATCATAGGAAGCGTCAAGCCATCCATCATCAACGAAAACACAGTAAGAAACATTGACGCCAAAGATGGAAATGTTATCGCTTGGGCGGACTATACAGAGTCTGGTTCGTTTGATTGGAAACCTATCACAGTTGAACTCAAATACATCTCTGACGACGCTCCGACTTTGACAAATGTCATTATCAGCGCTGGAAATATCTGGGATTCAAGAGCTGCCGTCACTGACAATTACATAGATGCAGACAACTTGTGCTACGCTTACTTCTCTCGCCTCTCCGACGCAAACATCGACGGATATGCGTTTGACTTCAATCCCAACACGCTCGACTACGTAATCACTGTCGACGATGTTGAAAACTTCACATTGCCTACCGGCGTAAACTACAGCATCATGAGCAATGAGGCGTTGACAGCCGACAAGGAGGCTACCGTAAGCAACATCAACGACAACAAGCAAATCAGCATCAAGGTGACCAACAAGCAGTCAATCGCAAACGCTGAGGCTACCGATGCCGACGGCTTGCGCGAACACACTTACAACTTCTACTTCCGCGAGGCTCCGCAGCAGTTTGAAGGCTTCTACTTCACCAATGTCAACGGCTCCGACATCTACTCTGGCGAGACAACAACACTCACCCTCACCCAAGAGAATGCCGACTACCACACTTACACGCTCGCAATCGCCGACGTGAAAGTGGCACAGGCTGCCACACGTGCTGCCGGCGACGCTGTAAACGTTACTGTTTCAGGCTTGACAAAGACTGAGAAAGACGGCAAGGTGATCTATTCAGGAACCGACGACAACGCGAAGGTGGGCAACGAGACAAAACAGGTAAGCGCCGTAGCCACTTTCGACGGCGACAACTATGAGGTGAAATTCTCGTTCACCAACGAGGACGGCACTGTGACCAACGTGGTTTCCACTCCAGAGCCTACTACTTCAAGCGTAAGCGAAATCAACGGTGCCACAGCCGCTGTCGCTGCCACTGAGGGCGCAATCCTCGTCAGCAACTACAACGGTGCCGCCGCTGTCTACACCACCGACGGACGTCTGGCTGCCAACGCCGAAGTCAACGGCTCTGCAAGCATCAATGTTGCCGCAGGCCTCTACATCGTGCGCACTGGCAACAAAGCAACAAAGGTTATCGTAAAATAATCTATACGACACCATATCACGACAGCCGGGCAGCAAGTCCGGCTGTCTTTTTTTTGCGCGCCGCCAAATCCATAAGGTCTGCAAAATCAAACAAGTTTGTTTTGCATTTCGCTCGCCTTGCACTATCTTTGTAAAACAAACAACGCAACAAGAATGTACTACGTATCAAAAAGAATAGAAATAGCGGGCTGCCATAGCCTCAAACTCGACTACGAGAGCAAATGCTCACAGATGCACGGCCACAATTGGATTGTGACGATACACTGCCGCGCCCGCTCGCTCAACCACAATGGTATGGTGTGCGACTTCACCCACATCAAGGAGAAAATCCACGGTTATCTCGACCACGGCAACTTCAACGAGCTGCTGCCGTTCAACCCCACGGCTGAGAACATTGCCAAATGGATTTGCGACCAGATTCCGGAATGCTACAAGGTGGACGTGGAGGAGAGTTCCAACAATATGGTGACATACGTTAAGGACGAGGAGGAATGATGCGGATAAACGAGATATTCTATAGTCTGCAGGGAGAAGGACGCCACACGGGAACGCCAGCCGTTTTCGTGCGCTTTGCCGGCTGCAACCTCAAGTGTTCGTTCTGCGACACCGACCACTCCAGATCCTTGGAGATGACAGAGGAGGAGATTGTTGAGGAAGTGAGGCAATTTCCGGCACGCTTCGTTGTCATCACCGGCGGAGAGCCTTCGATGCAGGTCACGGCATCGCTGATAGAGAAGCTCCATGCTGAGGGATGCTATGTGGCAATGGAGACCAACGGCACATACGAACTGCCAGAAGACTGCCAGATAGACTGGATAACATGTTCGCCGAAAGGGAAACCGCTGAAGTTGCACAGGATAGACGAGCTGAAGGTGGTGTATGAGGGCAACGACGAAGGAGTGGACAGATATTCCAATGTAGAAGCAAAGGAATACCGCCTGCAACCATGCGACGTGAAAGACGAGACGCAGAACAAGGCAAACCTGCAGGGAGCGATAGACTTTTGTCTGAAGCACCCCAAGTGGAAACTGTCGTTGCAGACACACAAGATAATCAACGTGAGATAAGTTTCAATACGCATCAACAAATATATTTCTGTTTGTTTTTTGGAGTAAATAAAAAAAATGTATCTTTGCATTATCTTATATACAAGATTGTAATTAACTTATTTTGAACAACTGACAGAAGAACATGACACTATATCCGCTATTATTCGAACCCAACCTGCACACCGTGGTATGGGGAGGCGACAGGC
>ENA-OPNW01000859-OPNW01000859.1-human-gut-metagenome-genome-assembly--contig:-NODE-859-length-17229-cov-2.157273_pt1 | contig 17229 bp, 10 predicted proteins | sample MGYA00241540_ERZ501777 | MGnify/ENA primary metagenome ERZ501777 (study PRJEB25962, sample SAMEA2042615) | human gut metagenome | biome: human gut; feature: human-associated habitat; material: faeces...
GATTTTCTCTTCTTGCGTTTAAGGAAGGACCAGAAACTTTTCTTCGGAACTTCCTCTTTGACTTCAATAGGCGCTTTCTCATCGTGGACACGGGATGCAATAATCGGGATTTTCCGGTTTATGATTTCACCGGCTTCACGAAAACGGCTGAACGTATGTATTACCGTGTCAAGCAACTGTTCCTTTCTCTCCAGAAGCAGGCACAGCGAATCTATACGTACCCGTTGTCCGGATGCATGGACATATTGCTTCAAGAACTGTAATGTGCCGCATACCTCGTTTCTCTTTTTCTGATAAGTACTCCGGTCGTCCTCGTCCCACACACTGACCGTCTCTCCATAAGTGCCCAGATCCAACAGGCCGGCGTAGGCTTCTCCGGTCAAATGCCAAAAATGAAGCAGTTCCTGTTCATGCTGTTGCAAACAGTTGCGCTTCATCTGTTCCTTACGGAAGAAATAAGTAGTAAAAGAGAGCAGGGCAATCAGAGTAATATATCCTATAAATATTTTAAATCTCAGCCACATGATTCGTTTTGTTATTCTTTATCCTTTTCTTGTCCTAACGACTCAGGAAAATAATAGGCGGATAATAGCAGTGAACATACACAGACCATTACCCGCCTATCAATTCAGTTATTATAATTATTACCAATCTTAGAACACACTATTATTTCATCCAAGCATAATAATAACCTTCGCTGTGAAACGATTATAATCAGTCCAACAGAATCGACCCTATTAAAGATAGTAACTTAACATCAAACCAAAATAAACCACAAATACCCTTGAACTACCTAGTATTGGTTTATATAAAACACAAACGAATTTCATTCTAGTCATTTAACTTGTATAATAAAATACCATCAATACTATTCCCTCATAACAGAACAGCTAGAACAACTGACGAGCTTTCTGCTTTTCTATCGAAACCATTATACCATAAATCTCATAGAAAAATTAAACCGATAAATCAAAGCCCTCGCTTTCCCTTCGAGATGATACAAAGAAATAGTACAACTTGTTTGGAAATCCTCAATATAGATATACCCAATTCATAGCTGGAACTTGAATAGGGATCAATTTATGATTGTATTTGAAAACTATTTTCTTTACATAATTATGAATATCCCCAATAAAAAACGTATTTTTTAGATATGCGAATATTATGTTGACTATTTTCATCATCCATAAAATAATACAATCAAATTATTCAATAAGTGCAGCAAATCCTCCATTACGCGCTAGTCGTATTACTATTTTATCTTTTTGGTTTACAGAGCGTTCATATCTTTTATAATCCATAGCTTGACGATTAGCATTGATTCCATCTTCAAATGCAACCATTTTATAGCCCCTGTCTTCGTTTAAAAAATCCAAACTAATCTCAAATATACGCTCTGAGTTACGATTATTAGTCATTCCTCCAATAAACCACTTTTCTCCTTTCCGTTTAGCAACAATTAAATATTCACCAATTCGAGCATCCAACACTTTCGTTTCATCCCATGTAACAGGTACCCGTGTAATAAATTCAGTACAATCCGCATTACGATAATACAATGTCGGATTGTCGGCTAACATCTGAAGTCCACTTTCAAAAATAACGAATAATGCTAATTGATAAGCACGTGTTCCTATACTTGCAGAGTTCGGTCTTTGACTACAATATACATTGGGCTGCATACTTAACATAGCACCAGGAGTATAGTCCATCGCCCCCACTGCATTTCTCATGAAAGGCATAAAAATACTATTATCCGGAGTGGCCCCTCCCATCTGTTCCATACCTCTTACACCTTCATACGAAAGTACATTAGGATATTTATATTCTAATCCTTTAGGAGACACAGAACCATGAAAGTCTACAAACAGCTTATATTTAGCAGCTTCTGCTGCTACACGTTCATAAAAATTCATCATCCATTGATCGCTTCTGTCCATAAAATCTATTTTTACACCTTTTACTCCCCATTCTGAGAAAGTCTTAAATAAATCCATATTATTTTCCACAGTCAACCATGTTAGCCAAAGAACTATTCCCACATTCTTCTTTTCAGCATAGCGAATCAATTCATGAACATCAACTTTAGCATTCGGAGTATACGGGTCGCGCGTACTTTTCGCCCATCCTTCATCCATAATAATATATCGAATGCCATACTTCGAAGCAAAATCAATATAATATTTGTAGGTTTCCAGATTATAACCCGAAACAAAATTCACATCAGGTCCATAAGGAGCTGCATCATTCCACCATTCCCAACTCGCTTGTCCAGGTTTAATCCATGAGGTTTCTAATAAGCTACAACCAGATGATAGTCTACATGACATCGTATTTTCCACCAATTGTTTATCCTCTTTAGCTATTACGAAATAACGCCATGGAAATCCTCTTTTCCCTGTAGTTCTTGCAATATAGGCTGCTTCCTCCAATATTTTCATACTTCTATCCCCGTCTTCTTCAAACTGTATAGGAACTTTCGGAAAAACAGCTCGTACACTATTCTTTTCACCTCCCTTTACAAACATACATGGATAATCAAACACCTCTGTCTCACCAAGTAATATCGAATATTTTTGGGGGTAACTAATCAGCAATGGTAAAGTTGCCATCGTACTCTCCAACCTCACATCCCCACTCTTCAAATGTAAATAAGGTTCTTCATAAGCGGTCTTAAATCCCCCGGTTTGTTGCAGATGAAGTTGACATTCTGATGGAAAATTCAATTGCATGACTTCATTCATGATCTCGATATTTCCTCTTTTCTTCATAATAAACCGATAAGCAATCCCATCATTAAATGCCCTAAATTCCAAAGAATATCCCCCTTTAAAATCCAATAGCAACTTAGAATACTCATTCTCTATTGTTGAGAATTTCAATGGAACAACAGGATTCAACATTTCTTTTACATTCCACTTCTTCTGTCCTTGCAAATGGGGATGTTCCCCCAAGATTTCATTATTTAATTCCAACTGTAACCGGTTGTTCTCCAATAATATCACATCTTCACAGGAAATGGTATAAGATATTTCATCTGATATGTTTAATGCCAATTTTATGTTTCCATCAGGTGAAAACAACTCAATATTTTTTTGAGCCTGCACATTTAATGCCAACAAGCAACAGATAATTTGCAATACAACCTTTCTCATATTTTTTTAAATTTAATAAATAAAATTATTGTTTAATACCTTCACTCCATAACCGACCTAATACCCTCGCTCCCTCCGCATTCGGATGTAAATAAAAAACTCCTCGTTTACCTTCTTGAGGGGTATGGTATTTTTTATAATGCTTGCGAAAGACCTTAAATCCTTTTGTGTCTCCGATCATAGCCCTACCCTTATTCTTTCTGCCAAGTCTTTCTATCGCAGCAAAATAAGTTTGCAAACGTTTTAATCCCTCCTTAAGATACATAGCACTATTATACGTGTTAGGGCTATACCAGATAGGATAATGCAACACCACTTTTGCCTCGGGAAATCGAAAACATAAGCTATCAATAATCAACTGCATATTGCTTTCATATTGTTCAGCCGAAACAGGTGCTCCATTGGTTCCGGTACAAGCGCTATCATTTACTCCCAAACAAAAAGAAAACACAAGATTTCTTTTATCTTTCTTATATAGCTCATCGGCTTTTCTTATCACATATTTAAAACCACCTTTACCAGGAAGGAAATCAAAAGTTGTATAACCACTTTTTCCACAATTTACAGACTGTACATCATACCCCAAACTATCTAAATAAATAGTTGTCCATTCAGGCGGAGTAATTTTCAAGTATGTAGCTTCTGTAATACTATTACCAACAAATACAACATTTATCTTTTTTTCTGGGGGAAAAGGAAACTTTCTATGCGGACATATTTTTCGTGCAATAACACGCGCCATAATCTTCGTACCTTTCTCATTAGGATGTACTTTGTCATACACACAATCATCCTTTCCAACCAAAGGTGTATGTAAATCTATAATGTCAGCACAAGTTGCCTTGGATATATTATCTATCATTGGCATCATTTCTTTTACAAGAAGCTGATCCTCTACAGGAAGGAAATTATCTTTAAACGTTGGAATGGGATAACAAATAAAGACTTTCGGATGACTTGGCAAAGTCTGAAAAGAATGTATAAATTCAATATAATCACTTTCAAAATTATCTTTATAAGCCCAATTCTTCGCTTTCGCATCATTTGTTCCCATTTTTACAATTACAATATCAGGATTCCACGCAAGCACTTCTTTATATCGCTCTTCATTCCAATATGGATGATCTCCTTTTTTCAGCACTGTACGTGCTCCAATACCATAATTGCGAACAATATATCCATTTCCCAAAAGGTCTTGCAAAATGGAGGGATATTTTTGTTCATTTGGTAAAGCTATATTTTCTGTAATACTATTACCAACACAAGCCACTTTTATCTGGGCTTTTATATTAATAGCCCATCCTATCAAAACTGAAATAATTAAAACTCTATACATACTTATCATTACTTAAACATTTGTGTTTTATTCCAATCATACGGAAATGGAATCTTCTTATAATAATCTAAAGAATAACGAGGCGATTCATACACCTCAGGAATAGGCATTTGAGAGTACTCCTTGAAAAAAAGCAAGCAAGCATCTCTCCACCAAACAGCCTCACGCTCTTGGTTCTGAAGTAAATTCTCCGTGCTCGTAAATCGTTCTCCATCTATTACGTCCTTTAATGAGGCCCAAATACTCTGCATGGTTCTGACCTCTTCTACACCCTTATAATAATGATTAACAAGCTCATTCCATAATGTCTGTCCCGATTTCATCTTATATTCCCAAGGAAGACGATGAAACCAAAGTAAATATCTATCTGGACAAGTTTTTAAATTTTCAAAATATGCTCCAACCAATTTATGATATTGACCTGTAGCCCTACTGCCTTTATCTGTTCGATCAACCCCTATACTATCTTTTGTTACTTGGTGATAATCATAAGCCGTCCATAAAGGGTCATCATGCCATGGCTCCGGACCATTGTGTGTATGAAAATTCATAATATGATTAAGCCCTAAGGGCATCATATAATTCACAGCTGCCTCCCGTGAAATCAACATCATTCTTTTTATCGAATCTATTACATCTTCCCGATTAGAGAATGTCATACGCACCCATTCCTCTGACACTTTTTCGCTTGTCAAATCCGGATTCCAAGCCAATCTTCCAAACGCATGCCAATTAGCCTGTCCAAACAAATATCCCGTCCAATTTAAATCAGTTCCTACATTTGACACTCCAGCTATTGCAGACATTCCACAAGTTTCATGATAATTCTGAAGAATCTTCGATACTGTATTTCCTTTTCCATCCCCATAAACATCCGATTGCAATGTCTCCTCAAATAAAGGTGCTAAATATACTAAATGCCCTGCATGTCCCAGATTTTCTTGTGTAATTTGAAATTCAAGAGATAAAGCTGTATTGGGCATTTTCCCAAACAATGGATGAAATGGTTCTCGTGGCTGAAAATCTATTGGTCCATTTTTAGTCTGCAAAAACACATTTTCTTTAAATTGTCCATCAAGAGGTTTAAACTCATTATATCCAGTAACAACCCGGTCGACATGCCGCTCATTTTTATAAACAAAAGCACGCCAAAACAGTATACCGCCATAAGGTTGCAATGCTTCGGCTATCATATTGGCACCTTCAGCGTGAGTACGTCCATAATCTTGCGGTCCAGGTTGCCCTTCCGAATTTGCCTTTATCAAAAAACCACCAAAATCCGGAATGTATTCATAAATTTCTGTTACTTTATTTCTCCACCACTGCTTCACTTTGGGATCCATTGGGTCTGATGTATCCAAATTACCAATTTCCTGTGGAGCACTAAAACGGGCAGTAAGAAATACCCGAATGCCATAAGGACGGAAAGAATCAGCCAACCCTGCAGCTTTTATCAACCACTCTGTACGCAAACTTTTTGCATTTGCATTCACATTATTCAATACAGTACCATTAATACCTATTGAAGCGTTTGCCCTCGCATAATCTACACATCGTTGACTTCGATAGAAAGGCAAACGTTCCCAATCCCATAAAGAATAACCTGCATATCCTCTTTCAATTGTTCCATCTAAGTTATCCCAATGATTCAATACTCTATATTTAATTTTGGGAACTTCTTTGACAGACACCCCATCTAATGATTGATGTGTTTGAATTAATTTCAAATAATGAAAAATTGCATACAACAACCCTTGATCCTTTTTCGCAACCACAACTGTCACTTTTTTTTTGCTCAATCTGCAACGAACGGATTATATATCCTTCATCTCCCAAACTATCAAGTTCTTTTGCACAAAGAAGGGAAGTTATTAACGGAGAAGACTCCACGTTCCCTACCAACAAACAATTATCCTTTACATCATGCGTTTCTTGTATAGTAAAACCAAGTAGTCCTTTCAATCCATTATATAGTTCTGTTTTTGCCACCAATTGTTTTTGCGTTCTTGCAGTGAAAACAATCGAACTGTTTTTTATCTGATAATATCTTTTTAACGCAACATCTTCAATTAAGTGATAACGTAACCACAATTCATAGCCACTTTCTGCAAATATTTCATTCACTTGCAATAAAATCAGCAATGCACTAATACAAAAAGCTTTTAATTTATACTCCATAATTCTTTTTTTCTTGCAAGGTGCTTAATCCACAAATAGAATTCTATATTTGAGAGACCAAGCAACCTTACAAAAATTTTACTACTAATTTATTTAACTACTCCTGAAAACATCCAAGTTGTTCCAATTCCCCAATAAGTGAGAAGATTTCAACAAAAGCACCTTATATATTGAAAATTACGTGTAAACCTAGCCTCTTGATTGCCAACTTTTACAGTAACTATACAATCGTTACCAGGAAGTTTAGGAACAAGCAAATAAATAATACTATTTTTCACATTTAGAATTGACGCCTCTTTTTGGTTAAAAAATACCTTGATTTGTGAGATATCTGTTCCAAAATTAGCTCCCTCAATAACCATTCTAGTCGCCATTCCACCTTGTATTGGGAAAAAATCTGTTAAAGAAATAGGAAGAGAAGGATCATATTCTGAATTTCCCGCCTCATTCTTAGAACAGGAAAAAACAATTGTAACAATTACAATTATAACTACAAACTTTATGTATTTTATTATTGTCATTTCTATATTCTTTATATTTGATTAGTTTCTATTATATAATTAAACAGCGGATATCATTAATCATGGTGGATGTCTTTCTATAATATTCATAAGCATTTTAATTTAAAAGTATAACAAATAATAATTATTCTAATAATAAAAATCACAAGTCAATTATATTGCAAATGTAAGTTTTCAAACTTCCATTCCCTCAGAATATTTAATCAGTATCTTTCTCTTAGCACAAATATTTACTATATTGTCGCTATAATACACTTTATCAGCTTGTAAAAACAAACATATGCACTCCCAATATCTATCTAACATACTACTGGCACGTATTTACACTTCATAAAATTACTGCACTTCCGCTAAATGTTTTTGTCGAAACTCTTTTGGCGTACATTCATACTTTTCACGGAACACCTTGAAGAAAGTTACTTTATTCGAGAATCCTGAATCGAATACAATTTCATCAATCGTCTTTTTCGTCGTCAGCAATAAATCTTTTGCTATATGCAAACGACATTTCTTTATCAAATCCGTCGGACTGTCCTCTCCTATCTCTTCCATCTTCCGATAGAGACTCCGGGGACTGATTGCCAGCCGATCGGCGATATAACGCGGCGTTAAATCCTTGTTTGTTATATTATCATTGATTATCTTCAAAACCGATTGTAGGAACTTCTTCGACTCTTTGTGCGTTAACTTTCCATCCGACTTTTCAAAAGAACTGATCGGCGAACTGAAATAATTTTTCAACACCTCTTTCCGTTCTATCACCTGACAGACAGAAATACGAAGGTACTCTGCACTAAACGGTTTCGTGATATACATTTCCGCACCGGCAGAAAGAACCTCCATCTGTTGTTCCATCTCGTGCCGTCCGGAAACCACAATAATAGGAATATGCGCCGTCTCTTTCACCGATTTGATCCGCCTGGTCAGTTCAATGCCACCCATTCCCGGCATCATGACATCACAGATAATCACATTCGGATAAACCTCATTCATCACCTGATCCAGCCGTTCGGGATCTTGCAAGGTTACCACATTGAAGTCAGCCGAGAAGATTTCTCCAATAAACCATAGCATTTCGATTTCATCATCGACAACCAAAAGCGTAGGACGCATCTTATCAAACTCATACTGGGGGAGTTTCAGTATCGATTGAGTATCTATCTTAGGGATGTATTCCGCTGTGAGCCGCTTGGTTTCCGCCACTCCGGTAGTCAGTTCCACGACAGGCAAGGTTAGTGTAAACACCACCCATCCGTCAGGAGTATTTTCCACTTTCAACGTACCATTCAGCAACTTTGCCATATTATAAGAGATGGCTAGTCCCAGTCCGTTCCGTGAAAAGTCCTTTTCATCCTGATTCTCGAAATTATCCAAAATGGCATACCGATTAAAAATATACTGAAAATCCTTTTCCTTGATGGTACTTCCTTCATTCGCTACACGAAGAGTCAGCATGTTTTCCCCGCTCGTATCCACTTCAATCTTGATACTTTGTCCGTCGGGAGTATATTTAAAGGCATTAGAAATCAGATTAATAATAATTGTATTCAGGAATCCTTTGTCCGAGTTCCACATCACCTGCTCGGGTATCTTGCTCAAGAAAGTGATGTTTCTGGATTTAGCCATTTCTACAAACGTTTTGGCTATTCCTTTCACAATGGAAGACACATTCAATGACTCAATCCGTACTTCCCTGTTTCCCGTTTCAATCCGACGGAATTCGATCAATTCATGAATCAGGTTGTTGAGACGCTCCGCATTCGTCTGAATCATCTGTACGTAGTCTACAACAAATTTACTAAGTCCCTTCGACGAAAGGATTCGTCCGCAAGGACCATAAATCAAAGTCAGCGGAGTACAAAATTCATGTGCGATATTAGTAAAGAAACGAAGTTTGGACTCAAAGACATTCTTTTGATGGCGTTTCTCTATCTCGTTCAGCAATTCCTGCTTTTTACGTTTGGAGCGCAAGATAAAGGAACGTATCAGTAAGGCTGCCAGTAAAAGCAGACAGAAGGCATAAATCAAATAAGCCCACCAGGAAGCATACCACGGACCGCCTATACGAATGACCAGGGAATAGACATCACTCTCTTTATCAAAAACACTATTGTAATATTTCACCAGTAAGGTATATTCGCCGGGAGCCATATTCGTAAAAGAGACTCCGCTTCCCGAACCATTGTTTACCCATTGGTCACTCAATCCTTTCAGTTTATAAAAATAGGTACAGTTATTACCATTCAGATAATCCACAGAGGTAAATGAAACAGAAAAGAAATTCTGGTCATACTGCAAATTCAAGACTTCAGTTTCTTTTTCCCGGGTGAGAAATTCGCCCAGATTGTATTGTTCACCGAAGATAGACAGCTTATCAAAATAAACAGGAGGCATATAAAGCTGCTCCGGACGGCCATCCGCCCGGATAGCTACGACTCCATTGATTCCGCCAAAGAACAGAGTACCAGTCCGGGAATCCCGAAAAGCGGCACCGTCACTAAATTCTACCACTTTTAAACCATCTCCAAAGCCATACGAACGAAAGACATTCCGTTTCGTATCGAAATTGATTAATCCGAGATTGGTGCTCAACCAGAAGTTGTCGGACGAGTTTCTAAGAATTGCATGAATGGTATTATTCAGGAAACCATTCTTAGCATTGAAGAGCTGATAAGAAGTTTCCGAAGTGTACTTTATCAATCCGTAGCTCGTTCCAAAAAGATAGTTATTGCTGCTGTCTTTACTGATGGCGAGAATATTATTCAGGGTCATGTTTTCGTATTTATGAGTAGACACCGGTTCCAGGCCGTTCGTCGTTTCGTTATAACGGAACACCCCATATCCTTTATTACCAAACAACAAGTTGGCTTCATTCTCTGCATAAATAGTAAAGAAATAGTTCGATCCCAGTTCACCGTCATTGATGACGTAACGTTGCGCATCCACAATCACCGGATTGTCCGGTGTTCCGGCAATACGAGCCTTCACCACTCCCATGCCGACACTCGCCAGCCACAGTTCGGAATCTGCTGTTTCGTAAATGCCATGGATGTATTTAAAATCTTCGTTACCGATCCGTATCGGTATACTCTTAATACGTTTTTCCCGATATGAATAATAAGTTAATCCTTCTTCGTCTCCTATCCAAAGCAAATTCCGGTGGCTCTTGGCAAAACAATAAACGGCATTACTACTCAAAGCACTATTAGAGGTAGTCAACATCTCTGCCCGGCAGTCGGAGATGTTTTTATCGAATTCGTAATCATAGATTTTAAGAATTCCGTTTCCTTTGGTTCCCACCCAGAAAGTACGTTCATCATCAAGATAGATGGCACGCACGGGGCGTTCTATTTTCTCGGTGTAATTGCTAAGCACCATTGATTTGATAGAATAAAGCGGGTTCGAATAAAGATAAATGCCCTGCCCGTCAGTACCAATCCAGACAATATCCTGAAAACGGTCTTTCTTGAGACAGAATACACCGCTGTTGATAGGTAACGACTGAATTTGATAATGATCCGTCTCCTTCTGTTTCTCTAACAGGAGAATACCATCCATCAAAAAGCCCACAAAATAGCTGTTATGATAATGAACGATGGACGAAATTTTGCCACGTTCCTGTATTTCCTTACCCAGATTGGCAATAAATTCATTCTTCTGGGTCGGAATATGGAAAGCATAAAAATTAAATTCCTTGTCTATGTAATAAAGAGATTGCTCGTCATTGAAACAATAAATCAAGGAAGTCTGATAAATCAGGTTTGTTTTCTGGGGTAACAGGGTGATATCTCCCGATGCGGCTTCCTGCTGTATGTCATAACAGCGGTTGTATCCTTTCATGACTACCCACATCCGGTTGTTACCATCGATAAAGAAGTTTACGATATCGGAAATCGGGATTCCCGTGATATTGATTTTCTTGAAGACTCCTTCTTTTTTATGATAATAATAGATGCAGTTACTATCCTGGATAATGAACAGATTGCCATGACTATCCTTATTCATAAAGAAGAGTTTCTGAAATTCATTATAGTGAGTGATTGTATTGGTTTTCCGGTTCAAACGGTTCAACCCATAGTAGGTTTGAATCCAGTAGATACCTTCGCCCGTATACACAATATTGTCAATCAGACTACCAGATAAGTAATCCTCCTTGTCACGAGTCTTAAATTCCTCAATCTCCTGTCCATCATAAATATTCAGTCCGTCGCAAGTCCCGATCCACATCAATCCACGCTCATCCTGGCACAGAGATGTAATCGAACTATTAGACATGTACTCTTTATCTGCGACTTGCTTCAAATTATAAGCATAAGCGTTATGTATCAACAGATTAAGAAAAAATAATAGAATATAAACCGACTGTTTTCCCATTGTGTATTATTCTTAGATTTGCTATATGACAAAGGTAAACAAAAAAACATTCCGAGCTTTTTGGGGGGTCGGAATATAAGTAAAGCTCCGTGCCAGAGTAGTTAATTTCAGCGACAAGAGGCGATTTAGCCCCTCTATTACTAGAAGCACATTCCTTTTTTCCCTATTTTCGTCGTAGAAATTATTTTCAAATCTATAAATTCATTTGTTCATGAAAACACATTTTTCATTTAAACACTTGTTATTTCTTGGAAGTGCCGTACTATACAGCCTGCAATCTTCTGCCGTTAAGAATCCTGTAGACTATGTCAGCACACTGGTAGGCACTCAATCCAAGTTTGAACTGTCTACCGGAAACACGTATCCGGCTACGGCATTGCCGTGGGGAATGAATTTCTGGACACCGCAGACCGGTGAGATGGGCAATGGCTGGGCATACACATATAATGCCGACAAAATTCGGGGATTCAAGCAAACCCACCAACCCAGTCCCTGGATGAATGACTACGGTCAGTTTGCCATCATGCCTATCACAGGCGGACTGGTATTCGATCAAGACCGACGTGCCAGTTGGTTCTCTCACAAAGCGGAAGTTGCCAAACCTTATTATTATAAGGTATACCTCGCCGACCATGATGTAACAACCGAGCTTGCTCCTACGGAGCGTGCCGTCATGTTCCGTTTCACGTATCCGGAGACAAAGAATGCCTACGTGATTGTAGACGCTTTCGACAAAGGTTCTTATGTGAAAGTGATTCCGGAAGAAAACAAGATTATCGGCTATTCAACCAAGAATAGCGGCGGTGTGCCGGAAAACTTCAAAAACTATTTCGTGATTCAATTCGACAAACCGTTCACATTCCTTTCCGCAGTTTCCGAAAATAACATTCTTCCGAATGAAACAGAAGCGAAAGGAAACCACACAGGTGCCGTGATCGGATTCGCCACGAAAAAGGGAGAAATCGTACACGCACGTGTTGCTTCCTCCTTTATCAGCCCCGAACAGGCGGAGTTGAATCTCAAAGAGCTTGGCAAAAACAGTTTCGACCAACTGGTAGCGAACGGAAGAGAAATCTGGAACCGTGAAATGAGTAAAATAGAGATAGAAGACGATAATATCGATAATTTACGTACTTTCTATTCTTGTCTATACCGTTCCATGCTTTTTCCACGCAGTTTCTACGAGATAGACGCTAAGGGACAAATCATGCATTACAGCCCCTACAACGGCGAAGTGCGTCCCGGTTACATGTTTACCGACACCGGATTCTGGGACACGTTCCGCTGCCTGTTCCCTTTCCTCAACCTGATGTATCCGTCAATGAATCAAAAGATGCAGGAGGGGCTGGTGAATACCTACAAGGAAAGCGGCTTCCTGCCAGAATGGGCCAGCCCGGGACATCGGGATTGTATGGTAGGCAACAACTCGGCTTCCGTAGTGGCCGACGCTTACATCAAAGGGTTGCGCGGGTATGACATCGAAACTCTTTGGGAAGCATTGAAACATGGAGCCAATGCACATCTTAGCGGAACTGCTTCGGGGCGTCTCGGTTACGAATCTTACAACCAACTGGGATATGTCGCCAACAATATCGGTATAGGACAAAACGTTGCACGTACATTGGAATATGCATATAACGACTGGGCGATTTATACATTAGGCAAGAAACTCGGTAAACCGGAAAGCGAAACCGATATTTACAAGAAACGCGCATTGAACTATAAAAATGTCTATCATCCGGAACACAAACTGATGGTAGGTAAAAACGACAAAGGCGTATTCAATCCGAAATTCGACGCTGTAGACTGGAGCGGTGAATTTTGTGAAGGAAACAGCTGGCACTGGAGCTTCTGCGTATTCCACGATCCGCAAGGACTTATCAACCTGATGGGAGGCAAGAAAGAATTCAATACGATGATGGATTCCGTTTTCGTCATTCCTGGCAGACAGGGAATGGAGAGCCGCGGCATGATTCATGAGATGCGTGAAATGCAAGTAATGAACATGGGGCAATATGCGCACGGAAACCAGCCTATTCAGCATATGGTATATCTTTACAACTATTCGAGCGAGCCCTGGAAAGCTCAATACTGGATACGTGAGATTATGAACAAACTATATACCGCCGGTCCCGACGGTTATTGCGGTGACGAAGACAACGGACAGACTTCCGCCTGGTATGTATTCTCCGCACTCGGTTTCTATCCGGTTTGCCCGGGAACGGATGAATATATCATAGGAACCCCGCTTTTCAAATCAGCGAAGTTACATCTGGAGAACGGAAAGACCATCACGATCAAGGCAGATAACAACCAGCTTGACAACCGCTACATCAAGGAAATGAAAGTAAACGGGAAATCACAAACCCGTAATTTCCTTACACATGACCAGTTGATTAAAGGTGCTAATATTCAATTTCAAATGAGCCCCGTGCCCAATAAACAACGGGGAACCACAGAAAAAGATGTACCTTACTCTCTTTCGTTTGAATAAAATATTGTACTTTTGGAGATCAATGAATTATCTACCAAACAAACTATAAAAACATGAAACTGAAAAACCTTTTACTAATTGCCCTTGTTGCGATTGTCTTTTGCGGTTGTCAAAGTAACTATCGGCCTACTTCTATCACCGTTGCCTCCTACAATTTGAGAAACGCCAACGGTGGCGATTCAATCAACGGAAACGGTTGGGGACAACGTTACCCGGTCATTGCCCAAATAGTGCAATATCACGATTTCGATATTTTCGGCACGCAGGAGTGCTTTATTCATCAACTGAAAGATATGAAAGAAGCATTACCCGGTTATGATTATATCGGTGTAGGTCGCGACGACGGCAAAGAGAAAGGTGAACATTCTGCTATTTTCTATCGCACAGACAAGTTTGATGTGATAGAGAAAGGTGATTTTTGGTTGTCGGAAACTCCCGACGTGCCGAGCAAAGGATGGGATGCCGTGTTGCCGCGTATTTGCAGTTGGGGACACTTCAAATGCAAGGATACCGGCTTCGAATTCCTTTTCTTCAACCTGCACATGGACCATATCGGCAAGAAGGCACGTGTGGAAAGTGCATTCCTCGTACAGGACAAGATGAAAGAACTTGGCAAAGGCAAAGAGCTTCCGGTCATCCTGACGGGAGACTTCAATGTCGACCAGACCCACCAGTCTTATGATGCTTTTGTGAGCAAAGGGGTGTTGTGCGACTCTTACGAGAAGGCCGGCTTCCGCTATGCTATCAACGGCACGTTCAACGACTTCGACCCGAATAGCTTTACGGAAAGCCGTATCGACCATATATTCGTTTCTCCGTCTTTCCAAGTGAAAAGATATGGTGTGCTGACTGATACTTACCGCAGCATCGTAGGCAAGGGAGAAAAGAAGCAGGCGAACGATTGCCCGGAAGAAATCGACATCAAGACTTATCAGGCGCGCACTCCTTCAGACCATTTCCCCGTAAAGGTGGAACTGGAGTTCGACCAGCGTCAGCAGAAATAATCTTTGTATCTAGTTATAACCTGAAAGTTTCACCACACAACCCGATATTCCTATGAGAAATATATGTTTTGTAGCCTGTATGTTATTTTGCCTTACTTCCGCAGTGGGAAAGACACCGGGAAATACCCGTTATCTTTCTATTGCCGACTCAATTCTATCTAATGTATTGAATCTCTATCAGACGAATGACGGACTACTAACAGAAACGTATCCTGTCAATCCCGACCAAAAAATTACTTATCTGGCGGGCGGAACGCAGCAGAACGGAACGCTGAAGGCTTCTTTTCTATGGCCGTATTCCGGGATGATGTCGGGTTGTGTGGCTTTATACAAAGCGACCGGAAACAAGAAGTACAAAAAGATTCTCGAGAAAAGAATTCTACCGGGAATGGAGTCGTATTGGGATAACAGTCGCTTGCCGGCCTGTTATCAGTCATACCCCACCAAGTACGGGCAGCACGGACGTTATTATGACGATAACATCTGGATTGCACTGGATTACTGCGATTATTACCAACTGACTCACAAGCCTGCATCTTTGGAAAAAGCCGTTGCATTGTATCAATATATCTACAGTGGATGGAGCGATGAGATAGGCGGTGGCATCTTTTGGTGTGAACAGCAGAAGGAAGCGAAGCATACTTGTTCCAATGCACCGTCTACTGTGCTCGGTGTCAAGTTGTACCGGCTGACGAAGGATGCCAAATACCTCGAAAAAGCAAAAGAGACGTATGCCTGGACGAAAAAGCATCTGTGCGACCCCACCGACCATCTTTACTGGGATAACATCAACCTGAAAGGGAAAGTTTCCAAAGAGAAGTACGCCTACAACAGTGGACAGATGATTCAGGCGGGTGTATTGCTCTATGAGGAAACGGGAGATGAACAGTATTTGCGCGATGCACAGCAGACAGCCGCAGGAACTGATGCTTTTTTCCGCACAAAAGCCGACAAGAAAGACCCGACTGTCAAAGTGCATAAAGACATGGCCTGGTTTAACGTGATCTTATTCAGAGGACTGAAAGCTCTGTATAAGATTGACAAGAATCCGGCGTATGTCAATGCGATGGTGGAAAATGCGCTTCACGCCTGGGAAAACTACCGGGATGAAAACGGATTATTAGGCAGGGATTGGTCGGGACATAACAAGGAGCAGTATAAATGGCTGCTCGACAATGCCTGTCTTATTGAATTCTTTGCAGAGATTTAACACTTCTTCTCCGCAACACTTTCATAATCAATACTAATCAACAAAAAAAGACTATTACCATGAATATAACTAAAGCCTTTTGTTTGTCCATAGCACTCTTGGGTGCTAGCAATATGCAGGCTATAACGAACAGTGATTTTGTCATCCAACAAGATAATACCAAAATCAACAACTATCAGACGAACCGTCCGGAAACATCGAAACGTCTGTTTGTCTCACAAGCTGTGGAACAACAGATTGCGCATATCAAGCAACTGCTGACGAATGCCCGCTTAGCATGGATGTTCGAAAACTGTTTCCCGAACACACTGGATACTACTGTTCATTTTGACGGTAAAGACGATACGTTTGTTTATACAGGTGACATCCACGCCATGTGGTTGCGCGATTCGGGTGCACAAGTATGGCCTTACGTGCAACTCGCCAACAAAGACGCAGAACTGAAAAAAATGCTCGCTGGCGTTATCAAACGTCAGTTCAAGTGTATCAATATCGACCCGTATGCCAATGCTTTCAGCATGAATTCCGAAGGCGGCGAATGGATGAGTGACCTTACGGACATGAAGCCCGAACTGCACGAGCGCAAATGGGAGATAGACTCTCTTTGTTACCCGCTTCGTCTGGCTTACCAGTATTGGAAAGTAACTGGTGACAGCAGTATCTTCGACGGTGAATGGATGAAGGCAAAGGGAACTACTCTGGGAGCTGATGACGGTATCGGATGTGCCATCGAAATGGCTATTCTCGACAGCAACGAGATAGAGCACGGACCTATTGAATGCGTATTCACACGCGACGAGGAAACAGGACTTACCGGAGCTCACGGAATGGAGTCTGGATTCATGAAAGGCAACATGCTTATCAATCTGGATAGCGAAGACGAAGGACAGATATTTATAAGTTGTGCCGGTGGACAGACAACTACTGCAACCTTCAAATTCAACAAGGAAGAGGCTC
>ENA-OPNW01000864-OPNW01000864.1-human-gut-metagenome-genome-assembly--contig:-NODE-864-length-17160-cov-3.101900_pt1 | contig 17160 bp, 9 predicted proteins | sample MGYA00241540_ERZ501777 | MGnify/ENA primary metagenome ERZ501777 (study PRJEB25962, sample SAMEA2042615) | human gut metagenome | biome: human gut; feature: human-associated habitat; material: faeces...
CTTTGAGGATTAATGAACACCTCAAAGCCACGAAAGTTTAACGTATTTAACATTCTTAAACTTGTGAATTAAACTGGCTACAGTAATTATCTTCCTTCGCCTTTCTATTTAATCCCATTATATAAATAGACATTCCATTAATAGATATAATATTATGCATCATCCTCATGGAAATATATTTTGAGCTTGTAGGTATAATAGTCGGATGCATACATTGGTTTAGTATGAATCTTGAAAGAACGACCTCCTGGAATAACATATCCACTACCGGCTTCATTAATATTAATACGGGAGCCATTATCCAATACAATTTCCGGATAGTACATTCTGCTTGTAGTATAGTTCCAATCATAAGTAACCATTCTCCAAGCTCTACCTACAGGCACAGAGATGTACTGTGATTCAGCGTAGTATGTTGTATCGCCATTCCCGTTACTCGTTTGGTGTGATCCATAATTACAATAATAACTTCGCATCGAGTAACCATCAGTCACCATCTCAATTTCTACAACTATATTTCTTGCTTCTTCATCAGCAGCGACCAAGCTGTTATACTTGTTTAGTTCTGATGATGCTTCGTTACGATGAAGACCTTTGGGATAATCTTGAAGATAAGTTTCTAGCAGCGAAACACTTTTCTTTAGATTATCCTCAGAAAGCCCAGCTTTCGTTGATTGCCATGCTATAGAATCATTGACAAATGCCTCTACGATTGATTCCATTGAGGTTCTATGATCAGGGAGTGCATCTGTTTGGTGTTTTGAAAGGAACTCACGCGCAGCATATACATCACCTTTTGTCTTCGCTGTATTATAATCTGCCAATTCCTGTTGTTTGGGGGCATATATGCCGAAAAACCAATATGCCACTCCACCTAGAAGCAAAGCAATAATCAATAATGGTATGATTAGTTTCTTTGCTTTACTGCTCTGCTCTTCATCATAAACAAGTGAATCTTGTGGAGGCACGGTGCCCGCAAATTGTTGATGGTTATTATTCTGTTGTGCACCAGATGTCTGATAGTAATTAGTTTCTGGCGGCACTTGTTGAGGATAATTTGTTACCGACTGATAACCATTTGTCTGAGAATCTTCAAAGTCGGATTCTAACAGGGCACTGTTATCAACTATAGGTGCATCAACTATTACGTCTTGTTGACAATTGGGACATAGGCACTGCACCTGTATGCCTGCTTGTGAAGATACTAGAAATACTTGTCCACAATAGGGGCAGGTAACTTCGAATTGAATATTATCCATAGATTTTTATTTTGTTTTGTCTATAATAAGAATATGATTACTACCAGTACGTGTAGTATTATTTCTTCCGCTTTGATTATTAGAACGATTTCTTGAAGATCCGCTGCTACGATTTGTTCTGCGTATACGCGGTTGAACTGTAACAACAGTATCAGTGTCCTCAGTTGGCTCTATCTCTTTTTCTGTAACCTCTACTTTACCGATGAAGGGCAAAACTGGTAGTAAGCAAGATTGGGCAACACTGGTTCTGTAGATTTTTTTCTTGTCAAATCCAATAGCAAAGGCCGAATAATCGGGATCGTATGGATCCTTAGTACTTGTCCACAATGCGCCTCCATCTTCTATTTCGCTCGTTTTTTCTTTAAGATTCTTGAAAAGAAAGGTTTGGCATTCTTTTCTATCGAAGATTTCTCCATCACTAATTTCTCTGGCATTTTTTAATAAATATGCTTGAGATCCTAACGGTACAATACTTACATAAAGGCCATTCTGAGGATCGAATTTGTAGCGAAAAGCTGAACACAGCCAACTATTTTTAAAGCGTAAAGCATAGATTACGCCATCACCTTTACAAAAATAAGATGATTTTGCAGCATAAGGAGCTTTGTCAAACATTCCAAATTGTAAGGTATCTGTATCTTCCGTTTCGTAACGTGTATCAAATTTTTTGTCGCTTGAAGGGAAAATGCAATTCATATTATTCATCGTTGGTAGGTGAAAATCATGGTCACCGTCATTGAGACAGGCCTTCATATTTGCGTCATCGAAACTAAATACTCCAGGTTCATTATTGTGGCTAGTCATAAAACTACCTTCTTGGTCGAGGTAATCCTCACTGATAAAGTCAGAAGGTATAGAATCTGGGATATTTTCGATGTTTAGGATTGGTTGGCAAACTGTGAAGGTTTTATTATGCCTTTCATCTTCTGGGCAAACCATTGTAAATTCCAGATTTCGTTCAACGATTCCCAAATTTTTGTTTAGTTTAATCTCGTAATTAGATACTCCACCGTCTTCAGATTTCTTTTCTACAATACCATATTTTAAAATAGCATCATCATACTTTAATAAAGGGGCATTTGGATTTCCTTTTGCATAGATCTGTATTACAGGATTGGCTGGACTTATCTGATAAACTTTCTCTGTATCACTAGATTTATCTGTTTTAATATTTTCACCATAGATATTATAGTGCATATAAGTCATATTTTTTTTATATGTTTTTTCTATGTCGACAAACGGGCGAATGAAACATGTCGACATACGTTGAGAAGAAATTGTTACTGTTTCGTTATTGATGTTTAGAAATTCCTCATTATTTATATAATAAGAAACACCTCCACTATAAACAGGCAATACAATCACCTGTTTGCCAGTTTGCCCGTTCCACCATTCGTCATCATCTATGTCTTTTACTTTCTTTATACGAGAGTCTGCACCTATATACTTAATGGTGACAGTAAGTTTAGTTTCGCTTAAATCATAACGATATGCCCAACGATCCGGATTGTCTTCTCCCTTTTTCTCGATATTGTCTTTAAACCTCAACGCATAAATTGTATTCTTACCCTTGCTAATATAGTCTGAATAGAAAGACTTTCCCCCATTATGCCCAATCTTTACAAACTCCAAATTATTATATAGTTTACTCGATTTATTAAATAGTGGCATTTCGTCTTTTGGCCCTAACTTATAAGGCGCAGCAATAAATGACATTTCGCTCGCTGTTGGCATTCGATAAACAACCCCATCTATTTCCCAGATCGTGTTTTTTCTATTGCCATTTACTAAAGCTGGGTTAGAATTATCCTCATTAGTAAAGCTGGCCTCGTTAGAAGCAAGATTATTTTTTGCAAATAGATCCCAATGATTCTGTTTCATTTGCTCAGTACGTACCTTTTCGGCATACTCAGCATCATTTTGGCATAAATTATCAATCTGCTCCTTATTGCTGGGTAATGTATAGGTGGTAACTTGAGCATTGGCTGTCAACCAATTAAGACATATTAATGTCAAAACAAGTATTCTATTTTCCTTCATAATATATTATTGAAGTTTAATCGGAGTTAACTTTGTGTAATTCTTGATTACTACATTGATAAAACCATAATAGTCATCTTCTGAAACATTTGTGATACTGCCGTTCTGTGATTTTGCAAACTTACCTTTAGTGTGTGAGTAATTCTCTTGGGTAGAATCTTCGACGAGTGTAGTTGCATTCTGTTTAAGCCATACGGCACTACCTTCTGACTGATCGTCACTGCTAAAGACCACAAACAAGCCTTTGCCACGTAGCCATACCCACTCGAGTACAGGCTTGTTATAAAGTTGAGTTGCAATGCCTCCCTTTGCTCCATAAACAATTAATTGCTTGTCGGAATTAGCTAGCACTTCTTTCTGACCATCTTGATTCAAGTCTATCATAAAATACTCCTTGATACCTGCATCTGGGTTAGCTTGGGCATATGCTTTCAAAGAGTCAACAGCAGCCTTTTCATTGTTCTTCGCCATTTCTATTCCATCTTGTTCTGTATTAGTACTCTTACTAAAGAACAGGAGATAACAGACTGCTATGAGTAGTATAATAAGTCCTCCGAATACAGCAAACAACTTTCCCTTCTTTAGTGGGTGAGGATTGGCAAGATTTCTGTTGTCGAACGCATCTTTCAATTCATCTGCTACTTCAACATCATAATCTTCCTGTTCTTCTGTTTCGTCCACAGCTGCAAGTGATTTGTTGATTAGCATATCATCGAGCGTTTCATCCTCAGTAGGCGTTTCGTTCATGCGGTTATCCTGTTCGGGAGCTACAACATTACTAGGATTGTTTTCAAAAGGATTATTTGAAGTAGATGCTATAGGAGCATGCCCATTGGCAATGGGTTCTATTGGATCAATAGGAGCCACAACTGGTTGCATAGCAGGCTTATCCTCGGGGGGGGCATACTGTGACGAAACAGGAGGAGGAGTGATGTCATTGGGTTGGGACATAGTGATTACAGGTTGAGCCTGAATCGGTTGAGCAAGGGGATGACCTTGGACGGGTTTACCTTGAACGGGTCTTCCATGGACGGGTCTTCCATGGACGGGTCTTCCATGAACAGTTTGTGGATTGTCTGGTCTGACTGTTGAAGAACCTACATTCACAGGATTATCTATTACCAAAGAAATGTTTTTAGCAGCCATTTGCTGTTGGCAATATGGACATGCGACATATTCTCTAATTGCGTTCATTGGTGATGTAAACTTGTTGTTACATCTTGGACATGTATATTCAAATATCATAATCTAATTATTTTAGAGTTGTTAAAGTCATTCTTCGTCGTTTGAATTATTATGAGGAGATAGATTAGGACTGTTTTGATTGCCATCATTATTCTGTGGTTCACCTTGTCCTTCTGCTTCATCAATAGAATTCTCTATTTCCGATTTTTTCTGCTCATCTTTTGATGTGTTGGGCTTCATTTTACGTTTGCTCTTGCCCCCATCATTATTTGTAGTTTTATCTGTATTTATTGTATCCCCAACAATTTCCGTATTAGACGTGCAACCATTTGTATGGCTATTTCCTTCTTTAGCTGTTCCGATAGAAATACCAAGACAAAGAATTAGTAATGTATAAAATGCAGCACCTACAATAAACTTCCAGTTAGCATAAAATGGTTTACTGCCTTCATTCCCATACCCTCCTGGACGAACATGAATTCTCTCTGTAAGATTAAGAAAGATTGGAGCGTCAGAAGATAAATCGTGCCTGCCTGTATATGGGACACATCCACTTTTCTTAATTTCTATTTTAGCTGATTTTACTTGGCGTTCAGGAATAGAAATTGGATGATCTTCCAAAAGAAGAATACCATTTACATATATCTGGTACTGGGTAACTTCACGCCCCTTTATAGATACTCGGAACTTTTTCCTCGTGATTTGTTTCTCCCAAGGTATTTCACCTTGTAAGTTCAAAATCTGACGAGGCTGGTTCACCCTAATGGTAGTAACAATATTTTCGAAGCCAGATCTAAGCAATTGTAATTGGACATTGGAACCTAAAGCGACCTTAATGGGCATAGAATTGAAAGGAGATTGCCCCAAGAATGCCTGAATACCATTAGGTAATTCATGCTGTGGAGGAAACAAAAATGCTGGTTGTTCAAAGCCCATCTTAGACAGATCAGCCATTTGAGAGATAATCTGTGACGGAATGGAGTTTCTCGTGGCTAAATCAAAGAAAAACACAGCCTGATATTTCTTATAGTAGGATTGGTCTATTCCTTTCTGTAGCAGACTTCCCAGGTAAACATAGTCAGTATTTTGTCCATACAAACGATAAGCCAATGCAGGTGTCTGCTGTATAGGATTATAGTCGATATATTGCAAATCGGGATATACGTTATTGAGTAGTGGGGACAGATTGTCAAATTGCTCTGTTCCATTTACAATATCCTGCTGGGCTAAAGACACGATCTTTATCAAATCATCAGCTAATACAGATATCGTAGATGGAATAAAAATCCATGCAGCTTCATAGTCGCCACTTCGCCCCACATCCAACGGGCGTACAATTGTAAAGAATGTCCCTAGTGGATTATAATTGAGCACATAAAACAAATTACCTAAATGCAACTTGCTGATGTAGTTGCGCATATCATATGTTTTACGATACCATTCGCCTTTGTTGGTAATATAAACATCTCTCAAGCCACCTTGTGCTTTTTGGACTAATAATTCTATCTTACTCATGATTATCTAAATAAATCAAATATCTTATTAAAAAATCCCTTTTTGTGGGTATATGAATAATGCATCAACAAATCAACCATTTTTGATGCAGAAGATGTATCAAAACGGCAGTAATCCTTGAAGCAGACGTCACCAATAGTGAATGGGACAATACTGATCTTACCTCTATTGATGTTGTTTTCTTTTGCAATACGCAGGAGGTTATTGTAGAAGCCAAGATAGTTCTTGGTCATGTATTTCATGAGGTGCTGATCGAGTGACCCTTCATATTTGGCCTTATCAACCTTAGAAATCAATACATAGATAGCATCAGTATTGTCATTAAACAATCCCATATTGTTGAGATGAACTGCTGCAGAATTGAGGTATTCTGATTGGGGAAGACCATTGTATATTCTGTTTTCTGCGCCATACTCAACTACAAAGAAATGAATCTTTCGATTGTTTGAACGATTATTGAGCAAGATATTATGAAGTGTACCTAAAGCTTGTTCTTGATCCTCACGTAGTTCCTCACCAGCATCCTTCATAAACATACATGTAAACAGCTCTCCTGCAAGATCGATGCATGCAAGATCATGAATAGCATTCTCTTGATCCTCTAATTCGAAACGCATTTCGTAAGTAGAAGCAACAGGGGTGCCACCAGGCAAACGACAAACCTTACCAGACGAGAATACAGAGGACAAACGGTTCATGTATCCAAAGCCCTGACAATTGTTGTCTGGTATCATGCTCCTAGATTTCAATCCGCTTTTGGCTGTACTAAGAATTGCACCTAAGGCACAAGTTTTTCCTGATGAAGGAATGCCCCAAAAATACACCTCCGTACATGGTTCAGCAATAGAGAATAATGGACGTGCAGGATCAAATGTTATTGAAGGGACTTTGCCTAGCATCTTATTGATAAAATCATCAGCTATACCACATTTAGACAAGTCTGTACGGCTAAGTATTCCTTGTTCGATAATATTGCAGCATGCAGCAGATGACAAAAGATTATGGTCCTTACTAATGAGATCAATAAGTGTTTGGATTGAGATTGTCTCATTTCTGACCAACTTAACAATCGTTCGACTAACCTCATCTGCGCTATTGGCTTGTTGAATAAGCGCTTTAAGGATAGCTGTAGACTTCTTTTGAGTCGCTTCACTATTCTTAATTTGGGTAATAGCCTTGTTTACTTCAAAAGTGTATTTACTATTAGGATATTTCTCCTTAAATTGAAGAAAAAGATTGATATCGTCAGAGTTCTTTATATTAATCCATTCGTTTTCATCAGAACCATCCTCAAACTCAGGAGCAATTGGGGGTACCGCATAGATAGGCTTTGCCTCAAGTTTATCTTTTTTGATTCTGACAGCTTCTAGATGCTCTGGTTTACCCATGGGGTACTTATTGAGAAATTCTTGTAGGTCGTAAATGGATTCGGATTTCATTACACGTTTGAAATCAGCATCCTCACTACCAGCGAGAATAACCTCCACATCTAATTTCATTTTAGCAGTAAAATCGCCATCGGTGCTATTACAAAGTTCATCGAGCGTAACTATGCCTTGCTGAATGTAGGAAGCCAAATCAGCAGGGGAATACTCTGTTACATTATTTAAAATTGCTATTTTCTTAGGCATAATTATATATTATCTCAGTTATTATTTCGTTCATCAGAATCAAGATATTTTGAATGGTGAACAAAGAAATTATGTCCATTGTTATAAATCTTAATTTGAGCAATAGGAATATCTTCACCTTTGTTGATAGGTGTGTCAATGGTGTAATGCCATAGTTTACCATTGAAAGCGACTTCAGCTTTTGCACCATGATTATCTCCCCCATCATAATTGCGGATGAACAGCGTGTAGGTGCCATCCTTCATCTTTGATGGATCTGTCCATACAATATTTTCCACACCTGTGTGATTAGGTCGAATATCATCTACGTCAAGTTGGCCAGACATGGATGTTGGTTTGCTACGATAACTACCATAGTAAATCTCTTTCTGATCTGGCTGTACAGCATGTGCATCTAAATCTACGATATCGTTTTGGTTTTGATTCCATATTATAGAGAAACGCATGAATGCATTGATGTTTCCTCCACGGTTCTGAACTTGATCTCGAATGCTAGAAGGATCAGCAACAGTATAGTAAGATTGCATATATTCTTGTTCATCGTTGATCTTTGGAATGTATATTGTATCTGTTGACTCTGACATAACATACAAAGATTTATCTGTTACATCTACAGGATGATACCAATGATTCCAACGAAGACTATGACAACCAGGAAATATCCACGAGAAAAGCCATGAAAGCAGAAGGAAGGCCAGTAGGAGCAAAAGCCACTTTAAACAGCCAAAAGTGTCAAACCATATGAAGAAGCGTCGCCACCATGGGATGTGATAATAAGTGGCAGTAAAAGTGCAGTTATCAGATACTGTGTAGTTTAATGGTTCTACATTCCAACCAGAAAAAAGATAACCAGAATTAGCGATTACCTGTGGGATGTGTTCTTGCGAAAGTCTACTACCTGCAGGTACCATAATCGGAGACACACCTTTTAAACTGCCAAATCTTCCTGGTTGGAAGTTTACATCAAAGAACTTTTGTCTAGTCCGAACATGGAATTTCATATCAGAATGAACGGGGCCAACAAAGAATGGATCCCAACAATCAAATTCATAGCCGTTGTTAGGAACAACATGCGGGTAGTCGCTCTCCGATAGTTGATAGCCGTCTTCTACCTTCATTTCGGTTTGCCCTTCGAATTGACAATTATCATCAGATAAGAAACGTAGTGTATGAGTAGGTACTACCTGTGGTTCTTCTACCGCTGGACCTGCTATAGGATCTATTGCGTCTTGACGATACTGAGCATGAAAAATCAAATCGGATGTAACGATTGTACCCTGTACTTGAGGGATCCACCCAAGGAATTGATACCCTGGTTTGGGAATCAATTTTGGTATGTCTGCTGTTACTAATTCTGCCTTTTCTTTTCTGCGGATAATTCTATCATTAGGTTCTGCGAGGTCTCCGCCTTCTCCTGGGTCAAAAATAATTGAGTATCCTTTAGTTTGAGAAAAGTTATAAACGACACTTCCCTTTGCATCGTATATACTATCTCTGAGTTTCATGCCCCATGCTACACAAACCACCTTATTGTCATAGCAAAAGATAAATTTTTTATCTACAAACTTAATGGCTGCATTAAGAATGCCCAAAGCTTCGCCATGGATTTTAGATTTTAATTGGTTGTAACAATTGAAGGTAGATTCATAAATGCGCTCATATTTTTCTTTTTCTATACCATAGAGATCGTTTAATCGTCTAGGTGTATCTGTCCATTCTGGAGCAAACCATACAATAGCATCGTCTTCGGGTGAATAATCTGGACGTGCTAGAAAGTGCTGATATTCCTCTGGTATATATCGCAGGATTATACTATCTACACTGCTAAATCGCATGTAGATTGGATCATTGCCAATACCTTGAATCTCACAGAAATTCTTTAATTGGGTAGTACACAATGGCTTTTTATCTATAAATCGAACCATACACCTTAATTTAAAACCGACTTACATTCATCAATAATAATCTCCATTTCTTTGTTGGCTGCTTCGTCTATTTCAATCACATCGCTTGTCAGCATCAGCCCCATGATGAGTAAATTCTCCCATCTTTTGAAATTATCCCATAATGGAAGTTTACGTAAAAGGTTTTGACTGTTTTGATCGAAAGCCTGAAACCTGAGTGTTTCGACAGATTTCTCGAATGCCTCCATCGTTTCTTTTAGATTGGGAACTTCCTGTCGCTGATCGTCTTGTATATCAACTTGGATGTGTAGTTCTTCTGCATTATTCAGTGATTTCTGTTTATCCTCGGATGTCATAAGTTTCGTACCAACAGATGTCACAAAGTCATTAAGTAGCAATGATATTGAATCTGCAATAATATTTGAGAGTACATCTCTATCTTCAATCGTATTTGCATATTCTTGAATTTTGTTCGCAATGACTTGTTGCAAGCAAAATCTCTTATACAATACGCCATACATAAATGCAATTCTATCAGAATGAATAAGGCGCTTGCTTAGATTGTAAGCAGCAGCATCTATAAATTCTAACCAGTAAACAGAAATGTTTCTTGCAAGAATATCAGCCTCTGTAGTCATCGTTTCATTTTGTCCGGATATGACATCATCCAGATTAATGTTTTGCATCTTCAGACCATTACGAAGCATATGCTCATCAGTATGATAATAATCACATAGTTTTTTCAAGTTTATCTCTTTGCCATCAGAAGGGTTGATACCTGCATTCAGACGCAAAACATTTATAAGAGTAAAGTCTTGTGGCAATTCTTTTTTATGGAGTACAATGTCGGTGGCAAGAAAGCGAATATCATGAGCACTGACCATAAAATTATTGATGAGCATGCCAAATGAAGAAGGTGAAAGCATGTCAAGTCCAAACTTGATCTCACCTGCAGTACGCTTGATGGATTCACGCTTATCTGTTTCTTCACCAGAGATATAATGTCGAAGTAAAGACTCAAGTAATTGATCTCTGATTATTCTAACCTCTTGATGATACTTTTGACATCGAGCATCATCAATCACCACTGCAATTCTTTCTAAAGACTGAATAATTGCTTGTGAACCGTCATGATTAAGAGAGGCAGCTTCGTTCCATGATTTTTCTGGATTTCTAAAATGCTGCTTAACAAATGGAAACGTAATAAATGATTGCTTTAAATCCTCCATATAATTGGGATATTCAGGATGCATTATTATTTCCGTTTCTCCACTAACTCCAGGTTCGTATCCCTTAAACACTTGCTGATTTGATGACCAGAAGTAATCTCTCAACATGAATATGTTTTGAAATGATTCCGACTCAAAGCCTGATCCAACGGGTACCCACTTTTCGAACCACTGATAAATACTCGGTTTAATAACCTCGTTGCTGAGATGATTCTCAAATCTAGTTTTCCATCTTTCAGATAATGGTACAGTCTGAGTAAACAAAGGTGTTTCCTTAGTTCGCTGTAAATCACAGTTAAAAAATGTAGATATAATAAAGAATGGAGAAGTGTAATTAGTGTGCTTAATATGCTCTGCCCGTTCTTCAGGTGTTTTACCGATATTCTTGTTTATCCAATCGTTCAACACCTCACCTAATTCACTTTCGGGCTTGTCCATGTTTTGGCAAAACAGAATGGAATTGATTCTAAGTGAATCTGAATATTTGTCGAACAAATAAGAAACCTTACCACGACGCAACATCATAGAAAGTTCGGTTTGTATACTTGCTTCGGGCAGTTTCATTCTATGGCGTGCACCAGGGAAATCTAACAAATCGAAGTCTTTAAGAAATGTTCGCTTTGTCGTAGTAGATTCTGGTAAAACTAAGGTAAGTTCTGCTACGAGTGCAGAAAATGAAGCCTTAGAAAATCCGCTGAATAGTAGATGATTTTGTTCATCATAAACATCACAGAGTTGATCGTAATTGGAGTTGATTTCAACTGTACTATCATTAAACAGGTAATCCAGCCATGTAATATCAAGAATTGTACCCTTTTGTCGCAAAATGGCAGCAAAGTCAACATATACTACTTGATTGAATTTCAACTTCATATAATCAGAAATCAACCGGTCAAATAAAGACGTGATTGACGGGTTGTTGTTCCAAAGCATACTGAAAACTTTGCTCCAGTTGCTCGGTGAGATTTGCCTAATTTTTGGTGCGACTAAGGCGCAGAACTTAGATCCATACACATTAGCTGAACTGCTACCTATTGATGTGTCAAGAAATTGATGAATCGTATAGATGTCATCTTCATCAATATAATCTTGTTGATAAGACTTGTCAATAATAGTTGGTAACAGTTTTTCAAGACTGCTATTAATGTCGTCTGTCTGTAGCAAATCGGCAGCATTGATCTTCACATCTTTATAATATGAGTCTGCAAGCAGCGATACAATGTCAGCAACTGTTAACAAACGAACTTTTACTTTGTCATGAGCTGCTGGTGAATCGTCAGGGCGAACAGTGAATCGAGTGATGACACCAGTTGATTCTTTCTTGGAAGTATTGCCACCACTCGGGTTGATATCATCGATGAAGCTATACAACTTCCCCCCAATACCACCAGAAATGGTAAGCGCTTCACCTTCGTAAGAAAGCAGACTGCTTATCAGATATGACTTACCATTCTGACTTTCACCATAAGCTGCAGCAGAACACTTCTCCTCAAGTGCAAACTTAATCTTCTTTAGTTCACGCCTTTTCTCCTTAAATGCTGAAAAAGGGAAAGAGTTCTCTTCATGAGTATTGGCCCATTTAATCGACTGTTCAACAACATGAAGCAAATGATTTATATCTTGTATAGAAATATCGTTTTGCATAATTGTAATTGTTTAGAGATCAAAAATACCAGAATCCAACCAATAACAATCTGTCGGCCCTAAGCTTTGAACGCTAAGGCGTATGTTTGTTTCGGTCACATCGTTTTCTTGATTGTCAATAATTTGTTCGATATGAATTTCTTCTTTTTCTCCAGGGTCTCTGGTAAGAATGACTCTATAAGGTAGTAAACGTTTGAGACGGCTTATTTCGCCATTTGCAAGATTAGATAATGCCTCTTCTGTCATATTCGGGTTGCTATCTTCGTTCTGTCTGCGCATGCGATTTCTGATACTTCCGAAATCGTAGTCTATTTCATAGAGTGGCCTACTAGGATAACTGTCAAAGTTTTCATGTCTGATTTTGAGATAGGCAGGTAGCTGTTTAACGAGTATTTCTCCTCTATTTTGAACAGGAGTAAGGCAGTATTGCGTATTGAGCAAAACAGAATCAGGGGTTTCTATATAATTAATCGTAGATTGCAATTTGTTTAATTCGCTTTTGTCTAATTTGAAATTAGAGAATTGTATAAGATCTGAAGAATAAAAACCAATCATTGCACCTACAGCCACTACTGTCTTTGGATTACGTATATAGCCTGTATTATTTCCGAAGGGATACCAGTCTCCTACATAATAGCTAGACAACTGTATCAGGCGATTGGGGGCTACTGCATAATACTTAATAAACAGATCTTTAAGAGGAGGTAGGGTAGCAGGGCGCCCAGATAATACAATAATATCACAATTGTATGTGTACATAATAGCAGATATCTTCTTGACTAATGCGTCGAAAGACTTCATCACAATATTTGTAACAACCTCACTATTATATTTCCATTCTAGATCTTGGAAATTAAAACCAAAGAAATCCCTGAATCCTTTAAGTACTTTCTCGTTTGGTTCCTCATCTTCGAAAACATCCGAAAAGAGTACAGAACAATTATGACTCTTTGTACGTAGCAATTCAAGGAAATGACAAGCCAGAGGCATCAATACCTGGATATTGAAGTCTCTTCTTAGGATTCTTTGTGAAATAGACTGACCATTATAGTTGTGCCCAAAGAAATCTTTAATCATCTGTTGTCCATGATTGTCATTACCTATTTGGCTAACAAGAGCCGAGAAATCTCCTGATAATAAAATCTCGCGGATTAAATCTTGTAACATATCATCACCTGCATAGTAATAACTGTCGTAGAATAAGGGGCAAGGAATAATTACGGAATCCTGACCTTCTTGTAGATGATACTGATTTATCATTAAGTCGGAGGTGCCTGCACCTATATCGAGTGATCCTACTGTAAATGATGTTCTACCATTACTGTCTTTTTTGCCATAAAGGTTAATGAATTCTTTGCTATTGCCTTTGAACTTATGCCCTATCTCTCCATAGAGGTATACTAATTGTGAGCATGTAGCTTCATCATAATACCAAACATTCTTGCCTTCTTTTCGATAAGATGGTATTACTTCGATATTGAATTTTTCGGTTTGCAGATCAGTAGTAAGGCTTGATTTTTCAAAATTAGCTAATATTTTAACTGCCCCGTTCACACATCTGATTAATGTCTCTCGTTCATATTGTGACATCGTAATAGGACAGGTCACGATTAGTCGCTTTATTCTTCTAGGTGTATTTATCTCACCATGGAACTTTCGATAATCTTCACTGTTGATTTGCATTCGGGCTTGAGAGAGGATCTCTAAAAATCCAAATGTCATGAGGGAACTACGCGAATAGGTATGTTTTCCACCACCTATTCCATCAGGATCGACAGTTCCATTACTGTTAAGCTGATTCGTAATACCGTTTAACTCGAGAATATGATTTTGTTCTTCACCATTAAGGACAAGAAATTGCCATTCTTGATGTGCTGCCTCTTTATCCCACAAATATCTCTTAGGACTGGAATATGTAAATAACGTTTCTGATGAAAATTCCTCTGTAGACTTATGAATCAAATCGTTGGCCTCTTTACCTAATCGTACGATAGATGGATATACGAATTGACGGCTATCACGTGGTCCAATTTCTCCAAAATTCGCTTTGCGGAATACTAAACGCATATCGAAGGGATGATCATAACGTTTTATGCGAGGACCGTCCTCGGTAAGTTCAACGCTAGAAGACAAATCAGTAAGACTCAGCAAGGGTACTTTAGTGAAATCACCATTTTGTGCATCTTCAACCAATATTGATGTGGTGCGAGAGTTACCGATATCAATGAACATGTCAACATCTTTTACAATTACGTTCTCATCTTTGTATAACTTTAGGGTTGGAAAGACATCCTTTGAAGCCAGATAGTTAACAAGCAAAAAATAGGTGGCAATATAGGACATCTTATGTTTCTCTCCTTTAATCTTTGAAATTGAACAAGCATCTGGATGGACTAACTTACGGAGATACTCATTTATATAACTGCATTGTTCGGTTGCCTCAGAACAATAATCCATTAGTAACATCTCGTCCGAACACACCTGGAACGTTAGTTCATTTTGGAAATTATCAGGAAATACAGGCGTTTCTTGTAGTTGTGTAGCCTCATAATTCATTCTCGTGTCAATAGCCAATAAAGCAATGTAGTTGAGCTTGCTATTTTGACTGTCTTGTGGAATGATTTTCACACGAACCCAATTGAATGCTCCGAAATCAAATCTTAGGGCAGGAACCCTTCTGCGGAAATATGGAAGTGGAATCCATTGATTCTCATAAAATGAAAGCTTACATTGGTTGTCGGTAAACGACATCGAGTATATCTCTTCTTGCATATCCTCTGTGCTCTCAATGTTTCCTGCGAGAGGATGCACGATACCATCTTCTCGAACTTCCTCAGGGTTAACAACCTGTTTGGTTTCGAATGCGGTCATGTATCCCTTATCTATCAATTCCTTTTTGTTGTAGAAAAAGATACCTTCATCGCTCTTCACTCTTTCCACTAGATCAAGCTTATGTACACCTTCCTCTTTATCATACCATTCATGGAACCATTGTTTGAAATTGCTATTTAAATCAATCTCAAATGGGAATGTGTATAACTGTATTCCGGAATTTGCTATTAATGAGTATTCCATCTTATTCGTAGTTATCGATTATGTTTCCTTGGGGTTCTAATAATGGGTCTGCTGTTTTATCAACAGTTACGACATTGTCTTTCTCCTTATTTTTCTGCTCTTTATTTTTATCTATAGTTTCGTTTTTACCCTTTGCTGCTACTGTTTCTTGCTCGTAATCAAGGAATGACGATGTAACAATTACCATTGTTCCAGGGTAAATTAGATGAGCGAGCTCGGCTACATCTTCATTGTGAAGACGAATACATCCTTCTGTGGCTCGAGTACCAATAGACTCTGGATCATGAGTACCATGAATACCAATACCTTTGTGACCAGGAGTATCCAAACGGATAAAATACGGTCCATAAGCGCCAGGGATTGCACCTCTTCCATCGCCAAAATCATGGGTTCTGTCAGAAGCATCTTCTATGCCAGATACATAAAACATTCCTTCAGGCGTTTTCATATCACCAACTTTATATTTTTGGCCATAGTTTTTTCCACATGCAATTCCGTACTCTACAACCTTATTACCCTTATAGTCATATACTCGTAGTTTCATATCTTGCTTGGAAATTACTACAATTTTAGCCTCCGGGATTTTCTGTAGTTCCCCATTATAATAAAGGTATAGAGCAGCAAGCCCTCCAATTGGTATTAGGAAGGACACCGTATAGAGTAAAATTAAAGCCCAATTATGTTTTTTCTTCTGTCTGTGATTAATATGCATAATAATAAGCTACTCCATAATTTCCATTGCCGTAATTGTAAATATTCTCTATATAGCTTGCTGATGTTTCCTCTTCATAAACTAAGGATGAAGATTCATCGTCTGCAAAAGTGAATAATAGAAGTCGTTTATCCTGTGTGCTAATATTTGTAATGACCACAGCAAAGTCTGTGAATTTTGATGCAGAATTAGTCACGCGTGAAAAATATACACTATTAGGCTTTACGCCTTTAGCTCTTGTAAACACCTGCCATTGATTCTGGGAATTTGGTTGTACTTGTGGTACAATATTTGGTAAGTCGCTTTGTGCTATTTTACCAATATAATTATGCTCTTTAAAATAGTTTAATAATGCTCTTCTACATTTTACAGTTTCAATTATATCTCGGGATGAAGCATCTCCAAATATGCTATTCAATCTATAAAAGTCGGATTTCTCAACAATGAAATTTGAAGCAATAAAGCCTCTATTTCCATTAGCGTCTTTCACCTCGCTCCAATCTGCATCATAACTGTAGGTAATAAGTTCACTACCAAATGGTACAGAGCCTATCTTATTAAAATCCCCTCCAGATGATTTTGACGTTCTGATATTTGTTGCATTTGCAATAGTATAATACCTAGGCGCTTCCCTGTCTATCTTCTCTGGTAAATATACTTTTTGGTAATAGAACCATCCTCCTATTCCTGCGCATATAAGTAACACAATTAGTGGCACAACCCATATGAGAATAGAACGCTTGGTTGGCGCTTCTTCTAACAATGGGCTTTGCACTTGGCTTGTGCTTGCTTGGGCATATTGTTGTTCAGGAGTAGCCTGATAAGGTAACTGTTGATAATTTGGGGTGGTAGCATCGGGTTGCACAGGCTGTCTAGTCTGTCCGCCTAGCTGATTGTTTAGTTGAATTGTGAATCGATTTCCACAGACAGGACAAACATAATCAAGATTCACTATTCCCGAATATG
>ENA-OPNW01000869-OPNW01000869.1-human-gut-metagenome-genome-assembly--contig:-NODE-869-length-17055-cov-2.261588_pt1 | contig 17055 bp, 24 predicted proteins | sample MGYA00241540_ERZ501777 | MGnify/ENA primary metagenome ERZ501777 (study PRJEB25962, sample SAMEA2042615) | human gut metagenome | biome: human gut; feature: human-associated habitat; material: faeces...
CAAGGGCATCAAAGAAGCGACCGACTATATCCACATCAGCAGACATAAGATTTTTATCTTCCATATTCATTTTATCTTTTTGTAGGCTCGGATGAAAACGCTTTCCAGCCTTGCCCGGTGGTTATTCAATCTTTGCGACCAGTCATGCAACTGAGCCAGCGATGGACGAGAAGCCAGCAGCCCATCTACCTCGGAAGGTGTGAGAACTGGCAGGTATTCCTCGTAGGCGAGAAGGTAATCAATACGAAAATCTGTAAGTTTCATCTATACTATCGTTTATAGCATTCCTTTCGTGCTGGGTGTACGCCTTTATTCCGAGAGCACGAAGCGTTTTTGCAGCTGTAGCCTTACTTATCGGAAATGTTCTATTGACCCAAAAAGCAGTTTTACTTCTGAATGAAATTACGTCTTTTGCAGGGTTGGTTAGCTGAAATGATTCTCCCTTTTTCAAGTTTGTATTGAGTATCTTTTGCATATTCTCAACCAAGGAGTTTCTACCAACGAACGACAAGGAATTATGATACTGCAAGAGCGTAACGTAATAGACTGTGTCTTTTCCCTGCACATCATACCCCAACTTCGAGAAGAGCATTGTCTTTATATTCTTGCTTTGCGCCTGCACGCCCATGCACGCAAGCGCAAGCACGGATAACATTATTATCTTTTTCATATTGCCTAATTGTTTAAATGATTTTTATCTCTGCCCGACAATTGCAAGCAGCGTTTTAACCTGACTTTGCAGGAACTCATTCTGTTCTCGCAGCAGCTTGTTTTCAGCAGCCAAGGCAGCATCACCACCAATCGACTGGTAGACATTGGAACTGTTCGAACCGTTGACGTTTGAACCGATTACATCCGCTTCCATCTCAGCAGGGAGAGGAGGAGCGCATTTGTCGATGATTTCCTTTATCTTTTGAAAGAAATCTATCTTTATAGACTTGCGATTAAACTTCGCATTCAAGTTCTGCGGACTAGTTCCTAACTTCTCCGCAACAGCAGCAACGGACATTCCCGAGCGTTTTATATATTGTTTTAGTTCTTCTCCGTTCATATTAAAACAAAATTAAATAAAATTAAATTAATATCACTACTAAATGTTTTGTAATCTAAAATATTTGTTTTATTTTTGCAACCGAATTACAGAACGAGTTTAAAAACTCTTTTGCAAAGATAAAGAAAATAATTTAAAATACAAATAAAAATGGGAGAAAATTTCAATTACGATTTTCGAACACCGTTGCAGAAGCAGCAGGACGAACGAAAGAAGAACATCATTGCAATGTTCGCAGACTTCCGAGCAAAGGCACCTGCCTGGACATCGGACAGCAGAATCATGCTCGCAATATCACAGCATGTGGGTTGCACCCAGCAGAACGTGCGTGTCTGTCTCATCAAGGCTGGAGTGATTACACCAAAGAAGAGACGTGCAGCCGTTCGCAAGTAAGTAGAACCATTTAAACATTCAGAGCGTATGAAGAAGTTTATCGAGTTTGTGACAAGTGAAGTAATGTTATCCGTGGCATTTGTTGCCATAGTATTAACTTTAATCTTTTGGAGGGCATAGGTATGACGAACGTAGAACCAAAGGTAGCGGATTCAGGCAGATACACAATGACAGAGACCTGCAAGGCATTGTGCATCCATCGCAACACCCTGCGCAGATGGTTGCAGGCTGGTAAGATGAAGGTTAAGTTCCGCAGAATCGACAACCGCAAGGTAATCGAGGGCAGCGAGATAAAGAAAGCATGGAGGGTTGCCCTATGATGCAGGCATACAAGAAAGCGAAGCAGCTGACCGCCAAGTGGGAGCAGGAGCGAAAGGACAGCAAGCGACTTGCAACCATGAAGGAAGCTGAAAGACGCATTCAGGTAAGGGAGTTCGACAACATGCTTTGTCTTTCACTTGACGGAATACCGGTACTCCCGATGAGCGAGTTCAACAAGCAGACGCTAGCGGATGCACGTCTGACATTCTTCAACTATTTAAACAGAGATAAGACATGACACCAAAAATTATCGAGGAGTGCAGGAAGAAGATGTACGAAGCCGTTTGGCTGGAGATAGACCGAGATCCACAGCGACCAGCAACAGCGAGGGTAGACATCAAGACCAATGCAGGCGACATTTGCGTTTGGTGCGGAAGCCTTGGCAACATAGCGGTTGTAACGCACAAGACCAGCAACAACGACAGCGAGAGACTGGAGGAAGCCATCGAGGGTTGTCTTAACTATCAAGACGTAATGGACGATTGGCTGGAGGAGAACAGCCAATACGCAGTCCGAGAACAAGACCCGATGGACGCATTCGAGGAAAGCAGGCTCGACAGTCTCATGGCTCGACTTATATAGACTACATGATTTTGTGTAAAATTATATGATTTCCCTACAGCGGTAGGTCAGGGCGCACGCAAAACTCATACCAGTTAGTTATTTAGTTAGTAAGGTTATTAAATTAATTGTTTTTTTTATTGATTTGTTTTTTTATTGATATGCTACAGATATGCGGAAACAGCGTGTGCCCTATAACGGAAGGGCGTCCACCAGCAGCAGGATAGGGTGGGGTAAACTTAGGACATACTGGGGTTCGAATCCCCAGCCTTCCACTAGAGTTAATGAACAATAAGTCGAACAATAAAAAGAACGAATTATGGAAAATGAAATTATCAATGTGAGCGGTGGCGAAATGCTGGAAGCTATCAACCGCTCGGAGATTGACGGACAGATTGCGACAGCGCACAAGTTCCCGAGAGACATCATGCAGTGCAAGCAGAATATGGTAGCATTGGCAGCGATGGACGATGACGTTGCCTACAACTGCTTCTACCACCTCGAGCGCAAGGGCAAGGACGGACAGATTTCAGTAATTGAGGGTCCTAGCGTGAGATTCACCGAGATTATATCGGCTTGCTGGAAGAACCTGCGCATCGCAGGACGCATCATAGCAAACGATGGAAAGACCATCACAGCGCAGGGTGTCTGCCATGACCTCGAGAGCAATGTAGCCTACTCCGTTGAAGTAAAGCGCAGCATCCTGACCTCGAAGGGATACACCTTCTCTCAGGACATGCAGGTTGTAGTCGGCAATGCAGCGGTTGCAATCGCACAGCGTAACGCAATCTGCAAGGTCGTGCCGCAGGTACTGATTGCAAGCGTAGTAAAGGAAGTGCAGGCAAAGGCACTTGAGCACATCAAGCAGACTGGCGTCAAGAGCCAGTGGAAGAGCTGCGTTGCCTGCTTCCAGGTGTATCAAGTGACTGACCTTATGCTGCTTGACTACCTGGGCAATAAATCATCCGAGGAAGTCACGGCAGAAGACATTCAGAAGCTGGGAGGAGTGTACAACGCCATTAAGGAAGGCACAACCACCGTAGAGGAGACCTTCAATAAGCCAAAGCAGCAGGAAGCCATCGCACAGCAGGCGCAGGCAGCAGCCGATGATGCCAAGAATAAGGCGCAGCAGGCAATGAACCGCAGCCAAGGCAAGACTGGCACAGCAGCGAAGAAATAAGTTATAACGTTAAGCCCGAACCGCCACGGCACAACCTATGTGGTGGGCTCCCATCACAACCTACCAAGGGAAGCCGTGGAAATTATAAACATTCAGTAAATCAATGAAGAAACAGAACAAAACAGACAATCAGAGACACGAGAGCACCATCGACAAGTACTTTGCTCAGACAGCGAAGGCATACAAGACATGGGCAGAAGAAAACAAGGAGGAGAGAAACTTCTTGCAGATTGCAGCAGAGACAACTGGGGATGAAGACGAAGAAGGACACCAAGGCTTCGATTTCCATATTGCTTATAGCTGCCAGCCTAGATTCATCGCAAGCGGACTCGCTCAGACAATGCAGAAGGACGAATGCCTTCGTGATATTATTATTGAAGCAGCAAGAAGATTCATTATCATTAACGAAAGAAAAATGAAAGACAATGAAACAAGTAATTAAATACAAGAACAGAGAGGAGTGGTTACAGAACCGCTCGAAGGGAATAGGTGCATCAGAGGCAGGCACAGTACTTGGACTGAACCCATGGGAAACGCCATACCAGCTGTGGAGACGCAAGAAGGGCATCGACCCACCAAAGGTTGAGAACTTTGCGATGGTTGCAGGACACCTGCTTGAGGATGCCGTGGCTCAGTTCTACAAGCGAGAGAGCCATTGCCACATCATCAAGGCAAGTACGGACGACTACACCATCACGAACACCGATGCACCGTATTTGAGAGTAAGCCCTGACCGTACCTTCTGGAGAGTTGGAGCAACGCACAACGAAGCCAGCAAGAGCATCCTTGAGTGCAAGACCACGCAGATGCAGATAGATGCAGACGACCTTCCGAAGCATTGGTTCTGCCAGCTTCAGATGAACCTCGGAGTGGGCGAATACAAGGACGGAGCACTTGCCTGGCTGACAGCAGGCAGGGAGTTCGGCTACCGGGACATCGACTTCGACCCCGAATTCTTCGGATGGATGAGGGACGAGATTACCAAGTTTTGGATTGACTACATCGTGGGCAACCAAGAGCCGCCAGCCTACAGCGCACAAGACGTTCTCCTGAAGTCTCCACTGCACAAGGCAGGAAAGGAGATTGAAGCCACAGCAGAAGTCGGGGACATGCTTATCGAGTTGAAGGACATCAAGGAGAAGAGCAAGACACTGGAGAACCGACAGAAGGAAATCGAGGACAACTTGAAGCTGTTCTTCGGGGACGCAGAGAGCATCGTGGACGGAAACGGAAAGACGCTGGCAACGTGGAAAGCACCGAAGACATCAGAGAAGTTCGATGCCAAGGCTTTTCAGACAGACCATCCGGATGAATGCGCAGCCTACATCAAGCAGGTGCAGGGAGCAAGAAGATTACTTATCAAGTAAGGCTTATGGCTAGCGTTCAAATATCAAAGACCGACCTAAAGAATATAATTTCCCAACTGGAGAAATATATTTCCCTAGGTAGGAAAGTGACAGCACCGACCGACACAAGCCAGCAGAACAGAATACGCATGGATACCGTTCTCAAACGGAAGCTGGAAAAGAAATTATCATTATCGGAATAAAATCATGAACGATTCATTTATCTTATACACATCATACTACGCTCTCATCGAGGGACTGACCGATGAACAGCTCGGACAACTTACGAGAGCGATATTTCTCTACGCAAGGGATGGCAAAATCATAAAGCTAGACCCAGTGGTACGTATGGCTTTCGTTTTCATTAAGGACAATATCGAACGCAATCAAGACAAGTATCAAGCCAAGTGCGAGAAGAACAGACAGATTGCACTAGAAAGAGAAAGAAAAAAGCGAGAAGCAAGAGAAAAAGCAGATAACACGAACGTGCACGAACGTTCACGAACGTGCGAAAATAACACGAACGTGCACGAACGTTCACCTTATGATAATGATAATGATAATGAATATGATAATGATAATGATAATGATGTTTCTAAAGAAACAGATAATAATATACCTTCTAAAGAAGGTTTGTCAATTTCGGAAAATCCGAAAGTTGACCCAGACAGACGATGCGCAAAGATTGATTTTGCGGCTATCAAGGCATACTGGAACACAAAGCATGACCAATCGGGCAGCGCAATGCGAAGGCTTACCTTGATGAGCGACCAGCGCAAGAGCAACGTGCGTGCAAGGATAAGGGAATACGGAGGGGACGTTCAGAAGGTCTACAAGGCAATCGACAAAGCCATGGCTAGCGACTTCATGAACGGCAAGAACGGCAAGGGATGGGTTGCCAGCTTTGACTGGATGATGTGCCCTACCAATTTCCCAAAGGTGCTTGAAGGCAACTACGACAACGAACAGCCAGCAGGAAGCAAGCAGCCGCAGGCAGAAGCCAAGGCGCAGGATCCATCGGAAACGGAAAGACCTAGCATCGGGGAACGCTACGAGCAAGCCAAGCACCAGCAGCCAGCGAGCCAGCAGAGCCGAGACGACAAGTTCAGATGGGTAATACAGCAGAACCTGGAAGACTTGAAGAAGAACCCACGGAACAAGCCAGCCAAGGATTCACTGGCAAGATTCTACGAGCAGGGAGTTCTGCAGCGGCTTGGCATCGACTGGAAGCCCGAAAAATGACGAATGAGGGCAAAATTAGCCGCTCTGAGACGTTTTCACGCTTCGTGCGGTAAATTATAAGGCAAACAGATTTTAAACGCTTAAAACGAAAGAATTATGGCAGAATACAATAATCAGAGCATTGACATCGACCTCGAAGAAATGTTCAACGGATTATCGAATAAATGTCAAGAGGAATTTTTGGTTGACATGTTCCGTAACTTATTTGACGAAGACAGCAGATATAATGTTGTAAATGACAATATGTCGTATCTTGAATACGATACTGCTGCCGACATCATTGTTGACACATTCGAGAGTATGAGCAGTTATGATAAAAAAGATATTGCCGAGCGAATCGCAGACGCACTGACACATGAGCAGCGTGAGGAACTTATTGAGCACATGAAGGAGGGATAGTTATGGCAGAAGAGAAATTAATATTCCACGAATGCAGAGCCGCAGGGCTTGTATTCAAGACCGTGAGCGACTGGACGGACTGGTTGAAGGAAAACAAGTACGACATCAACAAGACAGTGGCAGAGCATGACGGATTTAAGTATAACATAAACGATGTATGCATCAATCCACACATCATGGAGCGCAAGGCAGACACTGGTTCATACTGGGCAGTGAAAACCGCCAACACACAGTATGGATGGATATGGGGCTATGACATCAGTATTTCAAGCTGCGGCAGCGGTGCTCCTGCAGGCTATCCAAGCCGATACGACAAATCGGCAATATTCTACGAGACTGAAAAGATGGCGTTGCACGATGCTCTCTGCTTCATCATACGACAGATGGAGAACAGAAAGCAACAGACCAAGGACACCAAGGTTCTTGCATGGATTGCCAAGAAGGAGCGCATGAACATCATCCATCCGCAGATGGAACTATTCGGAAAGGAAGTGGAGAAATGAAAAAGATAGAAATCATCACGGACGAACACCGACATCACGTATACGTTGGCAACATCGACTTCTGGCTCGACACCCTGGAGCTGGTGGAACTTTATAAGAAACTCGGACATGTTGAACCGTAAAAGCAAAAGAATATGGAAATGAACGAATTCAATTGCAAGATGGCAATCAGAGCAGCAGAGCTTGAGCAGAAGATAATCAAGCTGGCGAAGCTGACAAAGAAGGAGAAGAAGGGAGAGAGCATTTCACTACTCAACTCCTTTATCGACCTTCAGCATTCGCATAGTAAGGCTATGGGCGTTGCATTGAAGATACTCCCGACCAAGGATGTTGCAGATTCATACATGACATCCCAGCTTGCCTGCATCGACTTTATAGAAACCGTGGCAGACGGAATAATAAAGACGGTTGAGAATCACAGTAACAAGAAAAATAAACAATAAAAACATTCAGAAAATGGAACAGAAAGATATTGATATTTACGAGATACTCAAAAAGGAAGTGTACGGTACAGATTTGTACACGCCAATGTGCGGAAATGTTAAATACTCTTTTCTTGAATCCAACAAGGAAGCAGGGGAAGCGATTTGGACTGAGAATAAGAACGGAGAGTATGCCTTCGACAAGAACGGCAGATGGATGAAGGGAGGAGAAGTCCTTCTTTTCCCTTCCAAGGAAATGAGAGACTGGAGCAAGTTCTTCAAGTATGGAGACATTCTAGTTAACGAAGATGGAGATGCACATATTATCTTCGTAGGGTATGATGATTATACCTACAAAACTTTAAAGGGTAATTATTATCTATTGGAAAATGAGGGTAGTACAGTGACTTTTGGAGAGTATGAAGACAACTTGCCAACATCTCAGTTCAAAAAAGCAAATAAAGAAAACGCTCAGGAATATATCCGCAAAATAGAGGAAAGACTGGGTGGAAAGCTGAACCTCGAAACCATTGAGATTGAGAAGTCAGCGTTTGGAATCGGCAAACTCTACGTTTTTAACGAGGAAGACGAGGACGGAGAGTTGACAATCATCGGCAAGCTCATCGGCAAGAACGAAAGCGATGACACTCTGACATTCGGAAACCAGTATGAGATTGAGACCGAGAAGTTCGTGACAGACCAGACCTTCGACCTTAACACCAGCCTACACAATGAACTGAGAGAAGCGACAGAGAACGAAGTCGAACTGTTCAACAAGCATTATGCCATCTGGAAGAAAGAGAAGGAGGAGCCAGACTTCAAGCCTTTCGATAAGGTGCTGGTGAGGAGCGGAGATAACTTCAAGTGGATACCAGCGTTCTTTGTACGTGACCGTGGAGAGGACTTTTCTGCGAGATTCAACGCCTTGCCTATCAACATCGGTACAGCAGCAGACTTCTCTCACTGTATTCCATACGAGGGGCACGAGAACATCGCCTTCACTGACTACGACATCGAGAATTTACCATTCTAGGACGTATGGCGAGCGAACTGTGCAAGGCTTGCGAGGTAGGGAGAAACTGCATCAACGGCAGGTACTGCCAACCTCGCAGGCAATATGTAGAACACCAAGACATCAAGGAATGCAATGGGACAGAGGAAGAAATTCACGGACAAGGAACTCGAGGAGCGCAGGCGTGAGAGAAGACACATATACTACATGCAGCACCGTGAGGAGTTGATGAAGAATAACCGAGAATACAGAAGGGCGCACCCAGAAAAGGTCAAGGAGTATTGCAGAAGGCAGCAGGAAAAGCGAAGGGAAAAGACTTCTCTGTACAACCATGAATACTACTGCAAGCACCGAAAGAGAATGCTGGAGTACGCCAGCAACTGGCGAAGGGAGCATCCCGACAAAATCAAGGAATACAACGACAAGCAGAAGAAGCTGAGAAGGATTAAAGCCGAAAGGAAGAAGCTGAATAGGATAAATCCGGAAGTGCAGGCTTCCATATTCCGAGATCCTCAGGCTGCAGAGCATTTCAAGTGGATTGCAGAACGTGTAAGGAAAAAGAAGGAGCAATCCTTGAATCACAGCAAATAAGTATTTAACCAGCTGGGCAGCGTTTATGGCAGCCCACTCTTAACAAAGAAAGCGAGGTGGAACATGAAGAAATAAAAAGAAGGACAGTCTAGGGCAAGAATCCCATGTGAGAATTTTCTTGCTATTATATTAAATCAAAAATCCAAAGAGGGAGTGTTTGCAGAATAAACTCGTTCAATATATGATATTCACCTATTTGCAAATCTCTCCAAGCACTCCCTCGATTTTTCCGTTTTCAAGCCTGCAATACGATGAAAGGAGAAGGGACTATAGGGTAGAGGATAGTATGTAGGGAGCTAGCGCATGAGCGCACACAAGCGCGCACACGCACGTAATATTCCGAAACCCTAACAACTACACACAGACAAATAGATAACGGCTTAGAACTAAAATTTCAAGAAAATAACAAAAAAGAAAATCAAAAATAAAACAAAAGTAAAACAAAAGAAAACAAAATGGAAAAAGGAACAGTTATAATCGGAATCGACCCCGACAACCAGGAAAGCGGAGTAGGTGCAGTCTACGATGACAGAAAGTTTCTAGCCTACAAGATGAACTTCCCTGCTTTGATTGATTACATAAGGGCAATGAATGAAAGCCACAAGAAGGTCAAGGTCGTTATTGAAGGCGGCTGGCTCAACAAAAGCAACTGGCACGTTCTAAGTAAATTCATGACATCAGTAAAGGCAGCAGCAATCGGACGCTCTACCGGAATGAACCATCAGACCGGAATCTTAATCGTTGAGTGCTGCAAGCATTACAATATCCCATACGAGATAATAAAACCTTTGAAGAAGTGCTGGAAAGGCAAGGACGGAAAAATCACGCAGGACGAACTTGCTTATTTTGTAAGCGCAGGAGAGAAATTGCCGAGAATGAACCAAGACCAAAGGGACGCACTTCTCCTCGCTTGGGTATGTGCAGGATACCCGGTCAGAGTGAAGCCGCAGAAACCACAGACAACCCTGCATAAGACCATCAGAGCCTATGATTGATAAGATAAAAGCGAAGTGTTGGAAAAAGTTAAAAGTGTGCGAAGAACGAACAACTAAAGCGGAAAAGTCGTATCTTTGCGCCAATGTTTATCAAATAAGCAGTATTTCGAACTTAAAACAAGAAAAATATGAAAACAGAAGAAATCGCACTATCGAGGGTCAGCGAGAATGAGGCGAACCCGAGAGAGATAAGTCAAGCGAACTTTCAGAAGCTTGTGCAGAGCATCATTGTGTTCCCAAGAATGTTGACCCTGCGCCCGATTGTTGTTGATGAGACCTTCCATGCATTGGGTGGCAACATGAGACTGAAAGCCTTGCAGCACATTGTCACGATGGACGAAGCAAGCATTCAAGTAAAGCTGGATGCAGAGCAGCGTCTGTCCGATGAAGAGCAAGCCGCATTGATGCAGTATTGGCGGGGAGGGCAGCACCAGCCAACAGTTACCGTGGTGAGCGCATCAGACTTGACAGAAGCACAAAAGCAGGAGTTTATGATTAAAGACAACCTATCCTTCGGAAACTGGGACTTCAACGACCTTGCGAACCGATGGGACAGCGCACAGCTTCAGAACTGGGGTATGCCAGTCTGGAACCAAGCACCAGCGGAAGCAAGCAGCACCAGCAAGTGCAAGAAGAAAGACAAGGACGACCAAGAGGGCGACCCATTCGCAGGGGAACTACCTCCTGAAATCGAAGGGCAAGACTTAACTCCTGACGACTTGCCAACGATAATGGGCGATGGCGTTTTGCCACGTGAGAACGTAATCATTCACTACAAGCCAGCCGATGAGCCATTCCTTGCCAAGTTGCTGGGAGTTGATCATATCGACCGCATCGTCTGGAACTTTGACGAACTGAAACCAAGACAAGAAGGAAAGGAGGAAGACAATGGAGAAGAATAAAATCGAGAACATCAACCTGCACGACCTGGTGGAGAACCAAGACAACCCACGCAGCATTGAGCCACAGCAGATGCAGAAACTCGTTGAGAGTATTCTGACGTTTCCAAAGATGTTGCAGATGAGACCAATCGTCTGTAATGAGAACCGAGTTATCCTCGGAGGAAACATGCGCTTCCGTGCCCTTCTCAACATCGAGCAGATGGAAGACGAATCTATCAGGAACGCAATAGAAGCCGTTGCCGTGAAACTGACCGATGGAGAGAAGCAGCAGCTTTGCAGCCACTGGGAGAAGTGGAAGGCAGAACCAAAGGTCGAGGTCGTTATTGCTGACAGCCTATCCGAGGAAGAGACGGACGAGTTCATCATCAAGGATAACGTCTATTTTGGCAGCTGGGATGAAGAGAAGCTAAAGGGAGCATTTGATGTGGACGATATGCAGCGATGGGGATTGAACCCCTGGGAAATCCAGCAGGAAGCCACGACCTACGATCCAGCAGAGGACGAAGAGCAGCGCATCATCATCGTATACCGCAGCGAGGACGCACAAGCCGTGGCAGACATGCTTGGACTTGACGCAATCGACAAGCATAACTACGATGTTGAAGGCGATGAACTGAAATAAATACGCTGGTACGTACGAAATCATGTTGAACGAACAATCGCACACCTGCAACGTTTGACGTACACAGAAGCGAAAATTAACAAAAATAATTCATCTATGAAAGTAATAATTGACCTAGATGATACTCTCTCAAAGACAGAGAACAGAGACTACGAGCACTCGCAGCCAATACAGTCTGTAATCGACAAGCTTGTTGAGATTAGAGAAACTTTCAATGATGTTGAGGTTGTCCTTCATACTGCAAGGGGTATGAACAGCTGCAATGGAGATGTGAAGATGGCAGAGAAGAAGAACAGACCAGCCGTCGAACGTTTCTTGCAGCGATACGGCATCAAGGTAGACCGCATAATCTTCGGGAAACCGCTTGGAGACCTATACATTGACGATAAAGCAATGGCAGCGCACGACTTCGCAGCAAGCACTATCGAAAGCTACAGAGGACTGAGCGGTGCTACCGTCGAGCGTGTCGGTGATATTGTTGTCAAGACCGCAAAGAATGTAGCAGAGCAGGCAGAGTGGTACGATAAGGCTAAAACGTACGGAATTGCCGTTCCTGCCGTTTATTGCGTGCAGCTTGGAAAGTTATATATGCAGTACGTTTATGGTACACCAGCGTACGTGAAAGTGGATATTCGAGTACTAAGGCGCATCATAGAGGATATAAGAAACTTTCCAGAGCTTGAAGGAGAGAACGACCTGCAAGGCTATTCGAACTATTGCGAGAAGAGAGCCAGCGATGCGGGTCTGGAGTATGATTGCCACGGCATCACAGAATGCAAGATACTGAAGAAGCGAACTTTCTGCCATGGTGATTTATCACTGACGAACATCATCGTACATGGCGGCAAGATAATCTATATCGACCCATCGCAGAAGAAAGAAATCAGCAATTGGCTTTTGGATGCTGCAAAGGTGAGAGCGAGCCTTCGGTGGCTTGATGCAGGACTTGTAGGACTGGAACACGACAAGCGGCTTGTGCAGTACTTCGATGCAAGATTTTCAAGCGAGGAACTGGAAGCCATCAAGATACTGGAAAGAACCCATTTCTACCGTGTCTTCTATTACGCAAGGAAGCTCGGCAGGATTGATGTTGCAAACAGATTAATAGAACACTTTAATACAGCCGAAATATGAGAAACGGAAAGAAAGTAGGTTTTACATCGGTGGTAGGAGACCTTTTCCATGCAGGGCACGTTGCCATGATCCAGGAGTGCAAGCAACATTGCGACTATCTCATCGTTGGGGTAATGTGTGGTGTGCACGACCGCCAAGGGAAGAACGAACCGATACAATCGGTGTTTGAGCGCATGTATCAAGTGAAGCATTGCGAGGGTGTGGATGATACCATCGCATTAGGGAGCGAGAGAGACCTAGACCTTTGCATCAAGACTCTTTCACCATCAATCGATGTTCGTTTTGTCGGCAGTGACTATATCGGGAGAGATTTCACGGCAAAGCATACCTGCGAGGAACTTGGAATACCTATCGTGTACACCAGCAGGGAGCATGGTTTATCGTCAACGGAACTAAGAAAAAGAATTGAAGATGAAAAGGTTTGATTTTTATTTTGGCATAGCCAGCTACAACCGAAAGGATAGACAACCGATGTTGAGATTGCTGAACAGTTTTGGCTATCCGAAGGAGCAGATACTGCTGGCGGTGCAGTGCGAGCAGGATTTCAAGGAGTATGAACCTATCTATGGGGATATGGCTACGATAATCTACCAAGAAGGTAAGAATATCAGCGACAACAAAAACGCCATACTCGACTACATTGTGGAACACCTCGGAAATCAGAGAGTTGTCATTCTCAGCGACAAGGTACGAGCCATTAACTGGATTGACCGAAGTCGCAAGACGCACACCGTTGAGACAAAGGCACAGATGGATAAGTTAGTAAGAACCGCCTTCGAACTTACAAGGCAGATTGGCGGCAGGGTTTGGGGGTGCTATCCTTTGGGCAACACTTTCTTCATTAAGAATACAATTACCACCAATATGCAGATGTTGGGTTGCTTTATGGGGATTGTTGACCCATCGGAACAGAAATTCGACACACTGCAGCCTTTAAAGGAAGACTTCGAGTTCATACTGCATCATATAAGCAGGGGCAACCAGACTGTCCGGTTCAATGATTTGTTTCTGACAGCTACATTCCACACGAAAGGTGGTTGCCACGAACTATGGAACAGCGCAGGTGACAGCGTTAATGAACGGTGCTGCAAGCGACTACTTTTCAAGTATCCAAAACTGGTTAAGAAACATGCAACAAGGAAGAACGAATGCAGGTACGTAGGTTCACGCATGACTCTTCCGCTTTCGATAACTGACTATTTGTAAAATGATATTGTTATGGCAGAACATTATGGCAACACGCCAAGAATAACATACGAGTTCCCCGATTGCTCAATGCCAATGGCTTTTGACACTTACAATAATTGCAGCTTTGGCTGTATGTATTGTTTTGCTCAGAACCAGCGAGGTATTGGCAGCAAGAAGAATGAATACCTTCACAAGGAGGTTAAAGACGTGAGCGTTGAGCGCATCAAACGAATGTTCATTGACCCAGACAAGCATGGTGGAGACTTTGCGCCATACATCAAGGCTCGCAAGGTTATGCAGTGGGGAAGCATGAGCGACCAGTTTGACAACTTCGAACGGAAGTACGGAACGACACTGGAACTTTTGCGCTTCTTCAAGGATATAGACTATCCGCTTTGCTTCTCGACCAAGGGAGCATGGTTCACCAAGGATGAGCGATACATGGACTTGATAAGAGGGCAGAAGAACTGGAACTTCAAGTTCTCAATCATCACCAGCGATGCAGAGAAGGCTAGAGTAATAGAGCGAGGGGTTGAAAGCCCACAAGCAAGACTGGAAGCCATCGAGCGCATCGCCAATGCAGGGGCAGGAGGTGCAACGCTGAGACTGAGACCCTTCATCATCGGAGTGAGCACGCCAACGTACCTAGACCTTATCAAGGAAGCATTCAACAGAGGGGCTACAGCTTTGAGCACAGAATTCTTCTGTCTCGAAACAAGAAGCCCGACATTGAGGGAATTGTTGCCTACCATCAGCAAGATTGCAGGTTTCGACATTCTCGCATTCTACAAGAAGTACAGCATACAAACCGGCTATCTGAGACTGAACCGCAAGGTCAAAGAACCGTTCTTCAGGAACATGAAGGAACTGTGCGACCAGCTTGGAATGCGCTTTTATGTATCTGACGCACACTTCAAGGAACTTTGCCACAACGGAAGCTGCTGCGGATTGCCGCCAACGTGGAACTACAGCAGGGGACAGTTTTGCGAAGCACTGAACATTTGCAAGCGAAAAGGATACGTGAGGTGGAGCGACATCAAGCTGGATGCAGAGATTTTCTTGAGGGCGAAACTGGATAAGGCGATGAACATGGGAACAAGAGAGAAGAGTTCGAAGTATTACACGATGAGCGCAGCCGACTACATGAAGTGGTGCTGGAACAATCCGCAGGCAGCGCACTCGCCATACAAGATGTTCGAAGGGGCTATGGTACCAGCTGACGAACGAGACAGCGAGGGAAACATCGTATACAAGTACAATGGAGCGAAATTTTAAATCAGAACACTATGCCACAAGGTAATAATAACAAACATCGAGCGCAGAAAATAGACATCGAGAACCGCCTGCAGATTATCGCACCCCTATACCGCAAGGGATGGACGGAGCGAGAAATCACTGCAGAGGTTCGCAAACGGCTCGACAGACCGAAATACAATCAGGCACACTGCGACATTCAGCGGTTATTGAAGGAGTGGAGGGGAGAGAGACTGACCGACACAGAAGAGAAAATAACCAGCGAGGTGGCAAGGTTGAAACTGGTGATACGTGAAGCGTGGGAAGCCTGGGAGAAATCCAAAGCGGACTACAACAGCAAGACACAGACACAAGTAGGACTGCCAAACGAGAATCCTGCAACTGGGCAGGTAACGATGGAGACCGTTAAGGCTATAATGTACGATGCTGAGAAGCGAGGATTAGGAGACCCAAGGTATCTTGACATAATCCTAAAGGCAGAGACGCAGATTTGCAAGCTGCTCGGACTGGATAAAGTCGTGCTAGACTTGAACGCAGGCTTCCAAGGCGGCATCGAGGTTCGATACATCAACTCGGGACACAAGTGTGCATCAAGCGAGCAGGAAGTAATCGAGCGTGAGGGATTGGATGAAGAATAATTTAACCATAATTTTGTTTTAAGTTTTATTGTTTGAAAGAATGGCACTATTTGACGTTATTGGTGAACTGTATGAGCCGAATGCGGACGTGAATCCAAGGTTTCTTGTGAACCAAGGCGGTACGTCCTCGGGGAAGACATACACCATTATTCAGCGTCTTATAGTGCTTTCTTTTGAGCACCCCATGGCAATTATCACTGTGTGCGGTCAAGACCTTCCGAACCTGAAGGTTGGAGCCATGCGAGACCTCGACACCATCCTGCAAACAAGGGCAGAGTTGCTGGACTGGTTCAAGAACAACAAGAGCGACAGCAGCTACAGAGGTAAGAACGGATCAATCATCGAGTTCAAGAGTTACCAGGATGCGCAGGATGCGAAGAACGGAAAGCGTGACTACCTTTTCGTGAACGAAGCGAACGGTGTGCCCTACGAAGTGTTTTGGCAGCTTGCCATCCGAACCAGAAAGCAGGTATTTATTGACTACAACCCAAGTGCAAGGTTTTGGGTACACAACAACATCATCGGCAGGGATGACTGCCGGCTGATACTGAGTGACCACCGGAACAACCGATTTCTGACAGCGCAGGAGCACAAGAAGATTGAGGAGATTGACGACCCCGAACTGTGGCGAGTATATGCAAGAGGACTTACCGGAAAGATAACCGGACTTATCTTCACTAACTGGGGCATCGTTGACAAGCTACCACCAAGGGAGGATTGGAAGATGGAGTGCAGGGGTATGGACTTCGGATTTACCAACGACCCAACTGCGCTGGAGCACGTTATACTTGCGCATGGGGAGCTTTGGGTTGACGAGGAAATTTACCAGCCTGGGCTGACGAACGAAGACATCGCATACCGATGCAAGGAAAACGGACTGACAAAACGAGACCTTATCATAGCGGATTCGGCAGAGCCTAAAAGCATTCAGGAGATACACAACCAAGGGCTGTGGATAATCGGAAGCACAAAGGGCAAGGACAGTATCAACAACGGCATCGACATCCTGAAGCGTTTCCGCATCAACATTACAAGACGAAGCCACGGTATCATCGAGAACATGCAGCAATACAAGTGGAAGAAGTCAAGGGATGGAGAGACCACGAACCAGCCTATAGACGCATTTAACCACGGCATAGACGCAATACGATACGTAGCCTTGAAGAAGTTATCCGTTGCAAGCCACGGAACGGCTAGGGCGCACGTATTGAGACAATAACTACGACAAAATTATAAAGCGTATGGATAAGAACACTACATTCAAGTATTGGCTGGCAGTTGCAAGGCACACCAGCTACAAA
>ENA-OPNW01000890-OPNW01000890.1-human-gut-metagenome-genome-assembly--contig:-NODE-890-length-16718-cov-2.611955_pt1 | contig 16718 bp, 13 predicted proteins | sample MGYA00241540_ERZ501777 | MGnify/ENA primary metagenome ERZ501777 (study PRJEB25962, sample SAMEA2042615) | human gut metagenome | biome: human gut; feature: human-associated habitat; material: faeces...
CTCGAAAAAAGGAGATGCGGTTATAGATGCTATAAGTCATAAGAAAATAGCAATTAACTATTATACAGATATCTTGCCTAATGTCCAGTACCTTTTTGTTGATTTCTTAGTAAAAGAAAACAATATAATGGCAACTTATCGTCTTGATAATTTAGGCGGTATTAGCCCGGATTTATTTTCGTTGATTGAACGACATTTTCAGCGATTTGATTTATTAAATAGGTTCAACACAAAGATTCTACAAGATTTGTCTGAGTTGAAAAATCTTTATATTTCAGAAGGTATATCGAATTCTGACGAGTTTGATAAATTCGCAGCAAAGCAAATTAGGAAAGTAAATTTGGACAGACCGCAATTGGGCTATAATCATTGGAAGATTATTCTCTATTACTCAGCTGCTACAAGCGAGGTTTTTAAGAACTATATTTTAAGAAATTAGTAAGAATGTGACTTGTAGTCATACTTTATTTATGTATCGTAAGTACTCAAATTAGGGCTATATTTTGAAAAAAGTATCTTCGCCGCTTAACTTTAAATATAAAATTATGTACAGCAGTGAAGATTTGGAAAGATTCTATTTCCAGTACCAGACGGAGGCAATGCCGAAGGGCATCTCTATTGAACAGTTCTGTTCACGTAATAAAGTACCTTATAACATATTCTACAAATGGTACAAGGATACACGCAACAAGATTGTGGAGGTAAAAGTGGATGGGCTTCCTACCTCGGATCAAGAAGAGTCAAAGAAGGAAAGCCCTTCTCAAGAACCATCTTCTACAGTAACGAAGCCTTCCGGTGTTCGTATCCTCGTGGAGTTGCGAATGACCAATGGGCTGCATATCTTCCAGAAGAATCTAAGCTATCAAGAGTTGAAGCGACTGATAGAGAAACTGGAGGGCCTATGCTGAGTGTTACCGGTATAAACCGCTTCTATTATCTCCGTGACTTTACGGATATGCGATGCAAGCATAGCCGGGTGTTATCCATCATACGTGAACAACTCCACCGTGAGCCGTCTGACGGAGATGTGTTTATCGTCATGTCTCGTGACCGTCGTATAGTAAGACTGTTCACTTATGACAACCGTTCATATACTCTGTTTGAGAAGAAGTTTGTAGCTGGTCATCAGTTTATGAAAGTATATCATAATGGGGATGAACGAGTTTACAGAATAGACTGGAAAGATGTTGTATTGTTATTGGAAAATCCAATAGTTAATACATTGAAACTCAGATAATTATGTTGCTTATTTATTCGTTTTTCTCATATGTTTTTACTATCTTTGTAGTTGAAAATCAGAGCATTACGGATGAAGGAACTGCAACATATCATAGAACAAAAGCAAGAGCTTCTGGCACGGGAATCAATCTCGCGCCCTGCTCTTGATTACAGTGAAGGTATGACAGCAGAAGAACAAAAACGTTATATCAATTACCTTGCCGAGCGGGTTCGTGAGGCGGATTTAGGCTTACGTGCCCGTGACCTTGTTCTCCAAGATTTTCTTGATAAGCAGAAGGAATACGACGAACGCTTGTCAAAATTGGACGCTGTGCTTTCTCGTGTTGATTCTCTGGAATCTTCATTAAAGGATGAGATAAAGAGACGCAAGACTGCAGAGCGTAAGGTAGATGACTTGAAGGCAAAATTAAAGTTTGCAAACAAGAACCGCTTTGGTGATAAAAGTTATGGCTCAAAGAAAAAGAAATCAGATGATGAGTCCGACCGTACCAAAGACAAGGATGATTTTGATGGAACATCTTCCTCTTTGCCGGAAAACTCTATAGCCAACAAGGAGTCAGAGTCATCACCGGCAACCGCCACTCAAGAAAAGAGACCTCGCGACTTGTCAAATCGCCCCGACACCTATAATACCATGGGAGTCCATGGCGCTTCCAAAGAGTATAAGTCAGACTTGTCAAAAGTCCCGGGACGTATACTTGAAAGAAAGATGATTCCCGTTTTCCATCTTGAGGTAAACCTTGTGGAGGAACGGTTTGAGATGGTTCATTATGTTGAGAAAGGCAAGAAACCCAAGTGGGGTTATTTCCCTGCTGCAGGTAATCCGCAGATTGTTACCAAGTTTGACGGAACCAAGGCAACACCTGAATTCCTTCAGGCTATAGCATACGAGGTCTATGTTAAGAATGTCACTTTCGGTCTGCTTCATCGTTGGCTTACCGACTTGGGCATGAAGGTATCAGCCAATACATTACGTAACTGGTTGAAGAAAGGCAAGAAGTATCTTGACGAACTAGTCAAGGTACTGAAGGAAGTGGCTTTAGAGAAAGACTCGATAGTAAACTGTGATGAGACTTGGTGCAAGGTCCGTAAGTATGACCATTACAAGAAATGTTACATATGGGTTTTGGTAAACAAGGCTGAGCATACGGTCATCTTCTTCTATGAGGATGGTTCTCGTGGTCGTGATGTTTTGACTAACTTTATTGGTGATGCAGAATTAAAGAGTGTTATGACCGATGGTTATAATGCCTATGTATTTATAGGTGACGAACTTAATGTCGTAGATAAAAGTCCTAATCTAAATAAAGCCATACATCAGGTATGTCTTGCTCATCTTAAGGGTAAGTTGGAAATGGCTTGTGAACAAGCTGGCGATGTTCATGCGTATCCATTTTTAGAGGGCATTCGTTTCTATTATAGGAGAGAGCGCCAATATTACGAAGAGGGGCTTACGCCAGAAGAGATATGTAAGTGTCGTCAAGACTTGGAATCAAAGGAAGTTCTGATAACTCTTAGGCAGCATCTTAAAATTGAACTTGATAAAGATCCGTCAGAGATAACTCCTTCTTTGCTGAAAGCCTTGAATTACCTCGACAAATATTGGGATAACCTGTTTGCTTTTCTTAATGACGGAAGTCTTCCCATAGACAACAACTTGGCTGAACGTGTTATTCGTCCTCTGACAACACAACGCAATGCGATGCTTCACTTTGGTAGCGATGAAGGTGCAGAAATGGCCGCAACCTATCATAGTATAATAAGTACGGTAAAGATGCAAGGACGGTCTGCATGGGAATACCTAGGTAAGTTTTTTACTAAAATATTTAACGGTTGCAGGGATTTTTTCAGTCTGCGGCCAGACAAAATCGGATTGGCAATATGCCAATAGTTAATAATCAAGATGAAATTTTAACAACTCAATGTATAGGCACTTGCAAAAGTGCCTATTAAAGGGGTATGCCCTAAATTGAGTACTAACTGAATATTGGCTGGAACATCACAAAGCACCATTTGATGGCTTGGAAGATTTCCTTGAAAAATCAAAAATAAAAAATAATGTCTCAATCAAGCAATAAGACAATTGCAAAAAATACACTATTCTTGTTCTTCAGAACACTTTTGATTATGGGTATTTCCCTGTACGCCTCAAGAGTTGTTCTTGCAGAATTGGGAGTTGAAGATTATGGTATTTATAATGTTGTTGGAGGAATTGTATCAATGCTTGCATTTCTCAATAGTGCAATGGTACAAGCCTCACAACGATATTTAAGTTTTGCACAAGGAACAAATGATTTGGAGAATCAGAAAAAAATATTCTCTACCTCTGTATTGATACATGCAACTATTGCAATTTTAGTAGTCGTACTTTTAGAAACGATAGGTCTATGGTATGTAAATACCAAAGTAGTTCTTCCTGCAGAACGACTTAATGCAGCAAATATCATCTATCAGCTTTCGATTCTAATCTTCTTAAGTAGAATACTTGTCGTTCCATATAATGCTAGTGTGATAGCACATGAAAAAATGGACATCTATGCCTATATTAGTATCGTAGATTACATGTTCCAATTGGGATTGGTTTTTATTCTACAATACATAACATACGACAAACTAGTTACATACGGAGTAATGATGCTTGCCGTTGCTTGTGTCCATTATATTTTCTATGTTTTATACACGAAATGTAAATTCATTGAATGTACTTTCCATTGGTATAAAGATTGGAAATTGTATAAAGAAATGTTTAGCTTTGCGAGTTGGGCGTTCTTGGGAGGTGCAGGATTTATTGCTAGAAATCAAGGAGTAAACCTTGTAATAAATCTTTTTTGTGGTCCAGCAGTAAATGCAGCACGTGGTGTTGCATATCAAGTTAGTGCTGCAGTTCAGACTTTAATATCAAGTTTTCAACAATCTATGAATCCACAGATTACCAAGCGTTATGCGTCTGGAGACCGTGAGTCAATGATGACACTTGTTAGAGCTGGTTCAAAGTATTCTTTTTTGCTGTTGCTTATTTGTTTTACTCCCATTCTTGTTCGTCCAGAATACATTTTGAAATTGTGGTTGGGTACTGTCCCTGAGTATGCAGCAGAATTTCTCGTTATGGCTGTATCAATGGCTCTTGTGACTTCTATGGATGGTACACTTAATACAGCCATGCAAGCAACGGGGAATATTAAAGTGTTTCAGATTACAGTTTCTATCATTATGTGTCTTGACATTCCATTAGCGTATTTCCTTCTCTCGTTAGGTATTGAGCCATACCTTGTTACTGGAGTGTCTATTTTCACTGCAATTCTTTGTCTATTTGCGAAACTCATAATTCTAAGAAGACAATTATATTTTAATATAAGTGAATTTATTCTTTCTATTGTATTTAAAAATTTTATCTTGTCTGCTCTTGTAATTTTCATGTTTTTAGGATTGTCGCATTTTATTGTAGATTCACTATTAGGCTTTATTATACTATGTTTTTTATCTGTTATTGTTAATGGTCCTATAATTTATATTTTAGGCTTAAAAGGATCAGAACGTAGAATGGTACGATCAATGATCGAACAAATTGCTTCAAGATTAAAAAACAAATAATTATATGGTCGAATATAAAACCCAAAGTAACGTTCTGTCTAAGAATGTTGTAATTACATCTTTTCTCTTGGCATTGTTTATTGATGTCAAAACAATAAACCTAGTTATCATTGCTGCACAACCATCTTTAGCAGGTATCTTTATGTCTGCAATGTATGCAATAGTAGCTGTAGGTTTATTTGCTATCGGATTACTTGTGCAAAAAAGAGACATATTAAATCTAAGACCAAACCATATTGGTATATGTCTGTTGTGTATCGTATGGTATGCTTTTACAGATACTTTTATTGCTACACCATCTGTCAATGTGTCGTATTTCGGAATATTTATGGTTGCAGCCTTTCTAATACCTGGTTTGATTCGCATGGATATACGTATATTTCTTCTGTCACTCATTATTTTCCCGTCTATTGGAGTGTTGTATCTAGACAAGATTTTTTTCAGCGAAATACTTGAAACGGGAATCGTATCTATGGGTACATGTTACGCTTTTCTTGTACCAGTATTAGGTAATTTAGTATATCTTAGGTTCTTTTACAGGAAAGAACCATTGTGGATAAAAATTGTGATGCTGTTTTTTGCGGCTATAAATATATACTACTTGGTGCAAATGACAATGTTTGGTTCAAGAGGTCCTATACTATGTGTGTTGTTATTAATATTAAGTTTTTTTATCATTCAAATAGATGATAAAGGAAAAATAGCAATGCGCAAAGGTCGAACCTCTATAATACTTATTTGTCTAGTTCTTATTACTCTTTCATTTACGGCTATCCTACAAACACTGAAAGACTTTTTTGCAACATTTGACATATCATTGAATGTAGTTGATAAATTTCTCCGTTTAAGCGAAAGTGGAGATATGACAAACGGACGTGAAGTGATATCATCCAAGTCGTGGGAAGGCATAAGCAATTCGCCTCTATGGGGTAATGGCACGTCACAATTTCTCAATAATACAGGAATGGTTTATCCACATAACTTCATCCTTCAATTATTATATGACGGTGGAATCATTTTGACTTCTTTTGTTATAGTTCCAATAGCAAGAATGCTGATATTTAAAATAAAAACAGTCTCTGAAAGTGAGTTTATTTGCCTGTTATTCATGTTCTTTGCTTCTGTTCCTTGTTCCTTATTCTCTGGCGACTTATGGAATGCAGGTACACTTTGGATGTTTTTCGGGTTTGTGTTGGCAAAGAATTCTATAGTAAAAACATAAAAAACAAATTATAATGAACGTCCTTACAATAACTTGTCATAGACCATACAATTATGGTGCTGTTTTACAGGCTTATGCATTACAGCAGTATTTAAAATCAATTAGAGTAGAATCGTCTGTAATTGATTACTATCCTGACTATCAAAAAAAAAAGTCTAACGCAAATTTGATAATTAGAATAGTTTGGAATTTGTATCGTATGCCGGATTTTATCATAGGCAAACGAGTATTTGGAAAGTTCCTAAAAGATAACATTAAACTAACAAAGCAATACAAAACTTTGGATGATTTAAAATCATGTCCTCCAATGGCTGACGGTATCATTGCAGGAAGTGACCAAATATGGAACTATAACATTCATAAAGATGATACGTATTATTTGACTTTTGCTCCCAAAAACTGTTTCAAGGCTTCTTATGCAGCAAGTATAGCACAAGACAAGATACCAAATGAACTAACGTCTTTGTATCAAAGACGTTTGCAAGGTTTTAAAAAGATTGCGGTTAGAGAAAAAACAGCTGAACGATTGTTGACAGATTTGGGCTGTGAGAATGTCACAACTGTTCTAGATCCAGTTTTCCTTTTATCTGCAGAAGAATGGATGTCGAATATTGCAGATCCAACTTTTCATAATGATGGTTACGTCTTGATGTATGCTTTTAATTGTACAAAGGAGATAGCCGATTATGCAAGAAATTATGCTAGGAACAATCATAAAAAATTGTATGTCATCAATACAATGATAAATGATTATCGTTTCCATTGCGACCATCATTTTTGGAATTGTAGTCCCAATAGATTCGTAAGTCTTTTCAAACATGCCGATGCTGTTGTAACTAACTCTTTTCACGGCTTATCATTTTCTATCATTTTCAAAAAACAAGTGCATGTGTTTTCCAAACATACAGGTGGGAATAGCCGTCTCTTCGATATGATGCAAGAATTAAATCTACCCAATTGTAAGAATGGCATAAAAATAGATTATGAAGAAGTTTACAAGGTGTTAGATGAAAAAATAAAATATTCAAAATCAGTTATAACAGAAATATTAAAATAGATATGAAAACAACACCATTGATATCAGTTGTCATTCCTACTCATTCTGGCTCGCAAGTTATATGTAGAGCTGTAGATAGTGTACTATCTCAGTCTTATCCTAATATAGAAGTTATTGTTGTTGATGATAATGGGAAAGGATCCGAAGAACAAATAGCTACAGAGAAGGTAATGAAGAAATATGCATCAGATGACCGAGTTAAGTATTTCGCTCATGATGTAAGTCTTCATGGTTCGGCTGCACGAAATACAGGAGTCAAACAATCATGTGGCGAATTTATTGCTCTCCTTGATGATGATGACTATTTTTTACCTAACAATATTGAAGAACATTATAAGACTCAGATAGACCATGACGATAATTTTGGAGTTTCATTCTGCGGTATGCATATTGTAAGAGGTAAGATTGAGGAAGATATTATCGCCAAATATGAAGGGGATGTTCTTGTGCACTTTCTCATGGGTAGAATGCGTGTTGGGTCAAGTCTTGTAATGATAAGACGTTCTGTTTACGAGGAATTCAATGGCTTTGACGAAAGCTTTAAACGCCATCAAGATTGGGAATTCTTGACCCGTATCTTTACTAAATATAAACTCGCCTCTACTCATAAAATAGGAGTGGTGAAAATAAACCTTGATCGCAATGTTGCTACAAATCCTCTGAAATTTGAATATAACCGTATTTACTTTTTGGATAAGATGAAAGGAATTATTGATTCTCTTCCATCGAAGACTTCAAGAGAGATTTACGATGTGCATTATACATCCATTGCTAAAGAATATTTTAGAGCACGCCAATTGGGCGGTGTAATTAAGTGGTGCATGAAGACATCACGACCATTAGGTAGTCTATTTGACATTTTTCGTTCCGCATTTGTTTATTTCTCAAAAATAGCTAAAGTATGAAATTGGCAGATATAGACCAATGCACAGGTTGTGGTGCATGTGCTTCAGTATGTGCAAAAGGTTGTATAACGATGTGTATAGGAGAAAACGGTTTCTACTATCCACAAGTAGATATTGCAACTTGTGTTGACTGTGAACTCTGTTCAAAAAATTGTCATGTGCTTAACAGACCTGAATCACAGAATTTTGAAAAACTATATTATTGTGGTTGGGAGTCTTCTGAAACTAAAAGGTTTGACGGCTCTTCAGGTGGAGCATTTGGAACTATAGCAGAGAATGTTCTCTCAGATGGAGGAATAGTATATGGAGCCGCATTATCTTCTGATAAGAAAAAGCTATTCCATTGTTCTACTAATGATGTTTCATTAGCAGAACTTAAGAAATCAAAATACTTGGAAAGTGATATGGGATGTACTATTAGTCTTATTCGTAAAGATTTAAATGGTGGAAAGAAGGTGCTTTTTTGCGGTACTTCATGTCAAGTATATGGCGTTCGTAAAGTCTTAGGTTATAAATATGAGAATTTGATTCTTTGTGATTTTTTATGTCATGGTGTACCTTCCCAAGTACGTTACCAACAATATCTTAATGAACTAGAAGTTATGTATGGTTCAACTATTAAGAATATAGGTTTTCGTACAAAAAAGTATGGGTGGAAAACTTATTGTATAGTAGTTGAATTTGAGAATGGCAAGAAATATGTGAAACTTGCAAATGAAGATCCGTATTACAAGCAGTTTTTTTCAAATATAAATCTACGCCATTCATGCTACACATGCAATAGAGTAGCTAAAAGTGTAGCGGATATTACATTAGGTGATTTTTGGGGTGCTAAAAAAAAGGGATATAAGGACGATGATAAGGGTATCTCTTTGATTGTATGCAATACAGAAAAAGGGCAGGATATAGTTGATCAACTGTCAACTCTTAAAAAACAGAAGATTAATGCTTCAGATGTTGATTATGCTTTTGTAGAACGTAGAGTAAAAGAGAAGCATACGTCAATAAACGACTCATTTTTTGATTGTCTCAATATATCTATGAAAGACAAAATAGTCTGTACAGTATTAAAAAATAGACTATTAAGGAATCTAATATATAGGATATTATAATTAATTGAATTTTATGAAAATTCTTCATGTAATAACATCCCTTTCAACAGGAGGAGCGGAACACCTTTTGGTTGATATGCTTCCTCGCTTGCGTGATATGGGACATATAGTGGAAGTCGCTGTTTTCAATAGTAAAAAAACGACATTTTATAGGCAAATAGAACAGGCAGGAATAAAGATTTATGGTTTTTCAGAAAAGGAAGGTGTTTACAACTTTAAACATATTTTCCGTCTGAAGGGACTAATGAAAGAATTTGATATCGTTCATACACATAATACTGCTTGTCAAATGTTTGCAGCCATAGGAAAACCTAAAAATGTAAAGTTAGTGACAACAGAACATTCTACTTCAACCCGTAGAAGGAAATATAAATTTTTTCATTCTATAGATTGCTGGATGTATAGTCATTATGATAAAATAATCTGTATTTCAGAGCCATCTGAGAAAAGCCTTAGAAATTATATTGGCAACGATTATCCTATCATGACTATTTATAATGGCATTGATGTTAGTCGCTTTGCCAAAGCTTCAAAGATTGATCTTGGATTTTCGGGCTGTATAATAATAACTATGGTTGCCGGATTCCGATATGAAAAAGATCAGCCAACTCTTATTAGAGCAATGCAACATCTGCCTGAAAAATATCATCTTCAATTAGTAGGTGATGGTGATAGGCGTTCTGAATTTGAAACTTTAATAACAGAGCTTAAATTAGAGAATCGAGTGCATCTTCTTGGAATCAGAAGTGACGTAGCTCAGATTCTCCGTTCTTCAGATGTAATAGTTATGTCAAGCCATCGTGAGGGATTATCTCTATCAAATGTCGAAGGAATGTCGTCTGGAAATCCATTCGTTGCAAGTGATGTGGAAGGCCTTCGTGAGGTAACTAAGAACTATGGTGTTCTTTTTCCTCATGGTGATGATAAAGCTCTCGCATCAATCATTCAAAAGCTATCAGAGGATAAAGAATACAAAAAACAGGTAGCAGACAAATGCTTAGAACGAGCGAAGATGTTTGATATTCAGAAGATGGTGAATGCGTATAATGAGGTGTATTTGGGTTTAATGGCTAAATAACTAATTCTTTATGACACGCCATAATAAGAAAATAATTCGTGCCGTCACTGTACCTATGTCCTTATGCTTCTGCCGTGAAATAATGATTAAAATGCGGGCGATGGGGTATGAAATGGTAGCGGTAACATCGCCAGGCCTTGACCTTGATAAGTTGAGAGATAAAGATAAATTCCATTGCGTAGCAGTGCCAATGGAAAGACATATCTCGCTAGTTAGGGATATGAAATCTCTTATAAAGATGATTAGCGTATTCCGTAAAGAAAAGCCTCAAGTAGTGCATTCAATGACTCCAAAAGCTGGAATGATTTGTATGGTAGCGGCTTGGCTAACACGTGTGCCGGTACGTATTCATACATTCACGGGATTAGTGTGGCCTACTGCTACAGGCTTGAAAAGACGCATATTAATGATGACCGATTGGTTAACTTGTGCTTGCGCTACTCACGTAATTCCAGAAGGACAAGGAGTTCTCGATGACTTGAAGAACGGTGGCATTACAAAGAAGCCTATGAAGGTTCTTGGTTACGGAAATGTAATGGGCGTTGATATGGAGCGTTTTTCTCCTGTTCGTTTTGAGGATTCTAAAGATTCAGATGTGTTTACCTTCGTTTTTGTAGGTCGCATAGTAGGGGATAAGGGCATTAATGAGTTGGTAGAAGCCTTTGATAAGTTGCACAATATGTACAAGAATACAAGACTTGTATTAGTAGGCAGATACGAACATAACCTCGACCCAGTAAGTGATACTACACGTAAATCGATATATGATAATGATGCCATTGATGCCTGTGGCCCTAAATATGGCGATGACTTACTACAAATGTATGTAAATGCAGATTGTTTCGTGATGCCAAGTTATAGAGAGGGTTTCCCTAACACTGTACTCGAAGCTGGTGCAATGGGATTACCATCTATTGTAACAGATATAAATGGTAGCCGTGAAATCATTGAAAATGAAAAGAACGGATTGATTGTTCCATCTAAAGATGCAGATGCTCTTTATAACGCTATGGAGCGTATGCTCACAGACAATACGCTTCGTGAAGTAATGAAGAATAATGCACGTGAAATGATAGCTTCACGTTTTGAAAAGAACTTCGTTCAGAAGTGTCAAATAGATTTTTATAAGGAGGTAATGTAAAGATACTTATGTGCCTTAATAAACTATGAACCTTGAATTTATAATTTTTATAAACTATGATAATTGCTAAGAATCAAGCTTTTGCCGCATACGATTTGATAGGTAAAACATTAGGTGGAAAATGGAAAGTAACAGAACAATTAACAAAGTCTGGTACAGGTGGCAATTTTTCTATATGTTATCTTGCAGAAAATGATGGAAAGGAGTATTTCTTAAAAGCGTTGGATTTTAGTGGGGGGCGGTCAGGTTTTGTTGTAGATGAAATGTCTGCTAGAATGAACGAATTTCGTTATGAACGAGATTTGTCTAATTATTGCAGAGACAAACATGTTAATAAAGTCGTTGTAATTGCAGGTCCTGGAGAAGAGGATTTTCCTGGTTATGTCATAGGAACCGTTGCATACTTGGTTTTTGAAAAAGCAGACTGTGATGTTAGAAAGTTTATGGATATCTCTGAAACAACTGATGTCGCTTGGTGTTTGAAATCTTTAAAAGATATTGCTATAGGATTAAGAAATTTACACAATGTAGGTGTCTCTCATCAGGATTTGAAGCCTTCTAATATATTGGTCTTTAACACAGAGTCCAAGATAAGTGATTTAGGACGTTCTATGTGCGAAAATCTTAATGGTCCATATAATGATTGGATTTTTTCTGGAGATCAGACATATGCTCCATGGGAAGTGTTTTATGATTATATGTGGACAGAGGATTGGCATTTGAAGAATTATATGACAGATTGTTTTTTATTGGGAAATCTAATAACCTTTTATTTGACTGGTTGTACAGTAACAGCTTTGATGGGAAATTTTCTTCCTCGAAATTTAGCACCAAGAATTTATAAGGGCTCTTTTAAGGCTATAGAATCTAATTTATTAGATGCCTATCAAAAAGTGTTAGATAGCGTAGAGAATAGTTTGCCTAACGTTGTAGATAAGCAAAGAGTAAAGCGTATGATAGAATCTTTATGCTATCCAATACCTGAAAAGAGAGGTCACCCCAAAGCGGTTAATTCGAAAGAACCAAACTATGATTTACAACGTTATATAACAGAATTAGATTATCTGAAGAGAAAGACGGAAATAGAATTATATCGTTTAACATTAAAATAGAAGATTATGGCTTTTCTTTGTGAAACACCTGATAGACGGGTTATTCCTAATTGGAGGTCGCTTTGTGATACGATTTCAAATGGAGAACTTGAATATCCTCGTTTTGGGAATAGAATAGTTTTCGATTTGGCTGAATATGAACAAGAATGGAATAGAAATCAATCATTATTATATGCAAGTGAGTTTGTAAATGCTGCTGTTGCTAATGGTGTCAGTGGTAACATTTCGGTAAAAAATGCCGCTGAATTTATTATAACTCATGAGAGTAAGGCAACAGAGGCCCAAAAAACGGTGGCTATGTCTTTGCTAAATACTAATGATAAAGATGTTTTTAATAGTCATGAGATAGATGAATTATTGTTAAAGACAAGGGATATATATGCAAAGATAGGCTATTATAAAAGCTTAATAAGGAAATATCCTTTTAACCCTATTAATTATGTTGAGGCTGCAAGGTTTTATATTATGATAGGCCAAGCCAAGCAGGCTGTCGAAATGATGAATATTGCTTTAGCGCTGGACTCTGAAAATCGTTTCGTTTCAAGAAGTGCAGCAAGATTATTTGTTCATGTCGAGGATTTGGACCGTGCACATTATGTTTTAAAAAATAATAGACAGATAGCTTTTGATCCATGGTTGATGGCATCAGAGATTTCTGTAAATTTATTGAGAGGTAGAAGCTCTTCTTTAATAAAGAAGGGAAATGCATTGATAAGTTCTGGAGATTTCAATTCTTTTTCATTAACGGAATTAACTAGTAGTTTGGGTACATTGGAGTTTATTAAAGGTACGCAAAAGAAAAGCAGGATATTATTTGATAAATCATTGCTTTCTCCTAATGATAACTCTTTGGCTCAGGCAGAATGGGCGAAAGCTAACAAACTCTCTCTTCATTTTGATAAGAATATTTGTGACAAGGTAAATTTAAGTTATGAAGCAAAAGCTTTAAATGCTTTTCAAAATGATAATTATGAGGATGCTTTAAAGGCTTCAATTCGTTGGCTAAACGACATGCCTTATTCTAAGAGCCCTGTTTTTGTAGGAGCAAATATTGCATATACTTTCTTGAAGGATTATAAGACTGCTGCAAAAATAATAGAAAGAGGATTGGAAGCTAATCCTAATGAACCTGCTTTTTTGAATAATTTGGCTTATACTTATGCGTTAGATGGTAAACTTGTTCAAGCTAACGAAATAATACGTAGATTCAATAAGATTCCAGACATTGATGAAAGAACTCGTATTTGCGTAACTGCGACTCGTGGGCTAATAGCATATAGAGAGAAAAAAATAGAAGAAGGTCGTTGTTTGTACTTAGAAGCAATTAATGCCGCAAAAAACATCCCTGAAGATCCTACATACAATTGGAATGCAATTTTAAATTTTATAAGAGAAGATATATTGGCAACACATGTAATTCCATTTGATGTGAATGAGGTTTTAGAGCAAATTCATGATACTCCAAAAGATAGAGGTGTAAAGGTGTTAAAAGAAGATATTCAAAAGCTTATAGCTAAAGAAAAAGCAGCTCATTTTATTAAGTAAAGTACCACAAACGAAGGTTTGGGAGGTGAAGCGTAGTTGAAAAATTATGATTATGATTATAAATGTCTGCTCAGAGGTAAAAATAGTATTGTAATAATTAAAACATAACAAAATATGTTATATGAATTAGCCCATATCCTTAAAGAAAAATGCGGTTTTCTTTGGGATACAGTCGAATGGGGAAATGCTGCGCTCTTTGGAATGATTCACCAAGGCGCATTAAAGGATGTCCCTACAATTTTAAAACAAGTAAGTAATGATACGTTTTCAATACGTTTAACAGAGAAGAATGATGCTCCTAAGCTTGCCAAGTTCTTTGAAGAACAACCGGAGGGTGCCTTTACATTCTTTAAACCTCATGATTTTGATGAAAAATCTATATCAAAAGTGCTTAAGAATAAGGCTTTCATGACTTTTGTTGTAGAAAGTGGTGATACAGTTGTAGGTTATTTCTTCCTTCGCAGCTTTGTAAATGGAAAGTGCTTCCGAGGTAAGATAGTTGATAAGAGTTGGCAAGGTCGTGGTATTGCAAAGTTAATGGGTGTTGCTATGACAAAAGTCGCACAGTATTTGAACTTGCGTATGTTTGGTTCTATATCTCCAGAGAATTACGCATCTATGGCGTCGGCTAAGGCTTCGAACGATATAAAGGTGCATAAGACTCTTGAGAATGGTTATTATTACATTGAGTTCTTACCAAAGAAGGTTGACAGCCATGTAGGGGGGGGGTAAAAAACGAGTAGTCAGATTGCAACCGCTCTTCGTTTCTAATGTTATAGAAGAAAGGAGGGCTGCATAATGGCGCAGTGTGACGTAATTCTAACCTACTGCTGGAATCGCGTAGGCTATACGATATTGAAATCTCTCCATCAGAAAGGATTGAAGGTATGGACGGCAGATACGAGCAAGAAAAATATCTGCTCAATGTCTAAGTTTTGTTCGGGTAGCTTTACTTACCCTGATCCTTTTAAAGAGGAGGATGCTTTTATCAAGGTTTTAAAAGAGAAAATTGCTGAGCTTAAGCCAAAGGTGCTGATGCCTACTCACGATGAGAGTGTTGTAATTATGCGTCATCGTTCTGAGTTTCCTGCAGAGTTGATTATTCCGTATGAAAATGAAGCGAAGTTGCTGATGCTGGCTAACAAGGCAGAGAGTACTGAGATAGCTCGCAAGGCTGGTGTTTCTGTTCCGGATGTATATCAGTCGGTTGATGAAGTGAAACGTTATCCTGTTGTATTCAAGACGGTAATTGGTAATTCTGCAAAGGGTGTGTATTTCCCTAAGAGTAAGGAGGAGTTGCTGAAGTTGATGGAGGTACATAAGAATGAAGAGACGTTGTTGCAAGAATGGATAGGTGGCACAGACTACAGTGTGGACTGCGTGCGCTGGGATGGTTTTTGCAAAACTTCGGTGTATCATGCGCTTGTTACTAAAACAGATGGCGGCGGTACTACTACGCAACGTGAAATAGTGGATATGCCGCAACTGGAAGCGGAGGCTATAAAGCTAATGGATGCGGTTGATTTCCATGGGGTGTGCGGACTGGATTTCCGTTATGACCCAGAGAATAACAGAATTGCTTATATAGAAACAAATGCTCGTTTTACAGGTGGATTGGCTACTCCGGTAGCTGCCGGATTTGATATCCCATGGATAGTTTATAAGTTGGCAACGGAGGGTAAGTATATTGAGCCTATAAATGTTCGCATCGGTACTCGTACTAAATGGATTCTTGGTGATGTGATTACATTAGTAGGGCGTATCGTTAAAATGAAATGGAATCCAAAAGAATTGAAGCGTGTTTTCTCTTTCAGCGGTTTTGATGCTTTCGATGATTTTTGCAAAGAAGATAAGAAGGCTATCCTTGGTGAGTTTGGATATTATTGGGGTAAATTGGTAAAGAACGGTAAATTGAATCCATAATGATGAAGTGTATTCAGACTTATGTGTTGTATCCAAAGATTGTAGAATTAGTGAAAGGGCATTTGGATTCTTTTTTCAGCAGATATAAGTGATGAAAAATTGCTAGTTTACCGTCATTCGTTAGAAAAAGTGTATCAACTTGCCAATTATTCGTTAGAAAAAGTGTACCTTTAGGCTTGTTATTCATTGGAAAAAGTGTAAGTCATGAAGAGAACTTTATATAATCAGCTATTGCAATGGAAGGGTAAGAACGACAGAAAGCCGTTGATACTCAATGGTGCACGTCAGGTGGGTAAGACATATTTGCTTCAGGAATTCGGACGTAATGAGTATGAAAAGGTGGCGTTCTTCAGTTTAGACCGTAATCCGATGGCGGCTACCGTGTTTGAACAGGGTGGTTCGGTAGCGGATATTCTGATATCGCTTTCGGCAATCAGTAATGTGGATATAACTCCTGGGAATACGCTTGTGGTGCTCGATGAGGTGCAGGATTGTCCAAAGGCGTTGGAGACGCTTAAATATTTTTGTGAGGATGCTCCGGAATATCATGTTGTGGTGGCGGGCTCGCTGTTGGGGCTTTCGCTTCACGATGGGGTGTCTTATCCGGTAGGAAAGGTGGAGGAGTTGCGCCTTTATCCGATGACGTTTATTGAATTCTTGCAGGCTATTGATAAGGTGCGCTTGGCTGATGTGCTGCAAAGCGGTAACTGGACGGTTATTAATATGCTTGCGGATGAGTATGTGCGATTGCTTAGACAGTATTATTATGTGGGCGGTATGCCTGCGGCGGTGT
>ENA-OPNW01000891-OPNW01000891.1-human-gut-metagenome-genome-assembly--contig:-NODE-891-length-16715-cov-6.839796_pt1 | contig 16715 bp, 9 predicted proteins | sample MGYA00241540_ERZ501777 | MGnify/ENA primary metagenome ERZ501777 (study PRJEB25962, sample SAMEA2042615) | human gut metagenome | biome: human gut; feature: human-associated habitat; material: faeces...
TGTACTTCCGCTTACATCAAGCCAGCACTCGTCAATACCGAACGGCTCTATCATATCGGTGTATCTGCCGTATATTGATTTTACCGCACGTGAATATTTGATATATTCGGAAAATCGAGGAGGAAAAACCAAAAGCTCGGGACATTTGCCCTTTGCCTGCCATATGATGTCGCCTGTTTTTACCCCGCATTTTTTTGCCGCCTCTGACTTTGCCAGCACTATGCCGTGCCTATCCTCGGTTCTGCCGCAAATTGCAATGGCTTTGCCGCGCAGCTCCGGAGAAACAACCGTTTCGACCGAAGCGTAAAAATTATTCAAATCACAATGAAGTATTGCCCGTTCCATAAAATCACCGAAAAAATTATTGTACCGTCATTGTAATCGAACATTTGTTCTGTGTCAATAGTAAAAATGTAACAGTCCCGAAATTCGGACTGAACATAAAAAAATCACCCCTGAAAAACAGAGGTGATTTTTGATTATCGTATTAACGAATTATTCGTCAATTTCAGTAACAACGCCTGAACCAACGGTACGTCCGCCTTCACGAATAGCGAAACGAAGACCCTGCTCAATAGCGATAGGAGTGATAAGCTCAACGCTCATAACAACGTTATCGCCGGGCATGCACATCTCAGTTCCCTCGGGAAGAGTAATAGTACCGGTAACGTCGGTAGTTCTGAAATAGAACTGAGGACGATAGTTGTTGAAGAACGGGGTGTGACGGCCGCCCTCGTCCTTAGTAAGGACGTAAACCTGACCGACAAACTTGGTGTGGGGATGAATGGTGCCGGGCTTAGCAAGAACCTGGCCGCGCTCGATATCGGTTCTCTGAACACCGCGAAGAAGAGCGCCGATGTTGTCGCCGGCCTCAGCGTAATCGAGGGTCTTGCGGAACATCTCGATTCCGGTGCAGACGGTCTTGCCCTTCTCTTCCTTAAGACCAACGATCTCAAGCTCGTCGCCGGTTCTCAGCTGTCCACGCTCAACTCTACCGGTGGCAACAGTACCACGGCCGGTAATGGTGAAGACATCCTCAACAGGCATAAGGAAAGGCAGGTCAGCCTTACGGTCGGGAGTGGGGATATAAGTGTCAACAGCGTTCATGAGCTCCCAGATGCAAGCAAGCTCGGGGGCGTCAGGATCATTGCCGTTGTACTCAAGAGCCTTAAGAGCAGAACCCTTGATGATCGGGGTGTCATCGCCGGGGAAGCCATACTCGTTAAGAGTATCGCGGATCTCCATCTCGACAAGCTCAAGGAGCTCAGGATCGTCGACCTGGTCAACCTTGTTCATGAAGACGATGATATAGGGCACGCCAACCTGGCGGGCAAGAAGAAGGTGCTCCTTGGTCTGAGCCATGGGGCCGTCGGTAGCAGCTATAACAAGGATAGCGCCGTCCATCTGAGCAGCACCGGTGATCATGTTCTTGATATAGTCAGCATGGCCGGGGCAGTCAACGTGAGCATAGTGACGGGTAGCAGTCTCATACTCAACGTGAGCGGTGTTGATTGTAATACCGCGCTCTCTCTCCTCGGGAGCCTTATCGATGTTAGCGTAATCAACAAACTCAGCCTCGCCCTTCATAGCGAGAGTCTTGGTGATAGCAGCGGTAAGAGTAGTCTTACCATGGTCAACGTGACCAATGGTACCAATGTTTACATGGGGCTTAGTTCTTTCGAATTTAGCTTTTGCCATTTGGAATTTCCTCCCTTTAATTGGTTAAATAATTGTCTCATGCATCAGCATAAAACTATTCTATCAATTTACACCTGAAAATTCAAGTGCTTTTTAAAAATTACTTGTCCTTGATGACAGTCTCAGCAATGGACTTCGGAACCTCGGCGTAGTGGCTGGGCTCCATGACATACTGACCGCGTCCCTGCGTCTTGGAACGAAGGGTGGTAGCGTAGCCGAACATGTTCGACAGCGGGATGAATGCATTGATCTGCACTGCGCCCGTACGCATCTCGGTGCCTTCGATCTGTCCGCGGCGGGAGTTGACATCGCCGATAACATCGCCCATATAGTCCTCGGGGACGATAATGGCGACCTTCATGATGGGCTCCATGAGCACGGGAGCTGCCTTCTTCATCGCATCCTTGAACGCCATTGAGCCGGCGATCTTGAACGCCATTTCGGAGGAGTCGACCTCGTGATAAGATCCATCGTAAAGAGTGACCTTGACGTCAACAACATTGAAGCCTGCAAGAACGCCCGACTGCATTGCACCCTTGATACCGGCCTCTGCAGGTCCGATATATTCCTTCGGGATAGCACCGCCGACGACCTCGTTGACGAACTCATAACCCTTCTCGGGGTTGGGCTCGATGCGGATCTTGACGTGACCGTACTGTCCGCGGCCGCCCGACTGACGCGAATACTTGGTATCGCTCTCTGCGGGTTTGGTGATGGTCTCGCGGTATGCGACCTGGGGTTTACCGACATTAGCCTCGACCTTGAACTCACGAAGAAGTCTGTCAACGATTATCTCAAGGTGAAGCTCGCCCATGCCGGCGATGATGGTCTGACCCGTCTCTTCATCAGTGTAGCACTTGAAGGTCGGATCCTCTTCGGCGAGCTTTGCAAGCGCGATAGCCATCTTCTCCTGGCCTGCCTTGGTCTTGGGCTCGATAGCGACCCTGATAACGGGATCGGGGAACTCCATGGACTCAAGGATTATCGGAGCCTTGGCGTCGCAGAGCGTGTCGCCGGTGGTGGTGTTCTTAAGACCGATAGTCGCAGCGATATCTCCGGCGTAAACGCAGTCGATATCCTTTCTGTGGTTGGAGTGCATCTGCAGGATTCTTCCCAGACGCTCGTTGCAGTCCTTGGTAGCATTGTAAACAGTGCTGCCGGTGGTGACTGTGCCCGAATAAACTCTGAAGAAGCAGAGCTTACCGACGAAGGGATCGGTCGCGATCTTGAAAGCAAGAGCTGCGAACGGCTCGGAATCCGAAGAATGACGGAACTCCTCTTCACCGGTCTCGGGATTCGTGCCCTTTATCGACGGGACATCCGTCGGAGCGGGCATGTAATCAACAATAGCGTCAAGCAGCTGCTGAACACCCTTGTTGCGGTAAGAAGTACCGCAGCATACGGGAACCATCTTATTGGCGATAGTAGACTTGCGGATGCAGGTCTTTATCTCATCAATGGTGAGCTCCTCGCCGCCGAGATACTTCTCGAGCAGCTCGTCGTCCTGTTCGGCGACGTGCTCAACGAGCTCATCATGATACTTCTGTGCAAGTTCCTTCATGTTCTCGGGAATATCCTCAACTCTGACGTCGAGACCCTTGTCATCATAGTAGACATCAGCCTGCATCTGAACAAGGTCGATGATTCCCTTGAAGTCAGCTTCCGCGCCTATGGGGAGCTGAATCGGAACTGCGTTACACTTCAGGCGCTCCTTCATCATGTCTATAACATTATAGAAGTTAGCTCCCATAATGTCCATCTTGTTAACATAGACCATTCTCGGAACCTGGTACTTGTCCGCCTGTCTCCAGACGGTTTCGGACTGGGGCTCAACGCCGCCCTTTGCGCAAAGAACGGTAACAGAACCGTCCAGAACACGCAGAGAACGCTCAACCTCAACGGTGAAGTCCACGTGACCGGGAGTGTCGATGATGTTGATTCGGTGGTTCTTCCAGAAGCAGGTAGTCGCAGCGGAGGTGATTGTTATACCTCTCTCCTGCTCCTGCTCCATCCAGTCCATTGTCGCAGCACCATCATGCACTTCGCCGAGTTTGTGGGTCTTTCCTGTGTAGAACAGGATACGCTCCGTTGTGGTGGTTTTGCCTGCGTCAATATGCGCCATGATTCCGATATTCCTGGTCTTTTCCAGTGAAACCTCTCTCGGCATAAAAACCTCCGTATCTCGCCTTTGTGCGAATAGCAAAATATATAGGTGAAATTACCACCTGAAATGTGCAAATGCCTTGTTGGCCTCTGCCATCTTGTGAGTATCCTCACGCTTCTTGAATGCCGAACCGGTCGAATTGACGGCATCCATGATCTCGTTAGCAAGTCTCTCCTTCATCGTTCTCTCGGAACGCTGACGGGAATAAAGGGTTATCCAGCGCAGACCGAGGGTCTGTCTTCTCTCCGGACGAACCTCCATGGGAACCTGATAGGTTGCACCGCCGACTCGACGAGCTTTGACTTCGAGAACGGGCATGACATTCTCCATAGCAGCCTCAAAAACCTCAAGCGGTTCCTTGCCGGTCTTCTCACGGATAATGTCGAAAGCCTCGTAAACGATTTTCTGAGCGACGCCCTTCTTACCGTCGATCATGACGTTGTTGATAAGGCGTGTTACGAGCTTTGAGTTGTAAAGCGGATCGGGCAAAACGTCACGTTTTGCTATCTTGCCTCTTCTTGGCACTTCGCTTCCCTCCTTCATAGTAATGATATCATAGGTACTCGAGTGACAAAACTCTCGTGGTGTCAATGGGAGGCATGTATTTCAATGCACTCTCGCATTGGAGTAATCACCTGCAAGAAGATTCTGTCTCTTAAGCTTTCCGCATCATGCGGAATTACTTTTTGGCAGCCTTCGGACGCTTAGCACCGTACTTGGAACGGGCCTGCATTCTGCCGTTGACGCCCTGTGTATCGAGCGTTCCGCGGATGATGTGGTAACGCACACCGGGAAGATCCTTAACACGGCCGCCGCGGATGAGAACAACCGAGTGCTCCTGAAGGTTATGACCGACGCCCGGGATATAAGCCGAAACCTCGATGCCGTTGGAAAGACGAACTCTGGCGATCTTTCTAAGAGCCGAGTTGGGCTTCTTGGGGGTGGTGGTCTTAACCGCTGTGCAAACACCGCGCTTCTGCGGAGAAGCAGTGTCGGTCATGACATTTTTCTTGGAGTTGAGACCCTTCAAAAGCGCGGGGGCTTTGGGTTTCTTCTCAAGAGTTTCTCTTCCGTTTCTCACAAGCTGATTAAACGTTGGCAAGCAGTACATCTCCTTTCTAAGATTTATATATGAAATCCGCGCTTCGGGCATAATTATCCCAAAACACAAGACATCACAATTTAAAATTATACCGCTGAAGGTTCTGTTTGTCAACCTTTTCGGTTCGTCAAATGACAAAATATTCGGCGTTTATCGGGGCATTATATATGATTTTTGTCCAATAAACGCATCTCTTTATAGTCACCGCTGCCGGAGTCCACCGCAAAAGCGGCAGACTCCGGCTCGATGGTTGTTTATTATTCTGCTTCTTCCTGGTTCTCCGCCTCTTCGAGCTTCTCGGCAAGGTCGCTGAAGATGCCCGTAGTGGGAAGCACCTGAACATCGCTGTAGCACTTCATGCCGGTACCCGACGGCAGGAGCTTGCCGATGATGACATTCTCCTTGAGACCGAGCAGCGGATCGCTCTTGCCCTTGATGGCGGCATCGGTGAGGACTCTTGTCGTCTCCTGGAAGGATGCGGCCGAGAGGAAGGACTCGGTTGCAAGAGAAGCCTTTGTGATACCCATGAGCACGGGCATGCACTGAGCCTCTGCGAGCTCCTCGCCTGTCTCCTGAGCCTTGGCGGCGACGCGTGCGTTCTCCGCCTTGAACTCGAGCTTGTCAACAACAGCGCCGGGCAGGAAAGTCGTGTCGCCGGGATCGGTGATCTTGACCTTCTTCATCATCTGACGGACGATGACCTCGATGTGCTTATCGTTGACGTCAACACCCTGCATACGGTAGGTTCTCTGAACCTCGCGGATGAGGTAATCGTGAACAGCCTCGACGCCGAGGACTGCGAGAATATCATGCGGGTTGAGAGCACCTTCGGTGATGGTGTCGCCCTTGTTGATGTGATCGCCGGGCTCAACCTTGACGCGCATACCGTAGTGGATGGGATACGCCTTCTCCTCGAGGGTCTCGGGATCGGTGACGATGATGTTTCTGACCTTCTTAATCTCGCGCTCGGAAACCGTACCGGAGATCTCACTGATAAGAGCGAGGCTCTTGGGCTTTCTCGCTTCGAACAGCTCCTCGACTCTGGGAAGACCTTCCGTGATATCGGACTGGTCTTTCGCGCCGCCGGTGTGGAACGTTCTCATCGTCAGCTGTGTACCGGGCTCGCCTATCGACTGAGCCGCGATAATACCGACTGCTTCACCGACCGTAACAGGCTCGCCGGTTGCAAGGTTCGCGCCGTAGCACTTGATGCAGACGCCGTGCTCGGACTGGCAGGTAAGCAGCGAACGGATCTTTATCTTTGCAAGGCTGCCCTCGGGCTCTTCGCCCGCGGCGACCTTTCTGTCGTGGTACTCGTATACCTTGTCGGCGACGCGCTTTGCGTCGTCCTCACTCATCATCTTATCCTTGCTCATGATAAGCTCGCCGGTATCCTCGTCGACAAAGTCGTTGAGCAGATAGCGGCCGGTAAGACGCTCGGTGAGGCTGACTATGCGGCGCTTTCCGTCGAAGATATCGTAGACATCCGAGCCCTCTGTGCAGCCGCAGTCCTCCTCGCGGATGATAACATCCTGCGAGACATCGACAAGACGTCTGGTAAGGTAACCTGAGTCCGCGGTACGAAGTGCGGTATCGGCAAGACCTTTACGCGCACCACGCGACGAAATGAAGTATTCGAGTATATTAAGACCTTCACGGTAGTTGGCTCTGATGGGGATTTCAATCGTCTTACCTGCCGTATTCGCGATAAGTCCGCGCATACCTGCAAGCTGACGCAGCTGGCTGTCGTTGCCTCGCGCACCGGAGTCAAGCATCATGTTGATCGGGTTGTAGGGATCGAAGTTCGCCTTGAGTTCTGCGGCAACTCTCTTTGTGCAGTCTTCCCAGGTCTCAATGACCATGTTCGTGCGCTCCTCGTCGGAGAGAAGACCGTTCTCATAGTTGTCCATGATCTCGGCGATGTCCTTCTCGGCATCGGCAATGAGTTCGCCCTTGCGCGGCGGTATGGTAGCGTCGCAGACAGCGACGGTGATACCGCTTCGGGTCGAGTACTTGTAGCCCTGAGCCTTGATCTTATCAAGCATATCGGCCGCTATCGAAGTGCCGTGAATCTTGATGCATCTGTCGATAATTTCGCCGAGTTTCTTTTTATTGACGAGGAAATCGACCTCAAGCTTGAAGTCGTTCTCCGGATCGCTTCTGTCAACAAAGCCGAGATCCTGCGGGATAGGTCCGTTGAAGATAACGCGTCCCATGGTGGTGGAGACGAGCTTTCTGACGGGCTTGCCGTCAATCTCCTTGGTCATGCGTATTTTAATTCTCGCATGGAGTCCGATGGTGCCGTCGTCGTAAGCCATGGTGGCCTCATCGACATCTCTGAACACCTTGCCCTCGCCGGGCTCGCCGGGCTTTTCAAGGGTGAGGTAATAGGAGCCGAGGACCATGTCCTGCGTGGGAACGGTGACCGGGCGTCCGTCGGAGGGCTTGAGGAGGTTGTTGGCGGCGAGCATAAGGAAGCGCGCCTCAGCCTGAGCCTCCGCAGAAAGCGGAACGTGAACTGCCATCTGGTCGCCGTCGAAGTCGGCGTTGAATGCGGTACAAACGAGGGGATGAAGCTTGATAGCTCTGCCCTCGACAAGGATGGGCTCGAAAGCCTGGATACCGAGTCTGTGAAGTGTGGGAGCGCGGTTAAGGAGCACGGGGTGATCCTTGATAACCACTTCGAGAGCATCCCATACAACGGGATTCTGACGCTCGACCATCTTTCTTGCGGACTTGACGTTGTTCGCCTTGCCGGTCTGGACAAGTCTCTTCATGACGAAGGGCTTGAACAGCTCAAGAGCCATCTCGGTCGGCAGACCGCACTGATAGATCTTCAGCTCGGGACCGACGACGATAACCGAACGTCCGGAATAGTCAACACGCTTACCGAGCAGGTTCTGTCTGAAACGTCCCTGCTTACCTTTAAGCATATCGGAGAGCGACTTGAGCGCTCTGTTGTTCGGACCGGTTACGGGTCTGCCGCGGCGGCCGTTGTCGATAAGAGCATCGACAGCTTCCTGAAGCATACGCTTCTCGTTGCGGACTATTATCTCGGGTGCGCCGAGCTCAAGGAGCTTGCGCAGACGGTTGTTTCTGTTGATAACGCGGCGATAAAGATCATTGAGGTCGCTCGTTGCAAAGCGTCCGCCCTCGAGCTGAACCATGGGACGAAGCTCCGGCGGGATAACCGGAAGCACGTCGAGGATCATCCACTCGGGTCTGTTGCCGCTCTGTCTGAATGCCTCGACAACCTCAAGGCGTTTGAGAGCCTTGGCCTTCTTCTGACCGCTTGCGTTCTCTATCTCCTCGCGCAGCTGCGCGGAGAGCTGGTCGAGGTCGATTTCGGCAAGAAGTTCCTTGATAGCCTCGGCGCCCATGCCTGCCCTGAAATCGTCCTCATACATCAGGCGGTACTCGTCGTAATCCTTCTCGTCGAGAACCTGATACTTTTTAAGATCCGTTGTGCCGGGATCGATAACGATATGCATCGCAAAGTAGAGAACTTTCTCAAGGTTGCGCGGCGATATATCGAGGATAAGACCCATTCTTGAGGGTATTCCCTTGAAATACCAGATGTGGGAAACGGGAGCTGCAAGCTCAATGTGACCCATTCTCTCGCGGCGAACCTTGGAGCGGGTTATCTCAACGCCGCAGCGTTCGCATATCTTGCCCTTGTAGCGGATTCTTTTATATTTGCCGCAGTGGCACTCCCAGTCCTTCTGGGGTCCGAATATCCTTTCGCAGAACAGTCCGTCCTTTTCGGGCTTGAGTGTGCGGTAATTGATGGTTTCGGGCTTCTTGACCTCGCCGTAAGACCAGCTTCTGATCTTATCGGGAGACGCAAGACCTATTTTTATGGATTCAAAGGTATTGTTTTCCATCCGTTGACTGCCCCTTTTTAAAATATATTTTTAAGGTGACTGTTCTCAGTCGTCGTAGTCGTCAAGCTCGCCTTCGCTGTCGGAGAAGATGTCGCCGTCATAGTAGTCATCTTCGCCCTCGGCATTGTCTGCGAAATCGGCGCTGTCATCGTCATCCTCGTCGGAGCCGACATTGAAGATATCGCCCTCTTCGTTTTCCGTGCCGTAGCCGCCTGCAGTGCCGGCGTCGTTGACGGAGGAGAATGCCTTATCGTCTGAAGGTGCAAATCCGAGTTCCTCGTCGGTCTGCTTGAGGTCAATCTCCTCGCCGTCCGCGTCAAGGACGCTGACATCAAGGCAGAGGGACTGAAGCTCTTTGACGAGAACCTTGAACGACTCGGGAATGCCGGGCTTGGGAACGTTGTTGCCCTTGACTATTGCCTCGTAGGTCTTGACACGGCCGACAACATCGTCGGACTTGACTGTCAGTATCTCCTGGAGGGTGTAGGCAGCGCCGTAAGCCTCGAGAGCCCAGACTTCCATCTCACCGAAACGCTGGCCGCCGAACTGGGCTTTACCGCCGAGGGGCTGCTGCGTAACGAGCGAGTACGGGCCGGTGGAACGTGCGTGGATCTTATCGTCAACAAGGTGGAACAGCTTGAGGTAATACATGACGCCGACGGTGACGGGGTTATCGAACTGTCTGCCGGTACGTCCGTCGTAGAGTATCGTCTTGCCGTCCTCTCTGAGTCCCGCCTGCTTGAGCGCTTCGCGGATATCCTCCTCGTGCGCGCCGTCAAAGACGGGGGTCTCTACCTTGTAGCCCAGATGCTTCGCGGCAAAGCCGAGATGCACCTCGAGCACCTGACCGATATTCATTCGGGAGGGAACGCCCAGGGGGTTGAGCACGATATCGAGCGGCGTGCCGTCCGGAAGGAAGGGCATATCCTCCTGAGAAAGTATTCTTGAAACAACACCCTTGTTACCGTGGCGACCTGCCATCTTATCGCCGACGGAAAGCTTACGCTTCTGGGCGATATAGCAGCGGACGACCTTGTTTACGCCGGGTGCGAGCTCATCGCTGTTCTCGCGGGTGAACTCTTCGACCTTGACGACGATGCCGTATTCGCCGTGGGAGACCTTGAGGGAGGTATCTCTGACCTCTTTCGCCTTCTCGCCGAATATGGCGCGGAGCAGTCTCTCCTCTGCGGTCAGCTCGGTCTCGCCCTTGGGCGTTACCTTACCGACAAGGATGTCGCCGGAGTGAACTTCGGCACCGACGCGGATTATGCCGCGCTCGTCAAGGTTGCTCAGAAGATCGTCGGAGACGTTCGGGATGTCCCTTGTGATCTCCTCGGGTCCGAGCTTTGTATCTCTCGCTTCGATCTCGTGTTTCTCGATATGAATCGAGGTGTAGACATCGTTGCGAACCATCTTTTCGTTGATGAGAACCGCGTCCTCGTAGTTGTAGCCTTCCCAGGTCATGAAGCCGACAAGGGCGTTCTTGCCGAGGGATATCTCGCCGTGATCCGTTGCGGGACCGTCGGCTATGACGTCGCCCTTTTCAACGCGCTGGTTGAGGGTGACTATCGGGCGCTGGTTGACGCATGTGCCCTGGTTGGAGCGCATGAACTTGATTATATCGTAATGGTCGAGAATGTTCTCGTCGCTGAGAATCTCGATCTGCTCGGCATCGACCTTTGTGACGCGGCCGGAGTGCTTCGCAAGCACGACAACGCCGGAGTCGACAGCCGCTTTATATTCCATACCGGTGCCGACTATAGGGCTCTCGGTCTTGAGCAGCGGAACCGCCTGCTTCTGCATGTTCGATCCCATGAGGGCTCGGTTTGCGTCGTCGTTCTCGAGGAACGGAATCATCGAAGTTGCGACGGAGACGACCATCTTCGGAGAGACGTCCATATAGTCGACCTTCATGCGGTCGATCTCAAGGAAGCCGTCCCTGTGTCTTGCGTTGACTCTCTCATGGACGAACATTCCGTTCTCGTCGAGCGGCTCGTTCGCCTGGGCGACAATGTAATCGTCCTCGACATCGGCTGTCATATACTCAACTTCGTCAGTGACGCGTCCGGTGGTCTTGTCGACCTTTCTAAACGGGGCCTCGATGAAACCGTATTCATTTATGCGCGCGAAAGTTGCAAGGTAGGAGATAAGTCCGACGTTGGAACCTTCGGGAGTCTCGATGGGGCACATTCTGCCGTAATGCGAGTAGTGAACGTCTCGGACTTCGAATCCTGCACGGTCTCTCGAAAGACCGCCGGGACCGAGGGCGGAAAGACGGCGCTTATGAGTCAGCTCTGCAAGGGGGTTGATCTGATCCATGAACTGCGACAGCGGGGAAGAACCGAAGAACTCCTTTATCGCCATCATGACAGGACGGATGTTGATAAGAGCCTGAGGAGTGATGTTCTCCTCCTTCTCCTGAGCCTGGAGAGTCATTCTCTCGCGGACGACTCTCTCCATTCTCGACAGACCGATTCTGAACTGATTCTGGAGCAGCTCGCCCACGCAGCGGATACGTCTGTTGCCGAGGTGGTCAATGTCGTCCGTGGTGCCTATCTTGTTCGCAAGGCAGTTGATATAGTTTATCGAAGAGAAGATATCGTCGATTATGATGTGGTTCGGGATAAGGTCGTCGTGGCGGAGTCTGAGCTGCTCGAGAAGAGCCTCTTTGTCGTCGCCGCACTCGTCGACTATCTCGGTGATTATCTGGAAGCGAACCTTCTCGTTGATGCCGGCTTCAAGAAGCTCTTCCTTGGTCACGCCCTCGGGCACATAGTCCATAGGATCGACCATGCCGTTGGAGATGATCTTGACCTTCTTGCCCTCAACATCGGCGACGGCGACCATAACGCCTGCGCGCTCGATCTCCTTAGCCTTCGCCTTGGTAACAACCTCGCCTGCCTCGGCAAGGATCTCGCCGGTCAGGGGAGCGATAACGGGCTCGGCAAGCTTGCAGCCTGCAAGGCGGGCGGCAATGGCGAGCTTCTTATTATATTTGTATCTGCCGACGCGCGAGATATCGTATCTGCGCGGATCGAAGAAGAGATTGTCGAGCAGCTGCTGGGCGGACTCAAGGGTCACGGGCTCGCCGGGACGCAGACGCTTGAAGACTTCCATGAGCGCTTCGCCCTGGTTCTTCGTCTCGTCTCTCTCGATGGTGGCTTCGATTCTCTCATCGTTGCCGAAGAACTCGCGGATCTCATCGTCCGTACCGAGTCCGAGTGCTCTGATGAAAGTGGTGATGAATATCTTTCTGTTCTTGTCTATTCTTACATAATAGACGTCGTTTATGTCCGTCTCATACTCAAGCCATGCGCCGCGGTTGGGGTTGATTGTGCTTGAGAACAGCTCGATACCGGTCTTGTCGTGGGTCATATCGAAATATACGCCCGGCGAACGGACGAGCTGGGAGACGATGACTCTCTCTGCGCCGTTGATAACAAAGGTGCCGCTGTCGGTCATGATGGGGAACTCACCCATAAAAACCTCGGACTCCTTTATTGCACCCGTCTCCTTGTTGAGCAGACGCACAGTGACGCGCATGGGGGCTGCATAGGTAGCGTCGCGCTCCTTGCACTCCTGCACGGTGTGTTTAGTCTTCTCGTCAATGCGATAGTCTATAAAGGTCAGCACCCAGTTGCCGGTGTAGTCGGTGATTTCCGCTATGTCGCGGAACACCTCCTTGAGTCCGGTGTCGAGAAACCATTTGTACGAGTTCTTCTGAACCTCGATGAGATTGGGCATCTCCATGACTTCTTCGATCTTGCCGAAGCTCATGCGCGTGGTCGTTCCTTTTTTGACGGGCTTAACATTCAGCATAGGCCAATTCACTCCGTTCTTTTTTCATCCGTTTCGTGTTATCACCATCAATTGACAGAAGCAGATATCCCATTTTTTTCGGGGCTATACACTTTTGTCAATTGACGGCTCGCGCAAGCTCTTTTGAAGAGCGTTGAAATGCAATAATGAAGCGGTTTTCCGCGTTTCGGGAAAGCTGTAACAAGCCCTTAGCCGAAAAGGCCGGGCACACAACGCTCCATTATAATTGTGCAGTTTTACATTTTACACTGCTAACCACATTTTGTCAAGAGGAGATACGGCTTTTTTCAGAACAAATTCAAACTTTTTACAATATCCGTCACAATCCCGCTCTCTTGGCTCTTATCGGCGCGGAATTTGTGCAATTCTGACCGCCCGCAGGCTAAATATAAGGTATTATATAAGCAAAAATCGGCGGGGCTGAATATTACAATTTAAAATACCGATAATATTCCATGATTTCGCATATCGCTTTTGACTTAAAAGCCGATGTGTGATATAATATCTGCAATTTTCAGTTTGTCGGAGGAAGAGCATGACCGGTATTGTTGATGTCGGCGGCGGAATGCGCGGAGTTTTTTCCGCAGGCATTTATGACCGCTTTCTTGAGGAAGGAATAAACTTCGACCTGTGCATAGGCGTCTCGGCGGGCAGCGCGAATCTCATCTCTTATGCCGCCGGACACCATGACCGGGTCAAGCGTTTTTATGTGAACTACGCTCAGCGCAAGCAGTATATGAGCTTCGACAATTTCATACACAGCGGCTCATATATCGGGCTTGATTATATTTACTCCACCATTTCAAACTCCGACGGCGAAGATCCGCTGAACTATGATGCTTTTGCAGCGAACCACACGGATTTCATAACCGTAGTCACCGACGGCGAGACGGGAGAGCCGATATACTTCCCTAAAAACAGCATAAAGCGCGACGACCTGACGGTCATAAAAGCCTCATGCTGCCTGCCTGCGGTGTGCAAGCCGATAGTTATCGACGGCAAAGACTGCTTCGACGGCGGGATCTCCGACCCTATCCCCTTTCAGAAGGCGTTTGACATGGGTTGCAACAAAGTTATAGTTGTCATCTCAAAGCCCATTGATTACCGCAAATCTCCGCAGAAGCACATGCAGATAATCAAAGCCGCGCTGAAAAAATATCCGAAAGTCTTTGACCGCCTCGCCGTAAGGCATGAGGTATACAACCGCCAGCTCGAAGAGGCAATAAAGCTTCAGGAGCAGGGCAAAGTGATTATCTTAGCTCCGCAGGACTGCTACGGCGTGAACACGCTGACCCGCGAGCCCGCCGCCCTCGAAAAGCTCTACGAAGAGGGTCGCCGCTGCGCGGACGAGCACCTCAGCGAGATAAAAGCTCCTGGCGAAAAAACCGCATAATAAATTCTGCCGCATTTAGCGCAGACCAAAGAGCAAAAGATAAAAAGGTCATAATTCACGGCTGACAACGCGGATTATGACCTTTATTTTTTCGTGCTGTGTCCGATAACGCAACACACGGATTCAATATGACGCGCAACGCAAAGATTGCATTTCACAGATTTGATAAAAGTTTCGGTTTGCTGTGCCGTAAAAGCATCAAAAGATAAAAAATTCAGAAATTCCAGAAAAAACTTTCCTTTTTAGCGGAAACGGTGTTAAAATAGAGAAAAATCACGCGGTGCAAACCGCGGCACAGGGGATGATATCTTGGACAAGATAGATGTTAAGATAATCGAATGTCTCAAGAAAAACGCAAGAGAAAACGCTTCGGTAATCGGCTCGCAGGTCAACATGTCCGTCTCGGCTGTTATCGAGCGCATCAAGAAGCTCGAAGCCAACGGCATAATCAAGCAGTACACCGTCGTGCTCGACAGCAAGAAGCTCGGCATGGACATCACCGCGTTCATCTCGGTGAGCATGGAGCATCCGAAGTACAACAACAATTTCAACGAGTTCGTCAAGACCCACAAGCAGATAACCGAATGCCACTACATCACCGGCGACTTCGACTTTCTTCTCAAAGTCAACACCGAATCGACCGGCGGACTTGAATCGCTGCTCAACGAGATAAAGAGCGCGGGCGGCGTTTCGCTGACAAAGACGCTCGTCGTTCTCTCGACAGTCAAAGAGGACTACTCGGTGAATCTCGAATAAACGGCATCAACACAAAAGACCTGCTCTCTATTCTCTATATAGAAAGCAGGTCTTGTTTTATTTATTTTTACATCAGCTGTTCTATGACCGCCGAATAGAGGCTCTCGGGGTCGGCGAGAATTTTATCCCGGACGCTCTGTGCCTGCTCCATATCCGCGACATAGAGGGTCAGCGTCATAAGGTCGTTGAAAGTGAATCTGACATTGCACCCGTTTTCGAGCGGGATTATCTCGACCGGTGTCTCTTTCATGCGGCGTTCTTGCTTGAGAAGCTCTTCTGCGGTCGCGAGCGCCTTGTCGCGCACTGCGCGCGGCAGTTCGTCCTCGATATTCGCCGCCGTCTTTCCCGCTGCGGTGAGGCTCAGCAGTTCGTCGTCATCGCTCTTGTCAACTTCAACGCTCCCGCCCTCGATAAGGCTTTCGAGCGCCTGGCTCGCTTCAAAGTAGTTCGCCAGTCCCTCGCGCTGAATGACCTCCATCAGTTGGCGGCGCGACAGTCCCCGCTCGGTGTTCTTGAGCAGAAAAGCTATCAGCACTTTTATTTCATTACGGTTGCGCAGTCCGCCCGGCTCAACGCCCGCGGAAAATGCATCGTATCCGTCCATAGGGTCTCCTGTTTCGTTTGAGATTCTCTTACTTCTTCTTGCTGAAATCTATCGGGGCAATGGGCTTGCCGTAATAGCCGGTCGTCTTGAACTCATCGCTGATGAAGTTCTCGCGGCTCCACGCTCTGCCCCAGATGTTCGCCCAGCCTTCGCAGTAGAGTTTATAATATGATACACCGTCCTCTTTGCGCATTCTGACGAATTTGGGGACGTTGCACCAGATAAACGACGGTATCGCTATCACAAAAGCCCAGAGAGGTCCGAGCAGAAGCGACTGGATCGTGTGGCCGTACTCGTGCATACGGGTGTCGTGGACTCTGTCCGCCGGGCGGTCGGGATTCATAAATATAAATATTCCGAGCGACACGCCGCCGAAATTATCGTGCGGGACATATGTAACAAACGCGTTGTTGAAGCGCTCGTGCTTATACTTTTTTCTCAGCGCGAGAAAGCCAATTCCGCCGACAAGATTCTGCGGCAACGCCCAGGTGAACTGGACTAAATAGAAAAGAAATTTTTTCATTATTATCCACTCCTTGCAAATCTTTATACATTATACCACAGAAACCGCGATGTGTAAAATCTTTTTACCACTCGTCGTTTTCGTCGGCGAGCACGGCATAGGCGCAGCGCACTCCGTCGACTCCGGCGGACACTATTCCGCCCGCATATCCAGCGCCCTCGCCGCAGGGGTAAAGTCCGCGGATATTTGACTGATATATCTCGTCGCGCAGAATACGCACGGGAGAGGACGAGCGCGTCTCGGGAGCCGTGAACACGGCTTCGGGCATGGCAAATCCCTTGAGCATTTTATCCATCTTCAAAAGTGCGTCTGCATATGTATCCGTCACTTTCTTCGGCAGTATCTTTCTCAGATCGCTCATCACAACGCCTGTCGGGCAGCTCGGATGAACCGCGCCGAGGCGGGTCGAGGGTCTGTCTGCAAGGAAATCGCCGACAAGCTGCGCCGGGGCGGTGTAATCGCTGCCGCCCGCAAGAAACGCCGCGTGTTCGATTTTTCTCTGCATATCCATTCCGGCGAGCGGATGGTCGCTGCCGAAATTCTCCGGCTCGATACCGACGAGCAGCGCGCTGTTAGAGTTTTCAGCGTCGCGCCCGTATTCGCTCATGCCGTTGACGACTATTCCGCCCTCTTCGCTCGCCGCGTTGACCACCGTGCCGCCGGGACACATACAAAATGTATAAACCTGGCGCCCCTTACCCGTCCGGTAAGTTAATTTGTAACTGGCTGCCGGAAGCTGGTCTGCTACGCTGCCATACTGGGATGCATTAAT
>ENA-OPNW01000892-OPNW01000892.1-human-gut-metagenome-genome-assembly--contig:-NODE-892-length-16693-cov-4.774793_pt1 | contig 16693 bp, 15 predicted proteins | sample MGYA00241540_ERZ501777 | MGnify/ENA primary metagenome ERZ501777 (study PRJEB25962, sample SAMEA2042615) | human gut metagenome | biome: human gut; feature: human-associated habitat; material: faeces...
GAGTGCTTTTACAAAAACATTTCGTAATTTTGCACTTGCTTGTTGAATTCGCGTTTTACGAAAACGTACTATTGATTGTTAATAAGTTACAAAGACAAAGAATATGATTCGGGACTTTTTCAAGTGGGCTCAGAGAATGATAGAAAAGATTTTAGTTATTTTTAAGAGCAGATAAAGCAAATGTCAAATCAAACATCTGATAATAACAAGCGAATAGCGAAGAATACTTTGCTTCTTTACTTCCGAATGCTCTTTATGATGGCGGTGTCTCTGTTTACGAGTCGAGTTGTCTTGAATACATTGGGAGTGGAGGATTATGGTATTTATAATGTGGTAGGCGGTATTGTAGCCATGTTTGGATTCATTAATGGATCCATGTCATCAGCTACACAACGATATATCACCTTTGCCTTGGGTAAAGGGGATAAGAATAGATTGCAGACCGTATTTAGTACCACACTTCAGATTCATACGATGATAGCGGGTATAATCGTGTTGTTAGGAGAAACCGTTGGTTTATGGTTCTTGTATAACAAGATGCAGATACCTGTAGATAGAATGGATGCTGCCTTCTGGGTGTTACAATGCTCTATTGTATCTGCTGTGGTAATGATTATTAGTGTACCTTATAATGCGGATATTGTTGCACATGAGAAGATGTCAGCTTTTGCTTATATCTCCATTCTGGAGGTAGTATTAAAGTTGGCTATTGTATATATGCTATTAATATTCTCATTCGATAAGTTGGTATTGTATGCTTTCCTGATATTAGCGATACAGATATTGATTCGATTCTGCTATAGTTATTATTGTAACAAGCATTTTGAAGAAACCAAATACAAGCACGTATGGGATAAAGCTTTATTTAAGGAAATGACTGGTTTTGCTGGTTGGAGTATGTTTGGTAACTTGGCGGCAGTGCTCTTCGGACAAGGCTTGAACATGCTGCTGAATGTTTTCTTCGGACCTGTTGTTAATGCTGCCCGTGGTATTGCGGTTCAGGTACAGAATGCTGTTCAGCAGTTTGTTGGCAACTTCCAGATGGCGCTCAATCCTCAAATTACCAAAACGTATGCGCAAGGTGAATTACAGGAAATGCACAAACTGATGTTTCGTAGTGCAAGATTCTCGTTCTATCTACTTTTTTTTCTGTCTTTGCCAGTTCTCTTTGAAACCGATTTTATATTGACAGTCTGGTTGAAAACGGTTCCTGATAATACGATTGTATTTTTGCGCATTATGTTATGTACGTCTTTGATTTATACTTTGGCCAATCCACTTATTATTGCCAATCAGGCTACGGGCAAAGTGCGTAAGTATCAGGCGATTTGTGGAACAATATTATTGATGATATTACCTATTTCGTATATATGTCTCTGGTTGGGACTTCCTGCATATTCTGTATTCATAGTACACTTTTTGATGGAATCTTTGACGCAGGTTGTACGAATGTTCCTGCTTCGTCCTTTAATTGGAATTAGAATCAGAGATTATTTAAGATATATCTATTCACCAGTACTTTTGGTAATCGCTGTTTCGGTAATTCTTCCTGCTTTAGTCTATTTTAATATGGAAGATACAGTGATTAGATTTTTCGTAGTTGGTATAGTATGTGTCCTTTCTGTTTCATTAACAGCATATACGTTGGGCTTGTCAAGCAATGAACGAGTATTCGTTAAGGCTAAGGTCCTTGGTATGCTACATAAATTCTCAAAGTGATGATACATATAACAGATAAGAAAAATTGTTGTGGGTGTTCTGCTTGCGTACAGCGATGTCCTAAACAATGCATCAGATTGGAAGAGGATACTGAGGGCTTCTTGTATCCGCAGGTGGATGAAGAGACTTGTATCAAGTGTGGATTGTGCGAGAAAGTATGTCCAATCTTGAATCAAGCAGATAAACTGTCTGTACTGGAAGTGCTTGCTGTGAAAAATCCGAATGACGAGGAGCGAATGAACAGTTCTTCAGGTGGCGTTTTTCTTCCTTTAGCAAGAGAGGTTATCAATCAGGGCGGTGTCGTTTTTGGAGCAGTATATGATGAGAGCTGGGAAGTACATCACGTTTATGCAGAGAAGATAGAGGACGTTTATCCAATGATGGGTAGTAAATATCTTCAGAGTAAGATTGGCAATTCCTTTAAAGATGCAGAGCGCTTTCTTAAGCAGGGACGTGAAGTTCTGTTTGTCGGAAGTCCGTGCCAAATAGCTGGTTTGCGAACATATCTCCGTAACAAGCAATATTCAAATTTGTTGGCTGTTGATTTCCTTTGTCATGGAGTTCCAAGCCCTGGTGTTTGGCGAAGATATTTGGCTGAAACTTATGGAGGATATGATGCCAAAGAACAGAGTCGCCTTCAGGCGACCGCTGGAAAAAATTCCGTTTTGCTTTCATCTCTAAACGCAACGTCCCCCATAGGGGACATTAAGTTTAGAGATAAACGTGAGAGTGGCTGGAAAAAATTCCGTTTTGTCGTCCGTCAAAAGTCCGCCTCTAAGGCGGACCAAAATACCGTTTTGTCGTCCGATATACATTATATGAATCCTTTCATGCAAGGATTCCTTTCTGACATATATTTGCGCCCTTCATGTTATGAATGCAAATGTAAGAATGGAGTAAATCATAGTGATTTAACCATAGGTGATTATTGGGCGGCAAGAGTTACAGACCAGGACTTTGATGATGACAAGGGTGTTGGTTTGGTTCTTGTTAATACTTCAAAAGGCAAGGAATACTTTGATAAGCTAAATATGATGGTTCGTAAATCGGACATAGATAAGGCTAATCTTTGTAATGGCGGATTCAATGAACATACTCATGCACATCCCAAACGTGCCTTGTTCTTTGCTTTGATTTATCAAGGAAAGACTATAAAAGATGCTGTTGATATCTGCTTGAAGATTTCATTGTCTTCAAGGGTAAAGAATAAAACGAAACGCCTTGTAAAGGAGGTTGTAAAGCAAGTTTTAGGTGATAAAGGAGTAAAAGTTGTCAAAACTGTTTTTGGAAAATAAATATCTTCTAACATTCATGTTTCAGACCAATATTCGCCAAGTGCTTGGATAAATGTATCCGAAGGGCGAATAGAGAATCAAGGATAGAATAAAAGTTTTATAAAATATCGGAGAATCATATATGGCAAAAACAAAATTGTCAATATCATTAATAAAAGAAGGGATACCAATAAACCGGGTTTTAAAACCTGATATACTTTCGCTTACTTTGGCTAACGGATTGATTCTGTATTATAAGAATAATCAACCTGTCAGTCCTAAGTGGGTAAATAGCTTTCTTAAAGGTGAATATGTTGGTTTAGAGTCTTTACAAGGTAAAAGTGTGTCTGCAGTTATCTTATATCAAATAGATGTAGGTGAAAATGTACATCGCATATTTGCTGTTTGTTTTGGCTTTGGCAGATCTTTGCTGGAATCAAATGTCGTTGAAAAACGATTCGGATTACTTGCAACACTGAATAGTGTAGATGCAGATAAGTTGCGTAGTATTGACATAAATAGTATGGAGGCTGTACCTCTGAACAACCGAATTCAGTCAAGTGCATTAGCAGAGATTCGTAATTTTAATATTGATGTCGATAGGGATATGTTGAAGTCTGTGACAGGTAAGGCTTCTGAGGGGGAATTGTCTGGCACAATATCTGGTGCAGATTCTCTTTCTGTTTCTACAGATAAAAGTTATGACGAAATAGAGGATTTCTTAACGCATTGTTACCATCTTTACAAAAGTAATCATTATCGTGATGCTGGTTTCGATTGGATTAATCAAATACAGGAGATTAAAGATAAGTCCTTAATCGAAAGTCTTGATCAACTTCTGCTAGAAGAGTTTAATTCAGCGAATACTACTCGTATATGGACATCTATACCTGAGATAATAGATTATTACTCTTTGGAATCCTTTAAGTTGAAAAGTGATACTGTTTATGATGACTTGTCTATTTCAGTTCTTAAAGAAGAATATGGAAATAATCTTTCTCTAAATGACATCAAAAAGAAAAAGGTAACTTGCTTAAATGCTGAAGAAAGTCCGGTAAGAAATTGGTCAGTATATAGGTGCTTGTACGCAGACTTGAATTTTGAAGGACATCAGTATCTTTTGAATGACGGTAAATGGTATGAGGTTGATCAAGATTATGTGCATAAAGTACAACAGTATTATGAGGACGCAACGTTGTCTGGTATACCGATGCTGGATTATGCGTGGAAGGATGAAAAAGAATATAATATTGCTGTATGCAATGAGTACCCCGATAGATATTGTTTGATGGACAGACGAAATGTTTATCAAGGTGGAAGCCCTATAGAATTTTGTGATATTTACTCTCGTGACAAACAGTTTATACACGTAAAAAAGTATAATGGTTCAAGCATTCTTAGTCATTTGTTCTTCCAGGGATATGTTTCTGCAGAGAATTTCTTTGATTTAGCATATCGTCAAAAAGCAAATAGACAATTGGGTGAAAATTTTAAAGTGCCAGAAACAAATACAATTTCTGCGTCAGAATATGAGGTTATTTTTGCCATAGCCAAGGATAATCTTGAGGAAGGAGAACGTCCTGAAATACCTTTCTTTAGTAAGGTAAGTTTTAGGAGCGTATCAAGTAGATTGAAGCATTACGGTTTCAAGGTATCTATAAAGGGAATTAATCGTATTTATTGAAAAAATAATAATAATGAAGGAGGAAATGAAAAATGAGAATAGGAATATTAACATTACCTCTCCATACAAACTATGGAGGAATATTGCAGGCTTATGCCTTGCAAACGGTATTGGAAAGAATGGGGCATGAGGTGGTGGTATTCGATACGCCAAATAAATGTCCACTTCCTCCATTATGGAAATTACCACTTAGTTTCGCTAAGCGAATTTTGCTGAAGAGCATGGGGAGGATAGATAGAATATTTATAGAAAGGTATAATAATAGGGTATACCCCGTTATTACAAAAGAGATTCAACCATTTATAGATGGAAAGATACACCGGAAGGTATTTACAAATTTTTCGAAAATAGGTGCTCGAGAATTCGATGCGATAGTAGTAGGTAGTGATCAAGTTTGGCGTTCCATTTATTTTATTCCTATGTGGCTTGGACAACCTATGGAGAATGCTTATTTATCTTTTACAAAGGGATGGCCTTTGAAAAGAATATCTTATGCCGCTTCATTTGGTACAGACAAGTGGGAATATAATGAGAAACAGACCCTACATAGTAGAGAGGCACTTCAAATGTTTGATGCCGTTTCTGTAAGAGAAGAGAATGGAGTAAAACTATGTAAGCAATATTTTGATGTGGATGCCTTACATGTGTTAGACCCAACAATGTTGTTGGATGCGAATGATTACATTGAACTTTTCAAACAGAAGCAGACTCCTAAAAGCAAAGGAAATTTGTTGAATTATGTCTTGGACGAAACCGATGAAATCGAGAGTTTAATTAAGAAGGTTGCATCTATGAAAAAGATGGTTCCATTTGCAGTTAACAATCCTTATGAGGGTGATAATACCAAGCCTTTGAATCAAAGAATCAAACCTTCTGTTGAAACATGGCTTCGTGGTTTCTACGATGCAGATTTTGTTATTACAGATTCCTTCCATGCTTGTGTCTTCTCTATCATTTTCAAAAAACAATTTATAGTAGTTGGAAACAAGGAGAGAGGAATGGCAAGGTTCGAATCTCTTCTGAAGATGTTTGGGTTAGAAGAAAGACTTGTTGACGAAAAAGTCGATATTAATACTCTTCAACCGATTGATTATGACAAAGTTTATAACCTTTATGGTCAATTGAAAGAAAGATCTCTTCATTTCTTGTCAGAGAACTTGGTTTCATAAATTTTTGTATTTGAACAATTCTTCGAAAACTTCATCTTAATTGGTAATCAAAGTATAATAAATAGTGTAATATGAATCCAAGAATAAGTGTAATAGTTCCTGTCTACAACGTGGAGAAGTATCTCTGTCGTTGTATCGATTGTATCCTTGCTCAGACATTTACCGACTTCGAACTGCTCCTTATAGATGATGGGTGTAAGGACAAGTCGGGTGAAATATGTGACGAGTATGCTGCTCAAGATAGTCGCATAAGAGTTTTCCATAAGCAAAATGGAGGAGCAAGTTCTGCACGAAATGTTGGACTTAATCATGCAATTGGGGAGTATATTTGTTTTTGTGACGCAGATGATTGGGTTGAGCAAACATGGTTGTTAAGCTTTTCTGAACGAATGGATGACAACGACATGTTAATATCCAGTTTTAATGTATATGAAAATGAAAAGAAGGTTGAAAGTAAAACATTTGATTCTTCGAATGATAAAAAACGGATTATAAAGGAACTTGAACATGAAAATGTATCAGGTTATTTATGGTGTAAATGTTTTAGAAAAAGCATAATAGATAGGTACAATGTAAGATTTAATGAAGCATATACAATTTGGGAAGATATGGACTTTATATATAGATATTGGTGCTATTCTTATAAAATACAACTAATTGGTAATGTATGTACTTATAATTATAATATGCCCAATTTTCAAGAGAAGTATGGTTCTATTTCCTCTTTTAATTGTTGTTTCGATTTAATGAAATCGATATATATAATATTTAAAGAGAAAAATTTTATATATAAGAAGTATTTTAATATAGCTAAGGATTGCATAAAACAAAGTTTTAAAGAAGGAAGTTTAAATGCAACTTTAAAAAATAGTTGCAGATTCTTTGTTTTTGATTTTTTTAGATAAACAGGATATCTAATGTGTAACAAAGTAATACTTTTTTGGGTGTAGGATGTATTATTGAAGCCATTTTTTAGTAACGGAAAAACCTAGTATAAAGTATTTACAGGAAAACTGCTTTACCCATAAAGATAGATTTTTTTTAGATCATAATGATTGTAAATCAGAATATGAAGATTAATAATAATCAATTACATAATGGTGTTTCTGGCATCATGCGTGTGAAAAATGATGCAGAGTTTATTGAGGCGAGCATAGATTCTTGTATTGATGCTTTGGATGAATTGGTTATTGTCTATAATGACTGTAGCGATAATTCGCCAGAGTTGATATATAAGAAACAAGCGCAATACCCTAACAAAATCAAGGTATATGAATATAAGCATAAGATATATTCCATCAATTTGACTAAGGAAGAGTATGAATATGCTAAGTCTTTGCCTTCAGACTCTCCGCATCTTTTGTGTAACTATTATAATTTTGCCTTATCTAAGGTAACGTGCCAATATGCTATGAAAATAGATGCTGACCAAATCTATTTTTCTGATAAGCTGAAAGAATGGTGTGATGCGTATCGTAATGTAGGATATGTACAATTCTCTTTTAAAACATTATTGGGGTGTGGTGCATGGTTGTTATTCTATATGATGTTGCTTTACACACGAAAGACAAATAAACTTTCTAATATTTTTTCTCGAAAAATATTAGAAAAAATTCGTCCGTATTATGATGTATTTGTTTCATTTTTGGTAAAAAAATATGAAACACCTTGTGTTATGTCTGGTATGAATATATTTAAGGATAAAAATGATGAATGGTATGTAAGTTTGGGAAAAATAAATGATATAATAAATATTTTGCCACCATACAATGGAGCTGGCGATCATATGATTTTTAAGGTTACTGATGAAGTCTATTATAAACCATATGATTGCCCGTCTTACAATGTGCAAAGATCTGATAGCTATACATATATAGAACAGTTTGTACAGCCAAAGAAAACTTTTTATATAGGTGCTATGTGGTTCCATGTAAATGCAATGAGGAAAAACTGTCGTGACAAAGTTTCCTTAGCGAAGAAGAAATACTCTTTTTCTTTTATGCCAATAAAATCATTTTTAAAGTCTAATTTTGTATTTGATATTATACCCAAAATGAAGGATAATTTTGTTAATGGAGATATGAAAGCTCTCTTTTGTTTTTTACATCAAACAGAAACTGATGAAATAGAAAAAAATATGTATTTATTATCTTCCATAAATTAAAGTGTAATATGAAATATATGATAATTAATAAGATTCCCAAAAAACAAAGAGAATATACGGTACTTCTAGTAATGATCGATTTGTCTCCTATCTTAAATTTGGAGACAAGTATAGGACAACGTGTGAAGTTCCCTGACCTTCATACTACTTGCATAGATATGACACGTCCATGTTTAGCTACTATTGGTGATGATAGAATTTGATAGTAAGCAAGAGCATTCGTGCAAGTATTGTCGATGTCGGAATTCCATGTCGAGTTGTGAGTTCTATTGATGATTATAATAATTTCAATTGTAAGTCAAGAAGTTTAGAAGAGGCAAAGCAGTATGTGCGTTGTTTTCTTGAGCGAAATGGACGTAATCCTAAAACTTCGGAATTTTGGAGGAATACCTTTTCTTTATAGATAAGGGAAATGTAAGTATGTATTCAAAATGCTAGTAAAGGACAACTAGGGATAGGTTACAAAGATTAGCTTCTGAATCATGAGGCGTCATTTGTATTATTAGATGAATTCTTGGCTTCTATAAATTAAATATAATATGATAACAACAGATTTTATTTATATATTTCTAAATCTATTGATGCTTACAGTCTTTGTTGTTACTGGTAAGTGCATTAGTAAGGATAAAGAGAATTATTGGAAATATGCAATTTGGCCTATAATTACATTTACGTTGGTCTTAGGTCTGAGACTGAATAGGGGCAATGATTATATTCATTACATGCAAGTTTACCAATACGATTTGGAAGATAAGCAGGTGCTATTTACTTCTTTTAATAACGTTTTAAAGTCCTTAGGGACTGGGCCGCATTGGATATTTATATGGTATTCTGGCGCATTTATTTTAGGAGCAATGTTTTTTTTGAAAACTATTAGACAATATGCAAATTGGGTATTACCGTTGTTCTTGATATCCTTTACAGTCTTTTCAGAATATATGATACGACAGGCATTTGGATATACTTTTGTATTCCTTTTTATGATGTTTATGTTCGACGAAGATATGGTGAAGTTTAAAAGGTGGGTTTGTATGTTCGTCTGTTTTTATCTGTCGTATAGTATTCATTCTGTTAATGCGATTACCTGTATTTTAAATGCTGGTCTTTATTATTTTATAAGAAAGCCATTTTCACCGTTTTTTTCAATTCCTTTGTATATATTTGCATCATACTATATACAGCAAAACTTTGATTTTAGTTATTTAAATGGGTTGTTGTCTTTCTTGGGAGAGCATAGTGATAAGTATGCTTCATATACAGATAATGCTGGTAGGTGGTTTTCAGAAGATGCCATACAAGAGGGTTTTAAGCGAAAGCCTTTAGTGAAAGTGTTCCAAACTCTTGGAGACAGTTCTCTTATTTATTTAGGTTATAAAGTTTTATGTTTGAATAAAGATCATAAAATGACCTTTTTATACAATACATTTGTTTGTGGTGCAATTTTCAGTCAAAGCTTTTATACCGTAGAACTGTTACGACGAATGGGTGATTGTATGTATTGGTATTGGGCTTTTCCTTTGGCGTATGTATTGTGTAATAAAGAATGTGTTATGAGCAGATTTAGGATGAAAGTTATCGGACAGGTAATGATGAGCTTTTTGTTGTTTTACTGTTATGATTACTTGAAATATCTTTTATTACGAGAGAATAACATGTTTCATTTTTTGTGGGATTTATAAAAGAAAATAATATGTCTAAAGTTTCAGTTATTGTTCCTGTATATAATGTCGAAGTTTATCTCGATACATGTATGCAGAGTCTTTTAAATCAAACTTTAAAAGATATTGAGATAATTTTGGTTGATGATGAGTCGCCTGACAATTGTCCCCAAATATGTGATGGGTATGCCATAAATGATTCACGTGTAAAAGTTATACACAAGAAGAATGGTGGTCTTGGATTTGCAAGAAATTCTGGTTTGGAAATAGCTTGCGGTGAATATGTGGCTTTTGTCGATAGTGACGATTATTTGGAATTAAATACTTTTGAAACGTTATATGAAATTTCTAAGAAGCATGAGTTAGATGCTTTGTCATATATATATAATCGTTTTTCTGAGCCAGGTTGTTTTGACCTGGTCTCCAATGATAATACACTAATTATCAAAGAAGGTGAAGAAGAATTGAGAAAAGTTGCCCTTTCTTCAATATCTGTGGTTCCGACAATTAATAATGAATATAAAATTTTTGGTTCTTCATGTACTGTTTTGTACAGAAAATCTGTTATAGATTCTAATAAATTACAGTTTTTTAGTGAACGTGATTTGATAAGTGAGGACTTTGTTTTTAATTATCAGTTTGCTTTAAAGTCGCATAAAGTAGGGAAAATGCGTACATCTTTTTATCATTATCGTATTACAGATGGTTCGTTGACCCATAAGATAAGGTTAGATAGGGTTTCAAAAACTGAAGAATATTGTGATTTTCTAAAAAAACTTTTTGTAGAAGATGGTTTTGATAGTAAATCTTTTATTTTTCCAATGGGGTATTTTGTGAATTCATTGCGAGCAAACGTTAAAAACATATTGTTGTCATCTTTATCAATGAATGAAAAGCGTCGTTGGTTTTGTGATAATATGTGTAATAAGTATATTGATGAGGCATATAGGGATTATCCTTGGAAGATAATGCCATTAAAACATAAAATACTTTTTTTATTAGCAAAGTATAAAGCGTTTTATTTAATGTATTTTGTTGTAAAAATTAATAATATTGATTTATGGAAAAGAAATTGATAACAGTAACATCTCCGTTACTGCCAAGTTTGGATGATTTTCATGCTGAACTCCAGAAAATCTGGGACAGCAAGTGGATAACAAATAATGGTGATTATCATAAGAAACTAGAGGCTGCTCTTGCTGAGTACCTCAAAGTTCCATACGTGAGTCTCTTTACCAATGGTACCTTGCCATTGCTTACTGCATTGCAGGCACTTCGTGTAACAGGTGAGGTCATCACAACCCCATATAGCTTTGTGGCTACTACACACAGTATTTGGTGGAATGGTTGCAAGCCTGTATTCGTTGACATTGACCCTGCAACGGGTAATCTTGATCCAAACAAGATTGAGGCAGCCATCACTCCAAAGACAACCGCCATTATGCCTGTGCATGTTTATGGAAAGCCATGTGATACCAAGGCAATCCAGGATATTGCAGATAAGTATGGCTTGAAGGTTATTTATGATGCAGCTCATGCTTTCGGAGTAGAAGTAAATGGTGAGAGCATCTTGAATGCTGGTGATATGAGTACTTTGAGTTTCCATGCAACTAAGGTATATAACACTATCGAAGGTGGTGCAATGATTATGCACGATGAGAAGACCAAGAAACGTATTGATTACTTGAAGAACTTCGGCTTTGCAGGAGAAACCGAGGTTGTTGGTCCTGGTATCAATAGTAAGATGGACGAGATGCGTAGTGCTTATGGTTTGCTCAATTTGAAGCAGGTGGATGCAGCTATTGAGGCTCGTCATCAGGTGGCTGTTAAGTATCGTGAGGTTTTGCGTAATGTAGAAGGTATAACTTTCTTCGATGATGTTCCTGGCGTTCGTCATAACTATAGTTACTTCCCAATTTTCATTGATGCTCAGAAGTATGGTATGACCCGTGATGAACTTTATGCAAAGATGAAGTCTCAGAATGTATTGGGTCGTCGTTACTTCTATCCTTTGATAAGTGAATTCTCTACTTATCGTGGCTTGGAGAGTGCGGATCCTACAAACTTGCCAAATGCGCATAAGATGGCGGATAGTGTTATTTGCTTGCCTATGCACCATGCATTGAGCGATGAGGATATTCAAAGGACCTTAGATTGTATCTTAAAATAAATAGAAACAATGTCACAAAAGAAAATACTCTTGTTGGGTGGTTCTGCCCAACAAGTCATTGCCATTAAGACAGCTAAAGAACTTGGCTATTATACAGTCTTGTGTGATTATCTGTCTGATAATCCTGGACAGTATGTAGCAGATAAATATTATAATGCCAGTACTACAGATGTTGAGGCTGTTTATCAAATAGCGAAGGACGAACAGGTTGATGGTATTCTTGCTTATGCTTCTGATCCAGCTGCACTTCCAGCTGCAATTGTTGCAGAGCGTTTAGGCCTTCCTACTAATCCAGCCAAGAGCGTAGAGGTTTTAGGATTGAAATATCCTTGGCGTCAGTTCTTGCAGAGCCATGGTTTTGCTTGTCCTAAGGTTTATTCTTTCCATCCTGAAACCTCATTGGATGAGATTAAGGAAAATGCGAAGAATTTTACTTTCCCAGTAGTAGTTAAACCAACAGATTCTTCTGGTAGTAAAGGTGTAACTATGTTGGAAAACTGGGATGGCCTGGAGAAGGCAATCGCTTGGGCTGATTCATATTCTCGAAACAAGGTTTTGCTTGTAGAGGAATATATACAGAGAGGTTTCCCTTCAGTTGTTGGTGGTGACATCTTTGTTTGGGATGGAAAGGTTGTTCTCTATGGAGAGATGGAGTGCCTCAGAGATACCCAGAAAAGTCCATTAATTCCCATAGGGGAAAAAAAACCTTTATGCGCCTCAGAAATGCAGAAAGCAAACATTTACAGTGAATTACAGCGAATTGTAACTGCGCTTGATATTAGATTTGGAGAGTTAAATATCGAGATTATTCTTGATAAAAATGATAATGTTCATTTCTTGGAATTAGGTCCTCGTGCAGGTGGCAACATGATTCCGATTCAGTTGAGTGATGCATACGGTATTGATTTAGTGAAGGCTAATGTTCAAGCAGCAATGGGAGAAAAGCCTGAGTTCTTGGAGCAGCCAGTAAAGTCTTTGCCAGGTTGCTATATGCACTATGTACTCCATAGCTACGAAGCTGGAACTTTCAAGGGTATTGAAATCGATGAAAGTATTTACAAGAATGTTTATCGTCAGGTAATCTATAAAAAAGAAGGTGACCCTGTAGAAGTATTCGATGGTGCTGGAAAAGCATTAGGAATCATCTTTCTTCACTTCGATACAGTTGAACAGATGGAGGATTTCTCTGCAAGACATAATGAATTGGTAAAAATACAATTAGTAAAATAAAAAAGTGATGGATAATATCAAGATGGAAATTAGAAAACTTTCTTTTGAGTTTGTGTATGATACTCTTAAGAATATGTCTTCATTATTTGTTCCGCCATTGTCGGAATCGCTTGATATCGAGTCTTATGCTAAGAAACTATCTGATAAGGCTCAATTTATTGTATGTATGAATGAGGATAAAATGATAGGTTTCACTGCTTTTTATCTCAATTCTATTGCACAACAAATCTATATACCGTTGATATGTGTAGATGAAAAATATCAAACACATGGTGTTGGTAGTAAAATGCTAGATTTTTTATATTTTTACTCAGAAGGATTGGAAGCAAATTATAATACAATAGGCTTAGAAGTAAATAAAAAAAATAGTAAAGCTTATCGTTTTTATTTAAAACAAGGATTTGAAGAACATGAGGATCGTGGTTGTAAGTTGCTTATGGTAAAGCAAATATAGTTTTTCTTGCTTCTGTTCGCTTTCTTTAAATCTGATTGATTTTAAGGAGCAAAATAATATTGAAATAAAATTTAGAACAAAACATACCATCTTTTTTGTAAATATAATTCTACTGAAGTTCGCAAGAATGAGAAATGAATAGGGATGGTGATAAAAAATAATAGTAGTATGATATACGCACCCGTAATTATACCTACTTTGAATAGGTATGAACATTTTCGTAAGTGTTTGGAGTCTTTGGAAGCCTGTACTGGAGCAGAAAAAACCGATGTTTATGTGGCATTGGATTTTCCTCCATCAGAGAAATATGTTGAAGGTTGGAAGAAGAATGATGCTTATTTGAAAGAAAAAGCATTGAATAACCGTTTTCATTCATTGATAGTGTATCGTAGAGAAACAAATTATTTTTTCTCAGGGAAAAGTAATTTGAGAACTGCTATAAATGACTTGCCTGATAATGTAGATCGTTTTATCCTTTCTGAGGATGATAATGTATTTAGTCCTAATTTTATAGAGTATATGAATGATGGATTGGCAAAATACAAAAATGATTCTAACTGCATAGCAGTTTGTGGCTATAATTATCAAGGAGTAAAGCTTAAAGGTTACGAGAAGAATGTATATCTCTCTAGAGAGTATTCTGCATGGGGAGTCGGATTTTTCAAAAGTAATTGGCAGCAAATCAACAAATATATTACTCGTGATTTTGCTGAGTCTATCATGTCATCATGGCATAATATATGGACGATTTACAAAAATGAACCTCGTTTGTTGAATACGATACTTTTGAATCTTGATTGTGGACGAATTTTTGGTGATACTATGATAGTGTCCTATCAGTATCTCAATAATAAGTATTCTCTGTTCCCTAAGGTTTCTAAAGTTCGCAACATAGGTTTTGATGGATCTGGAACCTCTATTTTTGAGGTCGATGATACTTTCAATGGACAAGTAATAGATACAGAATCAAAATTTTCCGTAGATTTGGTGGATGAAGACAGTATTGCCATAGCTGCACCAGAAGTTCGAAAGAATTTTGGTCGTTCTACATTTATGAACATAATAATACTTGTTCGTTGTATTATATATCTTTTTATAAAGAAGGATATTTTATTCTTAGAGGCAAAGAGAAGAAACAAAGCCTTATTCGCTACTAGAAAATAATTATTTTGTTGGTGTAGATAAAATCACTGATAGCAGGCTTTACGGTAAAGGGTATCATTTATGATAATTTTAAGAATGTAAAAGGGTGAAAATGTAGCAAAATATAATTTTATGAAGATTGTATCATTGTTTAATAATAAAGGTGGCGTAGGAAAAACTACGCTCGCTTTTCATCTTTCTTGGATTTTATCTGAGATGGGAAAGAAAGTCCTCATTATTGATTTGGATCCTCAATGTAATCTTACCATATGTGGCATCAATGAAGATATTCTTGAAAATATTTGGAAAGAAGAGGATTCATTTATAGATGATTATGAAAAGGCCTTGCGTGAAAAGTCAGAGCAAGAACTGAAAGATATTAATAGTAAACCACGAAGTATTCATTATCTTCTTAAGCCTACAGAGGATGGTTTAGATGATTTGAAAGATGATAAGTTACCACCAGCGATAAAGCTTAATGGTAATTTAGGTCTTATCCCTGGGAGATTGACTATAAACAGGTACGAAAATGTTATATCCGAACGGTGGAGTCAAGCTTATCAGGGAGTACCTCTGTCTATCAGAACTATAACAAGAATTCGTGCTATAGCTGAGGCGTATGCTCAGAGGGACGGCTATGATTTTGTGTTGATTGATACCTCTCCAAGTCTTGGTGCATTAAATAAGGTTATTATTTCTACAGTGGATGGATTTATAGTGCCTTGTCTTCCTGATATGTTTTCTCTGTATGGAATTCGAAATATTGGTAATTCTTTGAAGCAGTGGAAAAAAGAATTTGATACTATTTTTGAATTGATTTCTAAAGAAAAGCGAAAGAGATTTCCACGCAATTTCGTTCGTTTCTTGGGATATACAATATATAATGCAAAAAAGTATTCAAAACAATCTAATCCTTGGGATTTGGCACAAGCACATTACAACTATGCTCAGCAGATTCCTGGTATAATAGAACAATATATAGTACCTGAAGTTCGTCAGCATCTTTCTCATGAGATGGTTCATAATCCTATTGGTGGAATAGCTGTGATGCATACTCATAACACTTTACCTAATATGAGTCAAAAATATAAACTCCCTATATGGAAAGTGCCCGATTGTCCTATTCTGTCAAAGGAAGATCGGGGTACAATTGCACCAAATGCAAAAAGTGTATATTACCCTTCAAATGATAAATATAAGGCTTTTGCTGAGGCTGTTTTGGAAAGAATTGCAACTTTAGATGAATAGAATATGGCCGATATTGATGCTTTGATAGAGTTGTATAAGGAAGATAAGTATAAGTATGAGAGGTTTCTTGATGGTGTCCGCTCTTTCTTCCTGCATGAGCCATCGTTGAATCAACCACCTCTACCTGTTATTCATTCTCTGAAATGGAGATTGAAAGATCCAGAACATTTGAGGGATAAACTTCAGCGTAAGTTGGAGAGAGGGGATGAGATTAATGAGCAAAACCTGTTTGAGAAAATCACAGATTTTGCTGGTATTCGAGTTCTTCATCTATATCAAAATCAGTTTGTCAAAATTCATGCTGCCATTATGAAGTTTGTAGTTGAGGGAGAATGGAAATTGGTTGAACCTCCTGTTGCTAATACTTGGGATCCTGAATCGAAGATATTCTTTGAGAGCTTGGGCTTGCAATGTAATGTCCGTGATACTTATTATACTAGTATTCATTATGTTGTAAAACCAAATAATGAGCGGAATCATGTATGTTGTGAGATTCAAGTTCGAACCTTGTTTGAGGAGATTTGGGGTGAGATAGCTCATAGCATCAATTATCCTCATCCTACAGAGAGTGTTGCATGTAAGGAGCAACTGAGGGTACTAGCCAAATTCATATCGACAGGCACAAGGTTGGCAGATTCTATCTTTAAGTCATTGGAGGAATATAAAGGAAAACTGAATGAGAAAAATGATTGAAGCTTCCCCTTTGTGGAAAGCAAAATAAGTTCTTGGACAAAATGAAGATTTTATTAGCAAATAAGTTTTATTACCGCCGTGGCGGGG
>ENA-OPNW01000915-OPNW01000915.1-human-gut-metagenome-genome-assembly--contig:-NODE-915-length-16368-cov-4.150800_pt1 | contig 16368 bp, 9 predicted proteins | sample MGYA00241540_ERZ501777 | MGnify/ENA primary metagenome ERZ501777 (study PRJEB25962, sample SAMEA2042615) | human gut metagenome | biome: human gut; feature: human-associated habitat; material: faeces...
ATAGCCGCCGCACGTCCGTGGATGGTGTGGAAACCGTAAGTGTTCATATAGTAAGGCAGACGCGAGCTGCAGCCGATACCAGAAATCACGGCAGTTTTTTCAGGAGCAACGCCGAGTTCCGCCATTGCTTTGTGCAGCACGTTCAGGATGGCGTGGTCGCCGCAACCGGGACACCAGCGCACGTATTGGTCGCTCTTGAAATCAGAGGCTTGATATTTCTTTTCTTCCATGATTCTTATTCCTCCATAATTTTAGTTACACCATCGACAAGCTCCTGCACAAGGAACGGTTGTCCCTGCACCTTGTTGATGCGTCTGATCAGAACGTTCGGGAATTTTGCCTGCAGGAAGTCGGCAAACTGTCCGAGGTTGAGTTCGGCAACGACAACGTGTTTGTATCTGGCGAGCACCTCCCCGGTGTTTTTAGGCAACGGGTTGATGTAGCGGAAATGAGCCATAGCCACTTTTTTGCCGGCAGCCCTCAGATCGTCGACAGCCTCATGGATATGACCGAACGTGCCGCCCCATCCGATGACAAGCGTATCAGCGTCAGCATCGCCGTAAGGCTCTACGTCAGGGATGTCGAAAGCCACGCGGTCTACTTTCTCCTGTCGCAGGAGTACCATTTTCTCGTGGTTTACCGGGTCGGTAGAGATGGCACCAGTTTTGGAATCCTTCTCCAATCCTCCGAGGCGGTGAGTCAGACCAGGAGTTCCCGGAATAGCCCAGTAGCGCGCTTTGGTATTCTCGTCGCGGTCGTAAGGATGCCAGTCGGATTTGCCTTCCGGCACGAAACGCGGTTTTATTTCAGGGTATTCACCCTCTTCCGGCAGTCTGAACGCCGACGAACCGTTTCCGATGAAAGCGTCGGATAGAAGCACAACCGGCGTCATGTGCTCGATTGCAATTCTTGCGGCTTCGAAAGCCATGTGGAAGCAGTCGACAGGAGAAGCGGCAGCCAAAACCACGATAGGGCATTCACCGTTGCGGCCGTAGATAGCCTGACGAAGGTCGGTCTGTTCGGTTTTTGTAGGCAGACCCGTAGACGGGCCACCACGCTGCACGTCGACGATTACAAGCGGAAGTTCAGCCATCACAGCCAGACCTATACCCTCGCTCTTCAGCGCCAAACCAGGTCCTGATGTTGTCGTCACCGCCAAATCGCCGGCAAAAGCCGCGCCGATAGCAGAGCAGACGCCTGCAATCTCGTCCTCCATCTGGCAAGCCTTCACCCCGAGGTCCTTGCGTTTTGCAAGTTCGTGAAGGATGTCGGTGGCAGGAGTGATAGGGTAGCTTCCGAGATACAATGGTCGTCCCGACTTTTCAGAAGCGTATATAAGTCCCCAAGCAGTGGCCGTGTTTCCGTTTACATCGGTGTATGTTCCAGGACGAGTGTCGCCGGTTTCGATACGGTATGTTGAAACAGAAGCATGGATATTGTGTCCATAGTCGTATCCAGCGTTGAGCACTTTAGCGTTAGCCTCGTAAACAGCAGGCTTTTTTGCGAATTTGTTTTTCAGGAGGTGCAAAGCGGATTCAAGCGGGCGGTCGAACAGCCAGCAAACCAATCCGAGCGCGAAGATGTTGCGGCATCGCAGCATTGACTTCAGGTCGAGTCCAGATTCGGCGAGCGCGTTTTTCACCATCGAAGTCACCGGCACTTCAACGATTTGTGCAGTGTTGTCGATTCCGATTTCGTGGAAAGGATCGTTGGTTTCGTAGAGCGCTTTTTTGAGGTCAGACTCCTTGAATGAGTCGATGTCGACGATTGCGACACCTCCTTTTTTCAGGAAGCAGGCATGGCGTTTCAGCGCCGCAGGGTTCATAGCCACCAGGACGTCGGCGAGGTCGCCCGGCGTATGCACGCCCTTGCCAATGTGCACTTGAAATCCAGAGACACCGCTCAGAGTGCCTTGCGGAGCGCGGATTTCAGCAGGATAGTCGGGGAAAGTGGAGATTTGGTCGCCCACGCCCGCCGACACGTTAGAGAAAATGTTGCCGGCGAGCTGCATACCGTCGCCAGAGTCGCCCGAAAAGCGGACTACTACATTCTCCAAGGTCTTAACGTTTGTCTTTTCTAACATTTTTATTTAGGTTTGTTTTGCTAACAGCAAATTATGTTGTTTTCACGTCACAAATGTAGTGTTTTTTCCAAACTTAACGCCTCTGCCAATCAAAAAAATGCTAAAAATTTGAATATAACATTCAAATCGTTGGGTTTCTCCGTTACGTTGTCAAAATCCGGCAGACTCAATACTTCGGAAACGGGCCAATCTCTTTAATCACGTCGATGGTTTGGCTGTCGGAAGTGTAGCATCCGACGATACCAACTCCGCCGTCGACGTTGCTGAATATTTTGACAGGGTCTGCCAATCCGAGGTCAATGAGTCCGCCTTGTATGCCTTTGTTGTCGGTGCGGTTTATTATAGAGCTGACAAGATAGTCGTAGTATGGCTTCGAGATTGCATACAGCCAGAACTTGCGCGCCATCCGTTTTTGCCGCCAAGTGCCTGACGACAGTTGTATAATCTCTCTCACTTCGATGGTGCGCTTTTGCCCGTCGAAACCCTTGTCGGAGAAAGGCAGGCCGTATGGCGAATATGGCTTCCAACCAGGCAACGTAGAATGAATCTGGTTGGCAAGCTGTTGGAATACGTATTCGTGCGTGAAGTTGCGTTCGCCCATCGAGAAGCCTCGGAGGCCATCGGCGTTGTCCCATTGCAGGAAGTAGTAGCTGTCGCCGGGCTTGTCGGTGAACGTCAGATTGTAGTAGACCACGCAGTCGGCGTCGGTGTAGATTTGCATCGGACCTTGTCGGCTTACGGAGATTCCTTCGATGACGACAGGCTCCGGCATCACGTCGGTTGCCGTGACTGTCTTGTCGCGGTAGCGGGTGCTGACGGTGACGCTCTCGCCGGGAATCACTTTCGTGTTGGAGACGTAGAGGTGTCGGTCGGCGTCATACGTCATGTGCTCTTTTTCCTCGCCGTTTATGCCTACGGCAATGTCGAGGTCGGTCACGAACGTGCGGCCTTTATGCACGTCGGAGAAGAAGTAGGGCTTTGTGGCTGCCACCTGCACTGTCGAATCCGCACTGACCAACGAGTTGAGCGTGAGCATGTTCGACAGCTCGTCGTTTCTGTATTGGTCGAGGTCCTGCTCCCGATAGCATGAGGCGAGGACAAAGATTAGGAGCGTTGCCAGAATGTATTTTCGGAGATGCATAAGCTTAGAAATAATAAGTGTAAGAAAAAGAAGGAATAATAGGGATGAGACTCAGCGTTTTGAATGCCCGGTGCCAATTCTCTTTATCAGGATTGAAGAACACATCGTTGATGTTATCCTTCTTTATCGTGATGGCGTTCATATGGCAGTAAGCATTGTAAATGCTAATGTTCCACATCCCGGCATGCCCGTTCTTGTGGCGGACGTGTATCGTCATTCCGAGATCGAGTCTATGGTTTGCGGGTAGGCGTACGTTGTTGCGTGACGAGTATAAATCCACGCCTTCCACTTCGTCGTCGTCTCCCCACCCTGGAGGTCCAGGCGACGGTGCGTCGGGAAACATTGTGCCAGGCACGTCGTAGTTGTAGGTCGAGAGGGTCATGCGGTTGCCGGTGGTGAATGTCCATCCGGCGTTGAACTCTATCTTTTCGTTGAGCTTGTAGGATGCGTTGATGTTGATTTTATGGCGGTTGTCGAATTTAGCCGGGAATTTCACTCCCTGGTTGAGGTCGTCGAATTTGCGCCAGTTCCACAGCAAGCCGTAGCCGACCGTTCCCGTGATTTTGCCTACTTCGCGAGTGACGCTCAGGTCCACACCGTAGGACCATCCTTTGCCCGATGTGAGTTTGTCCTCCCATGCGAGGTCGGGATTGAGCACTGAGACGCCCTCGCGGTACTCCAACAGGTTATCCATATCCTTATACCATCCTTCAACAGAGAAGTACATATTCCATGGCAGATTGCCATAAACGCCAATTGAATATAGGTCGCTTTGCAGAGGCTTGAATCTGGCGGAAACAGGTTGCCAAAGGTCGGTTGGCAGGTCGATGTAGTTGGTTGATACTTGCTGTACGTACTGATGGATTCTTGCATACCCGGCCTTGACGCTGAAGTTGTCGCCCAAAGCGACTTTCAGCGACGCGCGCGGTTCAATGTCGGCAAACGTAGTGCCCTGCACTCTGTTGACCACGCCTCTGACGCCTACGCTGAAGGCAACTTTGTCGTTGAAGTTAAGAGTGTTGTCGACGTAGGCTGCAACCTCGTTCGACGTGACGTGGGGACTGTTGTTGTCCTCGACAGTCTCGATGCCGTCGGTGAGAAAACTGTTTACAAGCCCCTCCGGCAGGTAGTTGTGGTTTGCGTAGTCGACTCCGGCACGCAACGTGTAGACCTCGCTGAAGTCGGCCATATAGCCCACCTTCGCACCGATGTCGGCTATCGAATTTGACGTATGGCTTTTGCTGTATTCGTAGGTTGATGGGTCGCTCGTGTCGGTTTGATATTCCCGTTCTTGCCGATAATTGGAGGAATATTTTGAATAGTAGACCGCGGCACGAAGCATACCGCGATTCAGTCTATAATCGTAGTTGCCAATCACGCCCCAATTTCCCCAAGCCAAACGGTTTGAGTTCTCGTCGAAGAAGTGCGTATCCGATTCTGTCGTAGAGCCGTAGCTTTTGGCATCAAATTCGCGAAGTCCTAATTTAAGACGGTCGTAGCCATAATATCCCACAATCTGGAGCGACATGTCACGATTGATTTTATGGTCGAGCCTCAAGTTCATGTCAGTGAAACTGTATCCAAGTATATGCTTTTTGCCATTCTTTTTGGTGATGGCGTTTACGATGGCAAGCGTAGGTGCCGACAGCAAGTCGATCCACGAGCGGCGCAGGCCGGCAGAAAATGCCGTGCGTCCTTTGATGATAGGCCCTGTCACGTAGACGTTGGCGTTGAGAAGCCCGACCGACACTTTCCCGCCAAACTTGTTGAAGTCAGGCTCGCGCATTGCAATGTCGGTGATTGACGATATTCTGCCGCCATATCTTGCTGGAAACGATGCTTTGTAGAAGTCAACATGGCTCACTGTCTCAACGTTGAACGACGAGAATATGCCTCCAAGATGGCTTACGTGGTAGAGCGGTAGTCCTTGATACAGAAAGAGATTCTGGTCGTTGTCGCCGCCTCTGACGTATAGCCCAGTGAAGCCCTCCATTCCTTGCGATACGCCTGGAAGAGTCTGTAAAGCCTTAACGATGTCAGGCTCGCCAAACATCACGGGCAGGTTGGCGATCATATTGCTGCTTAGGCTCACTCTGCCCATTTCCGGGGCTTTAAGATTTCGCTCGGCACCATATCCTCTCACCACAACCTCCTTCAGCCGGTTTACCGTCTTGAGAGTGTCGCTTTGCGCAGAGGCATTCTGTCCAAGCAAAATGGCGGGAGAAAATGTTACCCCTGCCATTATTAGTAATGTCTTTAAATTCATCGAGAAATCAGTTGGAGTTCTAACCCTTGAAATTCGTGACGGTCAAGAGGACTGCCAGTAAACTTTCCAAAGCAATCATAATACTCGGGATATATATTAATACATCCTCTCAATTTATCTACACTGGAAATTGCGGGTATGGTGATGCGGTCTTTCTTACCTGGAAAACCTTTGATTATAACGTTGGTGACATAAATCGGATTTAAGTAGTGTTTCTTTAGAGTTTCCGAGTAAAGGGTGTCATTGCCAACTTGGCGAGAGCTAATCGTAACAGAATTTACCGTGCGGGGTTCTCCATCTACTGTAAATGTCAGATTGTCGCCTGAGTATACACCATCGCGATAATTTGGGGTGTAGTCAGAGGTTAATTCTTCAAATTCTTCATTGCATGACGCAAGAATCGCTGTAGCAACAACAATGAAAGAAAAAATTAATTTCTTCATAGTTATATGTTTTTTAAATAAAATATTCAAACTAAGATTGCCATAATTTTTGGCAAAGATACTAATTATTTTTAGCGAATTAATTTTGTACTATTTAACGAATTAATTTTGTACTATTATTTTATAGAAGGCTTTCGCTAAACTGCTATATACGAGCATGGTGACGACTTGCCAACCCTCCATTGGCCGCGGTCTGAAACTTAGACCGTGTCAATGGCATTCTTAGGCGCATAGCGCCGACCACAAGTGGGAACCGCATGCGAAGCCTGCGGCCGCTCTCTATATCCGCAGGCCGTAGTGGCGTACCTCCGGCACGCATATGGTGTTGACCGGTATAATCCCATCACGCTCCGCAGGCTCCGTGTAATGGGTTAGGAGTAAGTCTCGTGCCTCCGGCACGAAAGCCTCGCCTGCCGATGCTGTGGATTCCGCCACCCATGCAGCGAGCAACCGCTATGCGGTGCATATCTGCTGTCTGCCTTCCCACGGCGCGGCCGTGGGTTACGCAAAAGCGTGACCGCTCGCGCGGTCTGAATAGCTTATACTCTTAGACCGTGTCAATGATAGCCGTTTCCACTTGTCACTATGGGCTGTGTGCCTAAAGTCTTTAGCTACAATGCGTTTGCGACTTTCATTACACTTTTCCAAGCGAATTATGGGTGGTTCGTTACACTTTTCGGAACGAATCACGGGCGTATTGTTACACTTTTCCAAGCGAATTGGAGTTATTGGGTGGGCTTGGCGGCAGGTTTTTTGAGTTCGGGATATGAAATTCGGGTGTGGTACATTGTGCGCAGACGCGAGATAAACACCTTTTTCACCACTTCCACATCACGGAAACTAAGCGGCGAGTCTTTCATCAGCCCTTGTGCGATTTGCCCGTCGATAATCTTGTTGACAAGGTTTGAAATAGTCTCGTCGTTGTATTCCTTCAGGCTTCTCGAAGCCGCCTCGGTTGCGTCAGCCATCATGAGCAACGACGTCTCCTTGCTGCGCGGGTTCGGGCCAGGGTATGTGAAAGGCGTCGGGTCGACCGGGTTTCCACCGTTGTTATTGCAAGCAGTTGTATAGAAATATTTGGCAAGGTTTCTGCCGTGGTGCTCAAGGATGAAATTTCTGATTTCCATAGGCAGTTTTTCCTTTTCGGCACGTTTCAGCCCGTCGGTCACGTGTCGGATAACGATTTTCGCGCTTTGCTCCGGAGTCAGCACCTCGTGTGGGTTCACATCGTGCTGGTTTTCGGTGAAGAAAGCCGGGTTGTCCATTTTGCCGATGTCGTGGTACAGCGCTCCGGCACGCGCCAACTGCGAGTTCGCCCCGATTTCGCGTGCCGCCTCCGCCACGAGGTTTGACAATTGCACGGAGTGCTGGAACGTTCCCGGGCATTTTTCCGACAGTTCCTGCAGGAGAGGATTGTTGATGTCGGCCAGCTCAACGAGCGTTACTTTCGACACAAAACCGAACACACGCTCGAACACGAAAATAATCACATATGCAAACGACAGCATCACGGCGTTGATGGCGAAGCATGCAAACGTGTGCGGGTCGATTGCGGTAATGTTTCCCTCCTCGATTATTGTCAAAGCGGCATACATGATTGAGTATGACAGGAACACGCATATTGCAGTGCGTATAAGCTGCGAGCGTTTTGTGAGTTCCTGCAGAGTGTCGATGGCAACGATGCAAGCCACCGTGTGCATAATGATGAAGTTGCCTTGCGCCGCCCCCTCTTCGATCAGGCTGCAAAGGAGCACCTGCACCATAGACAAGAAGAAGGCAGTGCGCGAGTCGAAGAACGTGACCACGATGACAGGAATCAGCGTGATAGGCATCAGCATCGGGCCGTAGACCACGCGGTGCATCAGCGTGTAGGATGCGATGGTCACGGCAGTCAGCAGCGACAGCACGAAACTCAGTTTCCTCTTGTTTTCGAGAATTGCCTGCCGGCGGTAGATTAAGAAATAGAGGAAAAGGAGGAAGAACAGCATCAGCACCACAATCGTGTTTCCCACGATAGGATAGTGCGACTTTCCAGTCGACTCGCTTTCAAGGATTTTCTCGCACGCCTCGATGGCCAGCGCGTTTTGCGGCGTCACTTTGGCACCGCGGGCAATTATCAGCTCACCCTTTTCGATAGGCGCCCGAATGCTTGCGCGGGCATATTCGCCCTGCAGGTATTCCTTGTTTCTCTGCGAGTCTTCCGCGTAATTCGGTTTTAGTAGTTCGGCGAGGTTCAGTGTCGACATCGACAGCACACCATGCACTTGCTTGTCGATATATTCATAAGCCGCTTTTGCCGACCTCATTTTTGCGGTCGACAGGGTTTGCGCCCTGTTTTCATTGTCGACCACCTTCAGGCTTGGGAGTTTGTTGCTCTGAATAGAATCGTAGACTCTGTTGTCGACAATTCCGTCGGCATACACTTGGCGCACGGCATTGCTGATTTCGCGATGCATCAGCATAGGCGTCCGGCTGATTTTCGATTGGATCTCCGCCTCGATGTTCGTGTTGTGTTTGAAAAACGGTATGAAAGAATTGATTATGCTGTCCTTTATCGCCTTTTCCGAAGCCGCGTCGAGGCCAACGACCAGCTGGGCAGGAGCGTAGAGAGCCGGCGCTGTCCAGGGCTTTCCCACTTCGTAAACGAATTTCTTATGGGCGCGTCCGGGCACGAAATATAGGATAATCGCCACGGCAGCGACAAAGAACGCTACGTGAATCCAGAATTTTTTGGCGAAAACTTTTTTCAGTTCTTTCATAGACTCGTTTTTTTATTAACTGGTTCTTACAGCTGATTTCACACCGTTGATTTTCTTTATTTGGCGGCACATCCTCACAACAATGGCAGCGTCTGACACGCGCACCACAAGGTTGCACGTGAACACGCCCTGGTTTGCCTCGATGTTGAGGTTGCGGATGTTGATAGACATATTTATTGAAATCTCATGTATCAGCTCCTGCAGGATGCCCATCCTGTCGATTCCCTCGATGTGGATTGTAGCCATGAATGATGTGACTTGCGGCGACTCTTCCCATTGGGTAGCCACCAGACGGTTTCCGAAACTGCTCTTTAGTCTTGTCGCCGTCTCGCAGTCCATTTTGTGAACCACCACGTTGTTGTCGTCGTCGATGTATCCCACCACGTCGTCGCCCGGAATCGGGTTGCAGCATTGAGCAATCTTGTAGTTATGCACACCGTTCACAGATCGCAGCACGTATACCTTTTTCGTGTCGATTTCTTTCTGATGTGAATGGTCGGCAGCGTGTTGGGCAGAGTCGTCGGCAGGCTTTTTGCCGAAAGGCCACAGGCGGTTCAGCAACTTCAGATTCTGCTTTTTGCACAGCGACTTCACGATGCCCTCGTTGATTTCGATGTGTCCGCATCCGATAGCGAGATACATACCGTCGCGTGTAGTGATGTGGAAATGCGCCATCAGTTTTGATATAAACTGCGCATAGTCTTCCGGCGACACCCCCTCGACCGCTTTTCTCGCCATTTTTTCGCCTTTCTCAATCAGCATCTTCCGTTCCTTTCTTAGCGCCGCCTCCAGTCTTGTTTTCGCTTTGGCAGTGCAAATGAACGACTGCCATTCCGGGACAGGTTTCTGAGTTTTTGACGTCAGCACCTCCACCTGGTCACCGCTTTGCAGTTTGTAAGAGATAGGCACCAGCCTGTGGTTCACCTTACCCGCAATGGCGTGCGAACCGATTTCGGAGTGCAGGTTGTATGCAAGGTCGAGCACCGTAGCGTCTTTAGGCAGCGTCACGAGGTCGCCCTTAGGCGTGAACACGATAATCTCGGTTGCAAACAGGTTCAGTTTTATAGTGTCGAGGAAGTCGACCGCGTTCGGCCCCGGCTCCTTCAGCAGGTCGGTAATCGTTTCCAGCCACGTTTCGAGTTCCGACTCCTCGTCGCTTTCACCGATTTTGTATTTCCAGTGGGCTGCAAAACCGCGTTCAGCGATGTCGTCCATCTTTTGGCTTCTGATCTGCACCTCCACCCAGTTTCCGTCGTTGCCCATCACCGTCAGGTGCAACGCACGGTATCCGTTGGCCTTCGGCGTGCTTACCCAGTCGCGGGTTCTGGTAGGGTGCAGCTTGTAAATGTCGGTAATTGCAGAGTATATGCTCCAGCAAATAGTCTTCTCGTTGTCGGTTTCGCAGCAGTCAAACACGATTCTCACAGCGTATAAGTCGTAGACCTCCTCAAACGGCACGTGTTTGGTTTCCATTTTGTTCCAGATAGAGAAAGCCGACTTCACGCGGGTTGACAGCGAGTATTTGAGCCCCATAGCGTCAAGTTTATTGCGGATTGGCGCGGCGAAGTTTTCAAACACCATCTGCCTGTCTTTGTCGGTTTTTTTGATTTTCGCGATGATTTCCTTGTATTGTTCAGGGTGCTGGTATTTGAAACTCAGGTCCTCAAGTTCGGTTTTTATGGCAAACAAACCGAGTCGGTGAGCGAGCGGCGCGTAGATGTAGAGCGTTTCGCCAGCAATCTTATACTGCTTGCTCGGCAGCATCGAACCGAGAGTTCGCATGTTGTGCAGACGGTCAGCCATTTTGATAAGAATCACGCGTATGTCCTCCGCCATTGTCAGCAGCAGTTTTCTGAAATTCTCCGCCTGAGCCGAAGCCCTGTCGCCGAAAATACCGCCTGAAATCTTTGTCAGCCCGTCGACAATCATAGCAATCTTTTTGCCGAAGTTCATCTCGATATCCTCGACAGTGTATTCCGTGTCCTCCACCACGTCATGCAGCAGAGCAGCGCATATCGACGTAGATCCGAGACCGATTTCCTGGCTCACGATTTTCGCCACGGCGATAGGGTGTAGGATGTAAGGCTCGCCCGACCGCCGGCGTATGCCCTTGTGCGCCTCCTTGGCGAATGAATATGCGCGCTTTATTATTTCCACCTTTTTGCGGTGGTTGCTGTGCAGGTATCCGTCGAGCACGTCCTGAAAGGCGGCTTCAATGTTCTGGTCCTCCTGTTCCGGAGTCAGATGTAAGGATTTATAGTCAATATTTTCCACGAGCAGTTTTTCAGTTTAGTTTGCCATGTAATACAAAGATATGTAAAATTTCTGATTTTTTCAAATCACCCCTTTTTGCCAGTAATTATTGCCTTTATGTCGTTCAGTTTGTTGAGCGCCGCCATTGGCGTAAGGTTGTTTATGTCGGTGTTCAGGATTTCGTCGCGCACCTGGCTCAGAACAGGGTCGTCGAGTTGGAAGAACGACAGCTGTACACCCTTTCCACTGCCTTCGTCCATTTCCGAGAGGCATTGCGCCGCGGCATCCTTCGAGTTTGCCGATTCAAGATGGTGAAGCACCTCGTTTGCGCGGGTTACGATTGCCGGCGGCAGTCCGGCGAGTTTCGCCACGTGTATACCGAAGCTGTGCTCGCTGCCTCCCTCCACGAGTTTTCGGAGGAACACAACCTTTCCGTCGATTTCGCGCACCGACACATTGAAGTTTGCGATGCGTTTGAACGTTTTAGCCATCTCGTTGAGTTCGTGATAGTGAGTGGCGAAGAGAGTTTTTGCGTGAAACCGAGGGTTCTCGTGGATATACTCCACAATCGACCACGCTATAGATATTCCGTCGTATGTGCTCGTGCCCCGTCCCAGTTCGTCGAACAGCACAAGACTTCGTTCGCTCAGATTGTTGAGGATTGAAGCCGCCTCGTTCATTTCCACCATAAATGTCGACTCCCCGAGCGAAATGTTGTCGGAAGCGCCGACGCGGGTGAATATTTTGTCGACGATGCCGATTTTCGCGGCGTCGGCAGGCACGAAGCATCCAATCTGTGCCATCAGCACGATGAGAGCCGTTTGTCGCAGCAGCGCCGACTTACCCGCCATGTTGGGACCGGTGATCATCATGATCTGCTGCGACTCGTTTCCGAGAGTCACGTTGTTGGCGATGTATGACTCGCCCGGCGGCAGTTGCTTTTCGATAACAGGGTGTCGTCCCTCGACGATGTCGATGTCGAGCGACTCGTTGACATCCGGTCGGTTGTATCGGTTTTCTATAGAAACCCTTGTAAACGACATCAGGCAGTCGAGCCTGGCAACGAGCGACGCATTCAATTGGATTGCAGGGATGTATGTCGCCACGGCAGCCACCAGGTCGTTGAACAGTCGAGTCTCCAGCGAAAGGATTTTCTCCTCAGCGCCGAGGATTTTCTCCTCATATTCCTTCAGCTCCTGAGTGACGTAGCGTTCGGCGTTGACAAGAGTCTGCTTCCGAATCCATTCCGGCGGCACCTTGTCCTTGTGCGTGTTGCGCACCTCGATGTAGTATCCGAACACGTTGTTGTAAGCCACCTTCAGGCTTGGGATACCCGTCAGCTCGCTCTCACGTTGTTGTATTTTCAGCAGATAGTCCTTTCCTGAATATGAAATCTCGCGTAGCGAGTCGAGTTCGTCGTTGACGCCGGTTCTGATCACGTTGCCCCTGTTGGTAGCGTTTGGCGCGTCGGGGTTCAGTTCCCGTTCAATGCGGTCGCGTATGGAGGCGCATGCATTCAGTTGCTCGCCGAACGACCGCAGCACGGCATTGTCGGCATCTTCGCAATAAGCCTTTATCGGCGCCACCGCGTTGAGCGCATTTTTCATCTGCACCATCTCCCGTGGCGAGATTCTTCCCACCGCCACTTTCGACACCAGCCTCTCCATGTCGCCGACCAGTTCCAGTTGGCGTTGAATCAGTTCTCGTCCCTCGCGGTCTTTGAAGAAATGCTCCACCACGTCGAGCCGGTCGTTGATTTGCTTCACCGACTTCAGCGGAAACAAAGTCCATCGTCGCAGCAGGCGCGCGCCCATAGGGCATACGGTGCGGTCAATCACGTTGAGCAGGCTTTTGCCGTCCTCGCACATTGGTTCCACCAGCTCGAGGTTGCGCACCGTAAAGCGGTCGAGACGCACGAATTTCTCCTCCTCGATGCGAGCGAGCGACGTGATGTGTGAAATCTGAGTGTGCTGAGTCAGGTCGAGGTAGAACAGAATTGCTCCCGAAGCAACAATTGCATTATGCATCTTGTCGACCCCGAAACCTTTCAGATTTTTTGTCTCAAACTGCTTCAGCAGCCTGTCGTGAGCAGCCTCACCGGTCATCATCCAGTCGTCGAGTTCAAACGTCAGATATTTAGCCGTAAACGACTGGTCGAAGCGTTTTTTGCACGACCGCTCCACCAGCACCTCCTTCGGAGAGAAGTTGGCGAGCAGTTTGTCAATATAGTCGATTGTGCCCTCGGCGGTAAGAAACTCACCGGTGCTGATGTCGAGAAACGCCACTCCGCAGGCGTTTTTTCCGAAATGCACCGCACCGAGGAAGTTGTTCTCGCGGTAGTCGAGCATATTTCCGTTGATGGCTACTCCCGGAGTCACCAGTTCGGTGATGCCGCGCTTCACGAGTTTTTTTGTCAGTTTAGGGTCTTCAAGTTGCTCGCAGATTGCAACGCGCTTTCCCGCGCGCACCAGTTTTGGCAGATATGTGTCGAGCGCATGGTGGGGAAACCCGGCAAGTTCGATGTGCTGTCCCGGGCCGTTGGCACGTTTTGTGAGCGTTATGCCCAATATTTCCGAAGCCGTGACGGCATCGGTTGAAAATGTTTCGTAAAAGTCGCCCACACGATACAGCATGATTGCATCGGGATGTTTTTTCTTCATCTCGAAAAACTGCTTCATCAGCGGAGTTTCAACAATTTTTTTTTCTGCCACAACAATAAATTTTAATAACACAAAGTTAATATATTTCTTTTTATCGGCGAAATCACTAACTTTGTATGTATCTATGGACATTGCGAAAACAGACATACGGCTCTCGGTTGTCGTTCCATTCTACAATGCGGAGCGGCATATCGGAGATTGTGTGCATTCGCTGATGCGTCAGTCGCTGTCGGGCGGCATAGAGTTTATTTTTGTCAACGACAGCAGCACTGATGCTTCCGAGGCGGTGTTGCAGGCGGTGGTGTCGAGTTATCAGCAGCGGCGCGACCAGGTGACGGTGCTTCGCAACGACATCAACCGAGGCAGCGCATATTCACGGCAGCGCGGTGTTGACGCGGCGAGCGGAGAATTCGTAATACATTGTGACGCAGACGACTGGGTTGATGCCGAGATGTATGGCACGATGCTGCGCGTGGCTGATTCCACAGGCGCCGACGTGGTGTGCACCCCGTATTATCTGGAGAAGGGCAAGGGACGTTGTGACACGGTGGGTTTCCCTTCGCTCGACTATCCGCAGCTCAACGATATGCCTCTCGACACGCTTCATTGCTCATTGTGGAACAAGATTATACGCCGCAGCGTGATTGTCGACAACGGCATCCGCTTTTTTGAGGGGGTCAACTGTTGGGAAGATTTGGGGCTGTGGTTCAGAGTGGCTGTTGCAACGCGCCGCATAGTGATTTACAACCGTCCGTTCTATCATTATCGTAAAGAAACGACAGACTCGTTGTCGACCGAGCGAATGGACCGTGTGCTTGCCGACCATCTTGCGTTTGTCGACAGGATGGACCGTTGGTTTGCCTCGATGCCGCCGGCGTATTCCGAACGCTATTCGCAATTCATGCTGTTCGCACGGTTTACGGCAAAGATAAAGATGCTCCGAGGCAGCCACCGCGACATTGTGCGTTGGCGGTCGACCTATCCCGAAACCAATGCGCATATCTGGAGTTTCAGCAACATTCCGTATGTCTACCGGCTGGGCGGGCTGTGTTTTCTGCTCGCCGACCGTCTGCCTTTATGGATGGTGAAGGCAGCAATCGCCGTGGCAAGGATTTTCCGCATCTAAAAAATAGCAGTATTGCTTGTTTTTGGCTGATAAAACAAAAATAGCTGACAATCAAAAGATTATCAGCTATTCTGTGTACCCGAGATCGGACTCGAACCGACAAGGTTGTTACACCACTAGAACCTGAAACTAGCGCGTCTACCAATTTCGCCACCCGGGTATCGAGGTTTTAGTGGCGCAAAGTTACGGCAAATTTTCTGAAACGCCAAAACTTTTTTTTGAAAATTCCTCAATGGTCCACGTCGACAAGATTGAAGCGGTTGTCGAATTCCAGCTCCGTTCCGTTGCTCAGTTTCACCTCATATCCCTTTCGGCTGTATTCAATTTTCACAGGCTTCACGCCATGCTTCAGATAGCCGCGGTGTTTCATAAAGATCATTATCTGCACTGGTATGATGCCGTTTTTCAAACCTTTAGGGCATTTCACCTCGGTCCATTCGCCTCTGCCGTTGAACTCAATCTCGCTTCCGTCGGTAAACTTCACATCGTAATCGGTGTCGCGGAAACCGCGGTCTTCCTTCACGAGCACCACCTTGTGCGGATTGAAATATTTTTTGACAAACGACTGTGCGCGTAGAGGCAGGTCGTGATAGGCAATGGCTCTGTCTGACGCTGCCGCGCCTGGGACGCAGATAAGCAGCATCACGATGCTGAGCAGGGTTGTTGTAAAAAGTCTTTTCATCATTCTTCGTTTTTGTTTGTTGGTATCTTTTAGAACGAAGATGGGCGGAAAAGGTTTAATCCGTTAACCTTCTTTTTCACCGAACGCGAGGTCGCCGGCATCTCCGAGTCCAGGCACGATGTATTTGTGCTCGTTGACTTCGTCGTCGATGGCAGCCACCCACAGAGTGGTGTCGGCGGGAAATTTGTCGCGGATAAAGTCGATAGCCTGTTGCGAGGCGATTACCGACACGATATGCACCTTCGAAGGTTTGCCTTTTGTCAGCAGCGCCTCGTAGGCAAGTTCCATCGACGATCCTGTTGCGAGCATAGGGTCGGTGATTATCAGCACCTTGTCGTCGATGCGTGGAGCGGCGATATACTCGATGTGGATGCGGAAATCGTCTTTGCTCACATATTTGCGGTAGGCAGACACGAAAGCGTTCTCAGCGCCGTCGAAATAGTTGTGCACGCCCTGATGCAACGGCAGTCCGGCGCGCAGGATGGTGGCGATAACCACAGTTTCGTCCACCACATGGCTTTTTGCCGTTCCGAGGCAAGTTTTGGTGTCGATGGTCTTGAATTCGAGTGTCTTTGAAATCTCATAGGCTGCAATTTCCCCAATACGCTCAATGTTGCGGCGGAAACGCAACATGTCTTTCTGGATTTTCTCGTCGCGCAGTTCGCGCATAAAAACGTTGACAAGCGAACGCTCGTCGGCAAAATTAATGATTTTCATATTCTGAAGATTGTGTTAATATATTTTCAATTGTTTTTCGGTCGAGTTGTAGTTGCCGGCGCAGGTCGTCGAGTCCGTTCATGCGTCGCTCGTCGCGCACACGGTCAACAAATTCAAGATTCACCGTCTTGCCGTATATCTCGTTGTCGAAGTTGAAGATGTTCACCTCAATGGTGCGTTGCGTTGCATGGTCGACTGTCGGAGTGCCGATGTTGAGCATGCCGCCATAGGCCGCTCC
>ENA-OPNW01000919-OPNW01000919.1-human-gut-metagenome-genome-assembly--contig:-NODE-919-length-16329-cov-7.573614_pt1 | contig 16329 bp, 15 predicted proteins | sample MGYA00241540_ERZ501777 | MGnify/ENA primary metagenome ERZ501777 (study PRJEB25962, sample SAMEA2042615) | human gut metagenome | biome: human gut; feature: human-associated habitat; material: faeces...
GGTTTGGGACACTTCCCAACAAGCAATTTTCAACCGACGCGCCGCAGCGCGGGAGATCGAAAATACGGAAGTGGGTACCCGCTTCCTATGCTTGCTACGAAAGTTATTCCCCTCATTCTCTATACCACAAGAAAAATGGATTTTGCCAACCGGCGGAAAAACATTTACATTCTTGCTCTTGAATACAACTTAAAAAAATGCTATACTTGCATATAAGTATCTGCCTGTACTTTCGGCAGATTGATTTTTGCGCATTAGTTAGAGGAGACTAACCGCGAGGAGGTGTTGACTTATTATTATTTCATACCCTGAGGCTCGTTTTGTTCCCACCGCTGTAAGCATTGCTGCATCAAGTCAGATTATGCAGGCGAATAAAACAGCCGATAATCAATATCTCATTCCCCTCATAGATGGTACTATTGAAAACATTGATATTACCGATGGAATATTGTTGACAACATCAGAGTTTGTTTCACAGGAAGATATTGAAATGACAACAACACACGACGATTTGAGCCTGTTTCAGATTTCCTTTTGCATTGATGGCAATATGGAGTGGTCTTACATCAATAACGAGGTTGTTCATCACTTTCAAATTGCGGCACAGCAGAGCCAAGTACGCTATGGAACATTTAAGGAGTGCCGAAGTAGAATAAGCGGAAACAGGAAATTCAAAGGCATCAGCATTACTTTGGATGAAAAAATCTTTGAGCAGATTTTCACCTGTATCAAAATAAGAGGGGCATTATATGATACAAGAAAAACAGCGCCCGTAAGAGTATACACATACACACCAAACATCAGTAAAATTCTCTCTGAAATCCTTGCTTGCCACTTTTGTGATGAAATGAAAAAGATCTATCTGCAAGGAAAAATTTTTGAGTTAATTGCTGTTTACTGCGACGAGGTTATTTGCAAATCTCCTACAAATGACTTTGGCATCCGTATTAGTGTGGAAGATTACAATGCGCTGTTGAAGGCACGGGAATTTATTGGTGAGAACTTTGCCCACCCCCTCACAATTCCAATTGTTGCAAAGGCGATTGCTATCAACGAGCAAAAATTAAAGGATGGATTTAAGCGGTGCTTTGGAGTTACAGTTAATGATTATGTTGTAGAAAAACGGCTGGAAGCAGCGATACGGTTATTGAAAACTGGAAAACATACAGTGCAGGAAGTGACATGGATGGTGGGGTATTCTCATACGGGATATTTCATCGAGCTTTTTCGGAAGCATTATGGAATATCCCCCGGCGAAATGTTAAAAAACAATAGATAAGAACTTCATGTAAGTCTGAAAAGACCGCATGAAGTTCTTTCTTTTGTGACATAGGAACTTCCGATAGTGACACTATGCAGAAAATCATCGTGCTATACTAATAGCAGTTAGCGTTATCTAACCAAAAACTTGGAGGTTATTGCTATGAGCAGAACTAATGAAAACAAATTAAAAATGAAGGACATTGCAACCATAGGCATCTTTAGCGCACTCCTTTTTGTGGTGACAATGGTAGCAGGAGCTTTGATGGGAATTAGCATGGTGTTGAATATGTATTCCGTTGCGGTTGTTGCCGTTTTATCTGCGCCGCTTTATATGCTGATTATGGCAAAAGTACATAAGAAAGGCGCAGTCTTATTGACTTTTGCTATTGTCGGCATTCTATGGGGGCTGTTTGGCGGTATTTTTGTCTTGATTTGGATGTTAGGGTTTGGCGTTGTAGGCGAAGTCCTTGCCAGCAAATCAAAGTATCAGAATTACAAAATGCTTACCGTTTCTTTTGGATTGTATTCAGTTGGATATTATTTAGGTGCCATCGCACCCCTCTATTATTATCCCGCATTTTGGTATGGATTTGACCGTCCAAAGGAAACCGTGGATGCAATGATTGCAGCAGCACATTCTACGGCTGGACTTGCTGCAATTCCGGTTACGTTGATCGCAATTGTGATAGGCGCTGTAATTGCAAAGAGAATGTTGAAGAAGCATTTTGAAAAAGCAGGAGTGATTTAATGCACCGCATAGACCCCCGGATAGTGATTATTCAGATTGTGCTTTCAGGGATATGTGCATTTTGGATTTTTAAGCCGTTAGCCATGCTTTGTGAAGTGATTTTTCTGATGAGCTTTCTGTTATATTTGCAACACCCGAAGGAGGCTTTGCGGCTGGGCGTATGGTTTGCGTTCCTTGTCGGATTGTATGCCTTACTGAATGAGATCAACGCTCCGCAAATCATAGTCCAGCCCGTTTTCCTATTACGCAAGCTCTCTCCCTTACTGGGTGTAATGGTTCTGTCACTAAAGGCGTTGACTGTGAGTGAGCTGTTCATGGGGCTTCAAAAATTACATTGCCCTAAATCAGCTACGCTTGCGCTTGCTGTTGCATTGCGATTTATTCCCACTATTCGCCATGAGCTTGAACAGATTAGAAACGGCATGAAAACAAGGGGCGTCCCCTTAAATGTGATTACTTTTGTAAAAGCTCCTGCCATGACCACAGAATACATGATTATTCCCTTTATCATGCGCTGTATAAAGGTAGCGGATGAATTGTCTGCGGCTGCGGTCACTCGTGCAATTGAAAATCCTGTGCCAAGAGGGATGAGAGTTCCTCTGAAAATCAGAATAAAGGACATTGTGTATCTGATGATGGTGATTTGCTCTAATATCGGAACACTTCTTTATTCATTGTGCGGGTAGCGCGGAGGTTCAGAATGAGTATGATCACAATAAGAAATTTACAATTTCAATATGATGCCGCACCGGAGACAAATGCTCTTTATGGAATTGATTTGGAAATTCGTAAAGGAGAGTGCATTGTTTTAACGGGAGAAAGTGGCTGCGGGAAAACAACTTTAACACGATGCCTCAATGGTTTAATACCCAACTTTTTTGAAGGAGCGCTTACAGGAGAAATATTGTACGAGGGTGCTCCAGTAAACAAATTGGAACAGTATGAGCTTAGTCGCAAAATTGGCACAGTGTTTCAAGATCCCCGTTCACAATTTTTTGCAGTAAACACAACGGACGAAGTAGCTTTCGGGTGTGAAAATCTTGCCTTTTCCACGGAGCGGATAAATCAGAACGTGGACGCCGCATTCTCCCGAATGAATATTGACGTACTGCGAGATCGGAGTTTATTTGGGTTATCCAGCGGCGAAAAACAGCGGCTGGCAGTTGCTTCTATCTATGCAATGGATACCGATGTCATTGTTTTGGACGAACCGACGGCAAACCTTGATGGAGAAACAATACAAAATCTCCGTGAGCTTTTATTTACACTAAAAGCCGAGGGGAAAACTCTCATTATTTCTGAACACCGCCTTTCCTGGCTTGTAGGAATTGCCGACCGATATGTATATATGCGCAAAGGGAGAATTGAAAAAATATGGGGTGCGGCGGAGGCTGCTTGCCTTTCGCCCGATGTGCTGCGAGAATACGGCTTACGCAGCATACAAAATGTGCTTTTCCCTACAAGGAAAACTCCTGCGAGGTCTGATGCAAACGAGCTGACGTGTCAAAACCTCTGTATTTACTACGGAAAGCAGGAAATTATCCATGATTTGAATTTTCACTTTACATGGGGCGAAGAAGGTCGGATTATTGGGATTGTCGGTGCGAACGGTTCCGGGAAAACAACATTTTCTAAAGTGCTGTGCGGACTTATGGCACCGCGAACTGGGGGAATTCGTCTGAACGGCAAAAAAATGACCCATAGAGAGCTGCTGAAAAAAACATACTTTGTTATGCAGGACGCGGATTATCAGCTTTTTACGGAAAGCGTTGCCCATGAAATGGAATTGGCGGCACGAAAAAATAAGCAAAAAAACGATCATGCTTCAAAAGAGGAAACAACAAACATTCTTGACAGGTTCGGCTTGGCCGAATACTCCGAAAGACACCCGCTATCCTTGTCCGGCGGACAAAAGCAGCGGGTCACGATTGCTGCGTCCATCGCTGCAAAATCTGATATTCTTGTTTTGGACGAGCCGACGAGTGGGCTTGACGGACGGAATATGCTCCGTCTAAAGAATATTCTGCGTGAACTGAAAAAACAGGGAAAGCTGATTTTCATTGTAACCCATGACGCAGAATTTCTTGAAGGATTAACAGACGAATTACTGACTATTTCAAATAAGGAGGAAAACATGGGCAAAAAAGAAAAACAGCAATCGCCTTTAAGGGGTATTTTGCAGTTTGCCAGTCAGAGGAAAGGACTTTTGAGGATTTCTGTTATCCTTTCTGTTCTGTCCTCTGCGTTTGGTATGGTTCCATACGCTGCTGTAGCTGTGTTGCTTGGGAAAGCGTTAGACAATGCTTTGACCATAGAATGGGCAGTCAGCTTGACCTTGGTGGCTTTAGCAGGATATTTTCTAAAACACTTTCTATATTCAAAATCAACCCTATGCTCCCACAAGGCAGCGTATGAAATCATACAGAATATCCGCTGCGCAATTATGCGGAAGATGTCAAAAATGTCTATGGGGACAATACAGGAAAAATCTTCCGGCGAATTTAAGCAATTAGTCATTGATGATACGGAACGACTTGAAGGACAGATTGCTCATGCCATTCCCGAAATGACAGCAAGTATTCTCATTCCGATTTTTGTGTTTGCCTATCTGCTTTTTGTGGATTGGCGTATGGCGCTTGCTTCTCTTGCTTCGGCTGTTTTGGGAAATGCTATCTATTATAGCATGATGATAGGGCGCAGCGAGAGGATGAAAGAATATATGTCCGCGAATGGAGATATGAACGCAACCATTGTTGAGTATGTAAATGGTATGGAAGTTATCCGTATGTTCAATCAGACTGCTTCTTCGATGGGACGGTTTAAGGGAGCAGTATTGAAAGTGCGGGATATTACTACCGCATGGTATAAGCACTGCTATCCTTTTATGAGTATCAGTCAGGTTGTTATGCCCTCAACGATTGCATTTGTTTTGCCCGTCGGCGTTGTACTTCTTTCGGGTGGTACTACGACATTAAACGAGGTTATTTTATGTATTCTTCTCTCTATGGGGCTTGTTGGCTCTTTACAGGCAATGATTGAGTTTTGGCATGACATTGCCGCAATTTATGAGATACAGCCCCGTATTCAGGCACTTTTAGAAGCAAAGGAGTTGCCCGAGCCGATAGAAGCACAACACAGTAGCGGCAATGATGTGGAGCTGAAAGATGTTCATTTCAGCTACGGAGCAATCGAGGTTATCCATGGCGTTTCCTTTACGGCAAAGGCTGGGACAGTCACAGCGTTGGTAGGTCCGTCCGGTTCGGGGAAATCAACTCTGGCAAAACTCATTGCCCGCTTTTGGGACGTGAGCGCGGGTGCGGTAACTGTGGGCGGCGCGGATATTCGCAATCTGCCGTTATCCGAGCTTTCCGAAAAAATCAGTTATGTTTCACAGGATAATTTTCTGTTCAATATGAGCCTGAGGGACAATATCCGAATCGGTAAGCCGGATGCTACGGATGCAGAAGTAGAACGGGCTGCGTCACTGGCGAGATGTGATGACTTTATTGCCCGCTTCCCTAAGGGTTATGATACCAACGCCGGGGATGCAGGTGCCCGCCTTTCGGGAGGGGAACGGCAGCGTTTGGCGATTGCGAGGGCAATTCTAAAGGACGCTCCGATTATTATTCTTGATGAAGCTACGGCGTTTACCGACCCGGAGAATGAAGATGAATTGCAGCAGTCCATTGACCATCTGACAAAAGGGAAAACGCTGATTGTGATTGCGCACCGCCTGTCCACGATCATGTACGCAGATAAAATTTTAATGTTGGAGGACGGTTCGATTTCAGCGGCAGGAACCCATGAGCAACTATTATCTTCTTCGCAGACCTATTTGGATATGTGGAAAGCCCATATATCGGCAATGGATTGGAGTATGAACAAGGAGGTGGAAATATTATGCTGAAAGTAATTAAACGAGTATTGCGTTTGAGTGGTGATTTGTCAAAGCGTATCTATGCGAGTTTTGTATTCAGCTTTATAGACTCAATTATGGCAATGTTCCCTGTCGGGGCTGTGTTCTATACCCTCACAAAAATACAGAACAACAAAGCATTTACAGGGAATGACTGGCTTGTAATTTTTGGTATACTGTTAATCTCTCTTGTTGTCCGCATGGTGTTCAAATACTTAGTGTATAGCTTTCAAAGCACAGCGGGATTTGAGTTTGTTTCCAGAGAGCGAATTACGTTAGGAGATAAGCTGCGTAATGTGGGTATGGGCTTTTTCCATGAGCGAAATATGGGGGACATTACAACAACAGTTACAACTGACCTTAATTTTTTGGAAAACTACTCCATGCACATTCTTGACCGTGTAACAACCGGAATGGTAAACATGGTGGTGATCAGCATATTCATTCTGATGTTTGACTGGCGGCTTGGTGTGATTTTTATTTTAGGTGTTCTCTGCTCGTTCCTGATTTATGGGCGTATGCAGGAAAAGGGAGAAGAACTGACTGCAAAACAGCGGCAGGTACAGGCTGCTTCTGTTGAGGCTACGTTGGAATATGTGCAGGGAATATCCGTCATCAAATCATTCAATATGGCAGAGAAAAATTTAAGTGGCATTGAAAAGGCTTATGAAAAAAGTATGGAAGCGTCTTACGCTCTTGAACGGGATTTCGCACCTATGAATGTGGCATATTCTATGGTTTTCCGTGTAGCTGCCTGCGCTATCATATTAGTATCACAGATTTTCGCTTTAGGCGGGGAACTGGATTTTTCAAGCCTTGCGGTTATCCTCATTGCTTCATTCTCTATTTTCAATTCTGTAGAGGTAATGGGGCAAATGACCGCCATGATACGCTCCATGGAAGCAAGCCTTGACCGTGTGGAACGGATTAAGGGAGAAAAGAATATTGATGACGGGGGCGGAGATATTTCCTTAAAAAGTTATGATATTGTCTTTGATCATGTTAGCTTCTCCTACGAACAGGGAACGAAAATTCTTGATGATGTCAGCTTTACCATTCCGCAGGGAGGAATGACCGCCATAGTCGGGCCTTCCGGCGGTGGAAAGACAACGATTACCCGTCTGATCTCCCGCTTTTGGGATATTCAAGGCGGTAGCATTACCATAGGTGGCAAAGATGTTCGGGAATTTACATCTGACAGCCTTTTGAAAAATATGAGCATGGTATTTCAAAATGTCTATTTATTCAAAGATACCATTGAAAACAATATTAAGTTTGGTTGCCCGGAAGCAAGCCATGAGCAGGTTGTAGAAGCAGCTAAAAAGGCACGCTGCCATGACTTTATTTCCTTATTACCAGAGGGCTACAATACCATGATTGGAGAGGGCGGTTCTACTCTGTCCGGCGGTGAAAAACAGAGAATATCCATTGCCCGCGCCATGCTGAAAAATGCCCCTGTCGTCCTTTTGGACGAGGCCACCGCAAGCGTTGATCCCGAAAATGAAGTGTATTTGCAGCAGGCAATCAGCACTTTAGTAAAAGATAAGACACTGATTGTAATTGCACACCGCCTGTCTACCATTCGGGACGCAGAGCAGATTTTAGTCATCGACAACGGGAAACTTGTTCAGCATGGAAAGCATGACGAGCTTGTTTTACAGGAGGGTATTTATCAGAAATACTGGAATATTCGCCAGAACGCAAAGGCATGGAAAGTAGCACAGTAGATTATGATCCTCAATTCGTTAATCTGAAAGATTTTGCGAGCACCAATCCATGAGAAAAAAGTAACGGTGGGTAAGGATCGTCCCTTGCCCTCCGTTTTCCTGCACAAAAGTACAATTGCCTAAACCTTATCTAACAAACAAGGATGAACTATCATATGCGAGTATATTTCGACAGGAGGTGTATCTAACGCGGCACGATACCGCGGGAAAAATACATTTCTACAAATGACAATTTTAATTTTGGAAATCCGCTGCAACGTTTATGTTTTGCAGCAACTTTTCCGCGTTCCTAAGATTGTCACCTTTTTGCTTTTGGTTATCGCACCATCCAGCAGCAGCCCTTATATTTTATACGCTTTTGCTCTGCTTCAAGGCACCCATGCGGGCTTTCATGTCCGCATGGGTGCCTTTTGTCATGTGCAGAAACTCCTTGCTGCGTGTTGCCGTTCCCCACCGTGCTTCCTGCCCCTTTGCTCCCACAAAATTAGCAGCATGTATGGTGTGCGGATACCTCAAGACTTACTGCTTTGCGCAATGCTGTGGTGGCATCACCTATATTTGGTTTTCTTCATGATTTGTCTTTTTTATACGGTAACCGTCAACCTAACCGCGCATAGACACACATGAGACAATAGTAGCGGAACGTTGCGAAAGGTTTCGCTACTGTTGTATTGTGGGGTGTCAGAATGACAAGCGCAGAGTTGAAACATCGGGCGGAGCTACAGGAGTGGGCGGCACAAATCCAGGAATGCCGCAGCAGCGGTCTCTCCGTAAGCGAATGGTGCCGGCAGCAAGGTGTTACAACAACACTCCTAGCAAGTTTCTCAGGCATCCCTCTTTATTTTGCGGAAGCTCAAATCCTGCCAAGTAAAAAAACCGTTAAAATGCTGCGCAGCGGATTGAAAAAATAAGCTGACGGGACTATTTTATACAAGGTGAGTGTGTAAAATCAAATTTTTAAGGGGGAGGCGGATAAAAATGCCGCACCGTAAGAAGATTTTACTCTCAGACAGTAATGAAGCCCTCAGCATGCTCCTGGCGGATTCCCGGCGTGAGCGCGGAAACTTCCATGTATTTCACGCAAAGGATGAGGACGAGACAACCAAGGCGCTCCACCGGCACCGACCTCACGTTCTTCTGCTGGATTTTCTGCTGCCGCACAAGGGCGGCTTTCACGTTATGCAGCATCTGCGCGAGGACGGGTACAAAATCTCGACGATTTTTATGACGGCTCTGCCGACACACAGGGTCATAGAGGAGGCATACCGTTTGGGCGCAAGCTTTGTGCTCCCGAAGCCTTTTACGGCAAGGGCGTTGGTCGAACGGATACACGATGCACTGCACAGTGATCGGCCCTAATTTGCACACATCAAAAATAGTGACCGCCATCTCAAAGTGAGCTGCTGCTCAGCGAGATGGCGGTCTTTTATTTATGAGGCATATAGCATTCTTTCAGGGCTCTCGCGGGAAGCAGCTTTTCAGCCCATGTTTCATCAGTTTCGCTCAGTTGCGGCGCGTTTTGCAGAACCCACAGCAGATAACGGTACGGATCAAGGCCATTCTCCTTCGCCGTTTCAATCAAACTGTAGATCACGGCGCTGGCCTGCGCGCCGCCCGGCGTATTGGCAAAGAGCCAGTTCTTCCTGCCCATCACAAAGGGCTTAATGCTGCGCTCGGCACGGTTGTTGCTCAGCTCCAGACGGCCATCCTCCAGATACCTCGTCAGGTGCGGCCACTGCTCCAGCAGGTAGTGAATGGCCCTGCCCAACGCGGATTTCGGCGCTGTTTTCGCCTGCATCTCATTTGCCCATGACAACAATGCGTCTAAAACAGGCTTTGCCTGCTCCAGCCGCTTTTCATATCGTTCCTCCGGCGTCAGCTCCGCCAACGCCTGCTCCAGCTTGAAAAGCCGGGAGCAATAGCATTCGCCAATCGCTGCCGGCGAGTCCTTTTGCATCTCCTTGGGCAGCGTTTGCAACGCCTCATCAAATTTTCGCCGCGCGTGGGCCCAGCAGCCTACCACACGGATGTTGCCCGGCAGCTTGTGGTAGCCCTGGTACCCATCCGCGTGCAGCCAGCCCGAGAAGCCTTTCAGGAAGGCCTCCGCATGTTCCGCTTTCCTCGTGGGCTGGTACTCGTACAGTACAATGGACTGTTTCGCGCAGCCGCTGGTGCGGTACAGCCACATGTAGGACTTGCTGGTGGAGGAACGTCCCGGTTCTTTCAGCACCTGCAGCGTTGTCTCATCGGCGTGCAGCACCGGCTCCCTGCAAAGCTGCTCATGCAGCACATCGTAGACCGGCCGCAGCCATTTCTCTGAGATGTTCAGCAGCCAGTTGGCCATGGTCTGCCGGGACAGCTTCAAGCCCTGGCGGTTAAACTCCTGCTCCAGACGGTACAGCGGCGAGTACATGACGAATTTTTGCGTTGCCAGATAAGCCACCGCCTCCGCGGAGGCAAAGCTGCCGGGCAGCAGCGCGGGCTCCTTCGCCGCCTTCACAATGTTGGCTTCACCGGTCTCCTGCTCGCAGTTCTTGCAGGCGTAGGTGTAGTATATGTCCTCGCGCACCCAGAACTCTGCCGGCTTCATCCGCAGTGTTCTGCGAACCTCTTTGCCGATCTCAACCATCTGGCTGCCACAGGCAGAACAAGTCAGTTCGTTCTCCGGCAGGCGGTGCTCCACCACCTCGGTGGGAGTACCCTCCGGAACGACATCCAGCACATTGCCGGACTGCCGTTTGCGCTCGTGCGCCTTCACAGCAATCTGCTTCTCCGTGGCGGCTTTGGTGCCGAAAGCATAGGCCTCCAGCTCATTGTAGGTCAGGCTCAACTGGTCCATGACCAGCTGAGCCGCCTGCTCTGAAGAACGGCCAAACAGCTTCTTTTTAGACAGCTTCAGCTGCTCCAGCAGCCACTCATTTTGCAGCGTCAGGCTGGTAATGACTTGAGCCTGTTCCTGTTCACGGGCAGCAAGCTTTGCTTCCAGCTTTGCATTCCGTGCTTTTTCCTGCTGCAAGCGCTCATATTCCGCACGGGAAATGGTCACCATTTCTTCCGTGTTGCTTGTCTGCATCTCTCTGTTTTCCATAAGGAAATTATACCACAAGGCAGAGAGAAGAGCCAGTATTTTCAATGGTTTTTGGACATTCTTCCTTACTTAGACTGCGCTCAATCCTGTCACCGGACGGTGGGCTTTCGGCTGCTCGATTTGCAGTCCCTCCATGAGCCAGCGGTACCGCTGCGGCGTTAGCGTCTTTACCTCGGATTCAGAGCGCGGCCATTGATACGCGCCCTGCTCCAGTCGCTTGTACAGCAGGATGAAGCCATCTTTTTCCCAGTACAAGCCCTTGATACGGTCTCGCCGCCGTCCGCAAAACAGGAACAGTGTGTTGGTAAATGGATCCAGTTCAAACTGCTGCTGGACGAGGCGCGCCAGGCCGTCTATGCCTTTACGCAGATCTGTGTAGCCACAGGCGATATAGACTTGATCTGCACCGGTGAAATCGTTCAGCATAGGCGTAGGAGCTCCACCAGCAGTCTCAGCTGTTCCGCGTCACAACCGGGGTAAATGTCCAGACTGGCGTTTCCAATATGCAACGTTGCGGAACGTTCCGCAACGTTGCGTGATACCTGTTTCGGTGCCGAAAGCTCTGCAAACCTGACGGCCGACACGCTCGAGCACGGCTCTGTTTCAGCCAAAGCCAGAAATTCCCGTTCCCAACGGTAATAGGTTGTTGCGTTGATTCTTTCTTGTCTGCACCACGCCCGCACTGGTAGCCCGCTGCTGCGGCAATCCTGTATCCGCGCCGACCACTCCTGCAGCTTCGCTCGGTGTTTCAACTCTGCGCTTGTCATCCTAACACCCCCACAATACAATAGTAGCGGAACGTTTCGCAACGTTCCGCTACTATTGTCTCATGCCTGTCCATGCGCAGGGTGGTTTGACGGTTACCATATTTTGCAGTTCCATGCTGGGTAAAACTTCTGCCAACAAATAGGTTGGTGAAACTTTCAATGCCTCGCACAGCAGCACAAATACTTGCAGACTTGGAACTTTTGTACCTGACTCGATTTGCCGAAGATAGGTTGCATTGATATTGCAAGCCTCAGATAGACGCTCACTCGTCCAGCACCGCTCCTTGCGCGCAATATTGATTCGCTTTCCGAGCAGCTTCTTATCCATGCGTTCGCCTCCGATTGTAAGCTATAAGTGTTCTTTTTGTATGCTTATAGCTTACATTTCTGTTGACGTGAAAAATAGCTGCTGTTAGAATACAAATTGTTAGCTAATAGACTACATAAGGCTGATGGGGGATATGAAAAAAGACTATCGTTGCGCAATTATAGGCCAGCATCCTATGCGCTTTCCGTGGGGCTTTGACGAGGAAGATGCCCAATGCCGCCGGATGAAGCTGGAACTGGTTCGGTGCATTATGGAACTGCGCCAGTGCGGAGTGATGGAATTTCAAGTTGTCTGTGACCCTGGCGTGGGATTGTACGCCGGAGAGATCGTCAATATCACAAAACAGAATGACGAGGCCATGCGCCTTGTCTGCGTAACTCCCTTTGAGGAACAGGCTACCAAGTGGACGCCGCAGCTGCGGGAACGCTATTTCGATATGTTGGCGGACTGCACCGACCTTTCCTGTGTGGACTATCAGGAGAAACCCAATGCGCAGTTTTCGGCCTATCAACAGATTATCAAACAGTCCGATATGCTGATGGCTGTATATGACCCTGAACTTGTCGGCGGCAGCGCAGAGGATAAGGCTATGGCCTATGCCCTTGCGCTGGGAAAGCCAACATTGCTGATTTATCCTGGCACATGGAAAAAGAAGTGGCTAAACCTGCCTTCTAAAACCTGAGAATAAGCAAAATAGTGCTTCTAATAAATAAAAGGCACTTCTTTCGCTGATATAATAGGCGAGAGTTAAAGCAAAACTGCGAGATCAAGGGGATGTAGTAAATCATTTAAAACCGCGAGGGACTCTGCAAACGAGCCTCCTTGCGGCTTTTTACTTTTGCTAAAAAAGTTGCAAAAACCGACAATACATCGCACTAATCGGCGAGTCTGTGTCTGGCATTGTAGAACGATTATGTGACACAAACCATCAAAAATCGTGTATGATTTACTCACGGAGGAAGAGAATGGATATGCAGGATAACACAACTTTGATTACTTGCCGAAATCCTTGATAACTAATCTTTTTTGGTGGAAAGCTGGCTAAAGCCAACCAAATCTCTTCATGGCCTGATTGGATTTAAACGGTTATAAAAACTGAAAAACTTTTACTGGCCACGAGGTATGCCTGTAGAAAAACAGTTTGTGTTCAATTTACATATCGAGGAGGGATATATTGTGCCTTTAGTATGTTATGTTTCGGAACGGGACGTGAATGCACCACTGGATGCAGACCGTTTGCTGCGTTTATTGGGCGCTTCAGGAAAACTGTCTGGCTTTTATTATGCTGTCTATATGTTGGAACAGGTTAAACAAAAACCAGATCATGTTTTACTTATCACGAAGCGACTTTACAAACAAACTGCACAGCACTTTGGAACAACGAGTAACTGCGTAGAACGCAATCTGCGGACGCTGGTTCAGGCTTGTTGGCGCCAACCTGACCACGGACTGTTAGACCGAATTGCTGGCAGTCCGCTGTCACAGCCGCCAACCAATACTCAATTTATTGATATGTTGTCTGCATATCTTCGCAAGTAAAACTTTTGGCTTTGTGAGGGGAGGTGGGATTCTCTACCTCTCCCACTATATATCTGCGGAGAAAGGCCCCTATGGTTCAATAAGAGACTTTCTCGGCTGATATATAGGACAGCCTATTATGTACCTTGAAAACAGCATAGAACCGGATAACAAAACTGAACGAAGCAAAGCTCAGCAAATGGCGCGCCGTGATCCGCATAGAGAGGAGGACTTGGGCGAGCGATTCAGCCAGTTTGCATCTGCGCATGGCACCGCAGTCGGCAACGACCTTCGTTCAGATAATGATACTCCTGCGTTGAACGCCCTCAAAGCATTGCGCGGCGCACTCATCAGTATGAGCCGGGGTGAGATTCCCGTGGGCTGATGCCAGTGGCCATCCGGTTATGGTACTTTTCATATCACACACGCTGAAGCGCATATAATCCTATGATGCCAAAAATAAGGAGGGTGAAAAATCTTGAATAAATCCCAGCTTCAGCAAATGAGAAATGATGATATTACGCAGGTGGATCGCAGTGATTTGGTCAACATCTGCGATATTCATATTGACGACTCTTTGCCGGCTACGGTGAAGGCGCGTATCTACTTCGACCAAGTTATCAATCCGTACTGCTTTCGCTGTGGCGATACGCCTGTGAGAGTGCGGTTTGTCGCGGAGGAAAGAACTTTGAAAGAATTGCTGCGTTCTTACTTTTCGAGTCTTAAATAGCTCGTGCGCATATTATCTCTTGCTGAAATTTGCGGTTACAAAATAAAAATGGTAAAGTGAAGCTGTAATCGTAGAGGGGAAGGAGGCATTATGCCACGCATACGAAAAGGCGTGATAGCGCGCAGCGCTATAGAAATCTTTTGGAGAATCGGATTATATATTCGACTATCCAGAGAGGACGAAAATGAAAATGAGAGTGAGAGTGTCATCAATCAGGAGAAAATACTCCGCGATTTTGTAAATAAGTATTTTGGGCCTGGGACATATGAAATTATTGGCATATTCGCAGATGACGGCCTGACAGGGACAGATACAGATCGACCGGAATTCAAACGACTCGAGAATTGTATTGTCCGCAAGGAAGTGAACTGCATGATAGTCAAGTCTCTTGCGCGAGCCTTTCGCAACCTGGCTGATCAACAGAAATTTTTAGATGAGTTTGTTCCGCTTAACGGGACGAGGTTTATTTGCACTGGGACCCCATTTATTGATACGTATGCTGCTCCACGTTCGGCAACTGAGCTTGAAGTGCCGATTAGAGGAATGTTCAATGAACAGTTTGCTGCAACTACTTCTGAGGATGTTCGTAGAACGTTTAAGGTGAAGCGGGAAAACGGCGAGTTTATAGGACCATTTGCACCTTATGGCTATGTAAAAGATCCTGATGATAAAAGCAGATTGCTGATAGATGAATGCGCGGCGGAAGTGGTCAAAAGCATTTATCACTGGTTTGTCGACGAAGGTTACAGTAAAAGGGGGATCGCAAACAGACTGAATCAGATGGGAGAGCCAAATCCAACGGCCTATAAAAAGAAAAAAGGACTCAAATATTGCAGTCCCAATTCTGACAAAAATGATGGCCTATGGTGCTCGTCCACGATTGCTACAATATTACAGAATGAGGTTTATACGGGAACCATGGTGCAAGGTAGGAACCGAGTAATAAGCTACAAAGTACATAAGCAGATATGTACACCAGAAAATGAGTGGTTTATTGTTCCTAACAAGCATGAGGCAATTATTGATAGAGAATTATTTGAAAAAGCGCAGGCTCTGCATAAACGAGATACACGAACTGCGCCGGGTGAACAAAAGGTTTATTTGTTGTCAGGCTTTGTTCGATGTGCCGATTGCAAAAAAGGCATGGTGCGCAGATCTTCCCGGGGCTGGTCCTATTATGCTTGCCGTAGTTACACTGATAAAAAAGTGTGCAGCAAGCATTCCATTCGAGAGGACAGACTGGAGAACGCAATTTTGACAGCGCTGCAAATGCAGATTACCCTTATAGATCAGCTTGCAGAGGAGATAGAGCGGATCAATAGAGCGCCTGCAATCAATAGAGAAAACAAGAGATTGACGCAATCGTTGAAACAGGCGGAAAAGAAATTGGCGCAGTACAATGATGCGATCGACGATTTATATCTCGATTGGAAAAGCGGCGAGATCAGCAAAGATGACTATCGAAGATTGAAGAGCAAAGTAACGGAACAGATACGACAGCTTGAAGCGAATATCTCCTATCTGAAAGAAGAAATATCAGCAATAGAGAATGGCATTGGGACTGATGATCCTTATTTGATGTCATTTTTGAAGTACAGAAATATTCAAAGCCTTAATCGGGGAATCTTGGTCGAACTTGTAAAGGCGGTTTGGGTTCATAAGAATGGCGAAATAACAGTTGACTTCAATTTCGCGGATGAGTTTCAGCGTATACTTGATTACATTGAATGTGAACATAGTGCGCTTACCCCGATGGAGCAAAAAGCTGCAATGTAGCAGGCAGGGCGACCTGCCTTAAAACGGAACCAATGTTGTGCATAAAAAGCTGGCTCCGTAGGACCAACAGCGCCCGCCGTTCCTTCAACACCTTGAGGCCCTTGCGGACCTGTGGGACCCGTTGCGCCGGTAGGACCGACTGCGCCTGCTGCACCCGCAATACCCTGTGGGCCGATGGGGCCCGTCGGTCCGGTTGCGCCAACCGCGCCGGCGGCTCCGGCTACGCCTTGAATGCCCTGCGGTCCCTGCGGGCCTGCGGCGCCTGTGGCACCCGTCTGACCTTGAGGTCCGGTAGGCCCAATGGCGCCCGGCGCACCGGGGACGCCTTGAAGACCCTGTACACCCTGCGGCCCCGTCGGCCCGATCGGACCGGGAACACCCTGAATGCCCTGCACGCCCTGCGGCCCCGTCGGGCCCAGCACATACTGAGGCGGGAACGGCGGCGGGGGGAAAGGGGCGGGGGGGGGG
>ENA-OPNW01000920-OPNW01000920.1-human-gut-metagenome-genome-assembly--contig:-NODE-920-length-16318-cov-4.010392_pt1 | contig 16318 bp, 16 predicted proteins | sample MGYA00241540_ERZ501777 | MGnify/ENA primary metagenome ERZ501777 (study PRJEB25962, sample SAMEA2042615) | human gut metagenome | biome: human gut; feature: human-associated habitat; material: faeces...
TTCCTGCCCTTCGCCATGATCCTATCCGCCATTATCGGCACCCGTATCACGCCTGAGCAGCGTATGTACCTCATCATGGTCGTGCTTGGCGTTCTGTCTTGGCCGGGCATCTGCCATTTGATCCGCGCGCAGATCTTCTCGCAGCGCGAGCAGGAGTATGTCACCGCCACGTTCGCGCAAAGGAGGCATCTGGATAGGAATCGTATTGAGACGATAGTAGAGATCCTCGCGGAATCTTCCTTCGCTCACAGCCTTGCGCATATTCACATTGGTGGCAGCTACGATACGAACATTGGTCTTTCGGATTTCTGTACCTCCTACTCGGATATATTCACCAGTTTCCAGCACACGAAGCAGTCGGGCTTGGGTCTGGATAGGGAGTTCTCCTACCTCATCGAGGAAGATGGTTCCCTTGTTGGCTATTCCGAAGTAACCTTCGCTTTCACCGATGGCTCCAGTGAAGGAACCCTTTTCGTGTCCGAAGAGTTCGCTGTCAATGGTTCCCTCTGGGATGCTGCCGCAGTTGATGGCGAAGTATTTCTCTCTTCTTCGTGGAGAATTGTCGTGGATGACTCTTGGAATGATTTCCTTACCCACTCCGCTTTCTCCGATGATGAGCACGGAAAGGTCTGTCGGTGCCACCTGTAAGGCAACATCGAGAGCACGATTCAATCCGTCGCTGTTTCCGACGATATTGTATCGTTGTTTTATCTTTTGAAGTTCGGAATTATCCATTTAGCTGCCAAAATTACATATTTTTTTTGAATTATCTGCTTTTTTCGTCCAAAAATAGGTTATGGAGAGCAGAAAATAGGTGATTTTTAACTTTTTCGCCTATCTTTCTGCTCTTTTTCCCTAATTTCTAGTCTTATATAGGACTTGTCCTGCTGCTGGAAATTCATAAGTTTCAGTAGCAGTTTTCGTCTTGTTTTTTACTCTTTAGAAGCTGGCTTCTGGCCAGCCTGCACTGCAGAGAGAACAGCTGAGAGTGCTGCTGCAGTCTGTGCAGCCTTCAGCTTATTTGGCTGTTGAGCTTTCTGGTTGTTGTTGTGCTGCTCGTTGTTTCTTGGAGCATTGTTCTGCACCTCCTTCTGCTCATTGTTTCTTGGAGCATTGTTCTGTGCCTCCTTCTGCTCGTTACCCTTTGGTGCTCCCTGTTTTCCGTTCTTAGAAGGGAATGGAGATGGAGCGTGCTTCTTAGGGATAGAGAAGCGAACCTTTTCACTTTCGTCTCGCTTCTCGTGATAGAGTTTTGGCAGCGGGTTTGTACCCACCTCGTCGCTTGTTTCGCGATGGCGGAAAGCATCGAGTGCCGTGAAGATAGCATGGCGGAATGATGTTGGGTCTGCCTCGTTGCAGCCTGCCATGAAGTAGCAAGGAGTTGTGTTGGCTGCGGTATGGATAAGTGGCAAGCCTGCAGTGTAGAGTACGCCATCCTCGTTGTAGAGAGCATGGAATGGCACGGTAGCCTGATCGTAGTACATTGCCATGATTCCATCGAATTCGCAGAAGTAACCGCTGCCGAAGAATTCGTCTGCAGGGTAAGGACCAAACGCCTGGATTCCCTTGTCAGCAAGGTGGTCGATGGCAGGGATGATGATTTCGCGTTCCTCTTTGCCGCAACTCTGTTCCTCGTTGATGCTAGGATTCAGGGCGAGTACGGCGATACGTGGGTTGGTGATGAGGAAGTCGCGCTTCAATGTCTGCCAGAGCAATGTTGTCTTGCTCACGATACTTTCCTGACTGATTGCACCAGCTACTTGAGCCAAAGGTGTCTTTTCTGTGATAGCTGCGATACGGAGGTCGTCTCCGATGAGGATGCTCAGGGAACTGTTGCGGTCGCCGATGCATGTTTCGATGTACTCCTTGTGTCCCTTGAAGGTATATCCTTCTATTTTGACGTTCTGACTGCTTACTGGTGCTGTAATCAAGACATCATAGAGATTGTTGCGATAGTCGGTCATAGCACGGTCGAGTGCTTTGATGGCTGCAGCTCCTGATTCATCAGTAGGAAGTCCCATATCTACCTTAACCTCTTCATCTGCGGCTGCGAGGAGGTTGATACGTCCATCTTCAGCATCTTCTGCTTTCTGGATGATAGAGAACTGGGCTGGCAGATTCATCGCCTTGCGATAATAAGCTGCCACTTTAGGTGAACCATAGATGATTGGTGTGCAAAACTCCAACATCTCTGGCTCACTGAATGCCTTAAAAATGAGTTCATATCCGATACCATTGGTATCTCCGTGGGTGATAGCCACCCTGATTTTCTTGTTGTCCATTAATACTTATTTTATAGTAGAAATCGCAGCTTCGAGCTGCTTGATTAATATTTTCTTTTTCATTTCTGGAGCATAGACGAAGCCGATGATGTAGAGGTCGTAGCCTTGCTGAATTTCTGCTAGGCTTGTTGGCTTATGAATGCGATGCATGACATAAGGTCCTCCCATGGCATCCCCCTTCATCTCCCAGAGCCCTCTTTCTGAAAGAACTGGAATCTCCATATACATGCTGTCGGTTTCGCCGAGCATGTTGGTTCGAAGAATGCTGTCTATCTGAGCTTTATCATCTGCAGGAACTGCATTTGAATTCTTCATTCTTCGTTCTTCACTCTTCACTTTAAACACGAGCAGGTTTTGCATTCCCGTACTTGCATTATTCGAAATCCAGATGAAGTCTTTTGCTTTTTTGCTGGCGTTCATCGAGACCGGAATCTTCATGTCAATTCCAAACATCTTCTTGATTTCGTCCTGCATCTCCTTGTTTTGTTTGCTGGGGTTGCAGGAGATGATATCTGCCAGATGTTTCAACTCTACCTCATTCACGATTTGGCGGAGTCTTTCGCCATTGAGCTTTTCCCGCAACTGCTGTGCCGAGCGGGCTGTAATGCGGATGATATTCTGCGGTGCAGCATTTTCGTCGTGGCTCAGCCTGACGGAGAAATCCCGCTCTCCGATATTCACGACGATTCGGGTTCTGACGAGCAGATAGCTGCCCTGTGTCTTGCCCTTTTTCACCTGAATCAGTCGGCAGAGTGGTTCGGGTTGAGGTAGTCCTGTCACATCCTCCGTCAGCATCTTGGTTACGATGCTGTCGGTATCACCCTCGAGTACCACCTCGTAAGGTTGTCCCGTGCTGGCTGGCTTTTTCCTGTTCTTACCTGTTATATCGCAACTTGTCAGGAGAACGAATATAAGATAGAACGGGAAAAGGAACGTTATCGTTTTTCTCACCATTATGCTATTCTCTCTACATCTCCTCTTTCTGCTTCTCATCCTCATGATGTCGGATTTCTCCGATCTTTTTCGAGGTGCTGAGCAGACCGCAGGCTGCATAGATGTCCTGGCCGCGGCTGGCACGGATAGTGGTGAAAACACCATGGGAAGTGAGGTAATCACGGAACTGCTCCATCTTCTCATCGTTCACACCCTGCAGCGGGATGTCGGGAATCTGATGGAAGCGGATGAGATTGAAACGGCAATCAAGCCCCTTCACCAGTTTGATGATGGCCTTGGCATGCTGCATACTGTCGTTCACTCCCTTGAATACGATGTACTCGAAACTCAGGCGGCGCTGATGAGAGAAATCGTAGTTCTTCAGAAGCTCTACCACCTGTTCTATACCCATTCCGCGTTCAGCAGGCATCAGTTCTGCACGTTCTGATGGTATCGGGTCGTGCATTGAAATTGCCACATGGCATTCGCTCTCTTCCAGGAATCGCTTCAGCTTATTCTTCACGCCTACAGAACTTACAGTGATTCGTTTCGGACTCCACGCCCAACCGTAATCGGCGGTGAGAATTTCTGTGGCACGAAGCACATTGTCGAGATTGTCCATCGGCTCTCCCTGTCCCATGAATACGATATTGGTGAGCTTATCCACCTCAGGCAGCGAATAAATCTGGTTCAGAATGTCGCCGGCAGGCAAACTGCCTTCGAATCCCTGCTTTCCTGTCTGGCAAAAGAGGCAGTTCATTTTGCAGCCCACCTGTGATGAAACGCATAGGGTGGCACGGTCTTTATCCGGGATATAGACCGTTTCTACGAATTTGCCGCTTCGGGTAGGGAAGAGGTACTTGATGGTACCATCCACAGAGTATTGTGCGTCAGAGAATTCTGCGCATCCTATTTCGTATTCGGCAGCGAGCTTGGCACGGTTGGCTTTCGAGATGTTGGTCATCTCATCAATGCTCTTTACGTGCTGCTCATAGAGCCACTTCGCCATCTGTCCGCCGGTGAAGGCAGGCATGCCGAGATCCTTGGCCACCTGCTTCAATTCAGCAAGTGTAAGACCTAAAAGATATTTTTTTTCATTATTCATACTGCAAAGATACGCTTTTTTGCTGAAAAATTCGTATCTTTGCCACATATTTTAATATAATAAGCTAAAATAAGGTGAAAATGAGAGAAAAAATAGATCTTTTCTTGCCTTGTGACGACCTACAGGAAGCTAGATTTACGACCATAGATCTTCACGAAGACAAAACAGTACAGCATATCAACCTCCTGGTGAACGCTGACTTCGCTGCCCAGCATCCGGTGCCGGAAGGTTGCACCTTCATTGCCGTTGACCGCCTTGAGAGTTCTAACACTGTAGAGAGCATCGCTGAGAACACCGATGCCGACTATGTGTTGATCTGTACCAAAAATACAGATATCCAATGGGGCAATCTCGCATTGGAGCGTTTTCTCCGTGTGGCTGATGACACGGGAGCTGTGATGGTTTACTCCGACCATTATACGAAGGTGTTGGATGAGGAGGAAACAGCCAATTTCCAGGCTTCATTGGGTGAAGATGCTTCTGAGCAGGAGAAATCACTGAGAGTTTCTAAGTTGGAAAAGCATCCGGTAATCGATTATCAGCAGGGTTCACTCCGTGATGATTTCGATTTTGGAAGCCTCTGGCTCATCAAGGCACAGGCTCTCCGTGATTATGTCGCTCAGCGCGATCGTCAGGAATACCTTTATGCAGGTCTCTACGACCTGAGACTTTATCTGAGTCGAGTAGGAGAAATCTTCCATATCAATGAGTATCTCTATACCGAGACTGAGAGAGACAATCGTAAGAGCGGTGAGAAGCAGTTCGACTATGTGAATCCTCGTAACAGGGAGGTGCAGATAGAAATGGAAAAGGCTTGTACCCAGCATCTTGGCAAATTGGGCGCTCTGATTGATACCTGTTACTATCGTCAGCCGAATTTTGATGAGCAGGACTTTGAATATGAGGCATCTGTCATCATCCCTGTTTTCAATAGAGAGAAGACCATCGCAGACGCTGTGTTTAGTGCGATGCAGCAGAAGACCAATTTCAATTTCAATGTCATCGTCGTAGATAATCATTCTACCGATCGTACCGGTGAAATCGTGCAGAAAATAGCTGATAGTCCACGTCTCTTCCTGCTCCAACCTGCAAGCAAAGACCTTGGAATAGGTGGATGCTGGAATCTGGCCATCTCTAGCGAGTTTTGCGGAAAATTTGCCGTTCAGCTCGATAGCGATGACCTCTATTCTTCTACCGATACACTGCAGAAGATAGTAGATGCTTTCCATCAGCAGAAGGCTGCGATGATTGTGGGTTCTTATCGTATGTGCAACTTCGATCTGCAGACCCTTCCTCCTGGACTTATCGACCATAAGGAGTGGACCGAGGAGAATGGATGCAACAATGCCTTGCGCATCAACGGATTAGGCGCTCCTCGTGCTTTCTTTACCCCGTTGGCTAGACAGATACCGTTTCCTAATACCAGCTATGGCGAGGACTATGCGATGGGCTTGGCTTTCTCTCGCCGCTACCGCATCGGCAGAATCTATGAGGAACTCTACCTCTGTCGTCGCTGGGGAGGAAACTCTGATGCTGCTCTTAGTATAGAAAAGGTGAACGCCAATAATCTTTATAAAGACCGTTTGCGCACCATGGAGTTGAAGGCACGTCAGCAGATGCTGTTGGGTAAGGCTGATATCATGGAAGATAGCAGTATCTCCCGATTCTTCAATCGGCAGTTGGAGCAATGGGAGGAGGCTCGACATCGTTATCGCGACCTCAAGCACGTAGAGACCAAGACACTCTCTGAGTTTGTGAAGTTGCAGTGGAATCCGGCCCGTATGGTAAGCACGGGAGCCAAGATTGACAAGAATGCATTGAGCGAGCGCCCTTGCTTCCTCTGTGCTGCCAATCGTCCGGAAGAACAGATGGTGCAGAAGATAGACGATAAGTTCCAGCTGTTGGTGAATCCGTTCCCTATCTTGCCAATCCATTTCACGATCCCGGCACGCAAACACCAGTATCAGCTCATTTATAAGAACTATGGTGAGATGCACAGATTCCTGAGTCTGCACAGCGACTTGATGGTATTCTATAATGGTCCGAAGTGTGGAGCTTCTGCTCCAGACCACCTGCATTTCCAGGCTGGTTCTAGTGGACTTCTTCCTTTGCAGGCAAACTGGCAGCGTCTTTCCCGCAATCTTACCGATATCATCTCGCTGAATGATGATGAGAAGATTGCATTGGTTCGCGATTTCATCGTGCCAGCCTTTGTTATCATTTCGAAGAGCGAAGAGAGTGATGAAACCCTCTTCCGCCGACTTTACAAGGCTTTGCCTCATCGTGGCGACGAGAAAGAGCCAATGATGAACATCGTTGCCTGGCGTAAGGGTGAAGAATTCATCACTGTGGTTATCCCAAGAGAGAAACATCGACCAGATGCTTACTTTGCTGAAGGGGATGCACAGGTGATGGTTTCGCCGGGAGCACTCGATATGAGCGGACTCATCATTACTCCTCGTGAGGAAGATTTCCGTAAACTCACCGAAGAAAAGGCTACTGCTATCTTGCAGGAATGCGGTATCAGTCCAGAGAAGGTAGAGACTATCGTTAACAAGCTGAAGGCGGCAAAGGAGGCTAAGGCTGCTGTCGGAGCTTCTGCCTTATATAATAATGGTAAGGAGCCGGAAGTAACTGTTGGAATCGTGAGTGCGCAGAAGGTTCATTTCATACTCAACAAACCTTATCTTGCCAAGGGAGAAATCGTGATTGGTGAGCAGGAGGTGGAATTCTCTGAAGGTGGCGTGCTTTGGAACGGAAATCAGTATAGTTCACTGACTTTCCATCCGCAGAGCTCGAATGCCTCTTTCTCCTTGAGTGATGTAACCATCGGTGTAAACTTCCATTGGGAACGCAAGGAAACCCAGACTTTCCTGGGTACGCTGAGATTCCTGGTAGAATCTGATAAGATTTTAGCCATTAATGAGCTGCCTGTAGAGAAATATCTGGAGAGTGTCATCAGCAGTGAGATGAGTGCCACATCCAGTCTCGAACTCCTGAAGGCGCACGCCGTGATTTCCCGTTCTTGGCTTTTGGCTCAGATGCAGCATCGCAGAGAGGTGGCAGAGAGTGGCAACAATTTCTTCTCTTTCGTGAAGAAGGAAGATATGCTCATCCGTTGGTACGATCGCGAAGATCATACTCTTTTCGATGTTTGTGCCGATGACCACTGTCAGCGTTATCAGGGAATTACGAAGGAAACCTCACCACATGTGGCAGAGGCGGTAAGACTCACCAGAGGACAGGTTCTGCTGGATGGTGATGAGATTTGTGATGCCAGATTCTCGAAGTGTTGTGGCGGTATTACCGAAGAGTTCCAGTATTGCTGGGAGAATACGCCGAAGAATTATCTCACAGCCGTAAGGGATATAGCCTTGGGTGTCGAGGATGCAAAGGTTATGCCTGATCTTACCAGCGAGGAAGAGGCTGAGAAGTGGATTCGCTCGAACCCACCTGCTTTCTGCAATACGACAGACAAGAAGATTCTTTCGCAGGTATTGAATGACTATGACCAGGAGACTGCCGATTTCTATCGCTGGAAGGTAACGCTCACTCAGGAGAAACTCCAGCAGCTTATCGCTGACAAACTGAAGATGGACTTTGGTGCCATCCTCGACCTGAAGGCCGTGGAGCGTGGTAAGAGTGGAAGAATCAGCAAACTCCAGATTATCGGTACCGAGAAGACCTTCACCATCGGTAAGGAACTCGAAATCCGACGTGCGCTCAGCGATTCTCATCTTTTAAGTTCAGCTTTTGTGGTAGATAAACAGGATGAAGATGAGCAGGGAGTACCTCAGCGTTTCGAACTCATCGGTGCAGGATGGGGCCATGGAGTAGGTCTCTGTCAGATTGGTGCTGCGATGATGGGCGAGGAGGGGTATCTCTATGATGCTATCCTCCTGCACTACTATCAGGGTGCAGAAATCAAGAAACTCTATAAATAAAGCTGTAGAATGGGAACATTGAAAAATAGTCGGAATCCATGGGCTTGGATTCCGACACTCTACTTTGCGGAAGGACTGCCTAACGTTATCGTGACAGCCCTCTCTGTGGTTATGTATATGCAGTTGGGCTTGACCGATGCTGAGGTGGGTCTCTATACTGGATGGCTCGCCCTGCCTTGGGTTATCAAACCTTTGTGGAGTCCTTTCATCGACTTGCTGAAGACCAAGCGCTGGTGGGTATTGACGATGCAGGCGCTCATCGGAGCAGCTCTTGCCGGAATCGCCTTTTCGCTGCCTACTGCCTTCTGGTTCCAGGCAACGATGTGTTTCTTCTTCCTCATCGCCTTCTGTAGTGCCACCCACGATATTTCGGCGGATGGTTTCTATATGATAGAGTTGGATGAGCATACGCAGACCAAGTTCGTGGGTTTGAGAAATACCTTCTATCGCCTTGCCATCATCTTCGTGAATGGATTCCTGGTGATGCTGGCAGGTGTTCTCCAGGTGATGTTCCGCAACCAGATTAGCTTCTCATGGGCGCTCATCTTCTACGGTCTGGCAGGTATCTTCATCGGATTATGGCTCTATCATAGCCGATTCATGCCACGTCCTAAGGAGGATGTGCAGACGGACAGAACGGTGGGTGAAGTGGCTCACGAACTGAAGAATATGTTCCGCACCTTCTTTGTGAAATTCGGATTGGGAGAAACCATCTGTGTGATGCTCTTCCTCCTGCTCTATCGTTTCCCGGAAGCACTCTTGAATACGATGACCAAAACCTTCGTTCTTCGTCCTAATTCGCAGGGCGGACTGGGATTGTCTCCGCAGGAATATGGCTTTGCCAATGGTACTGTTGGACTGATCGGTTTACTGCTGGGTGGAATCATCGGTGGTATTCTGGTGAGTAGGGATGGTATGAAGAAATGGCTTTGGCCGATGGTTTGTGCCATTACCCTGCCTGATGTGGTTTACATCTATTTGAGTTACTCACTCAATAGCGACATCATCGTGGTTTCGAGCTGCCTCTTTATCGAGCAGTTCGGTTATGGTTTGGGCTTCACGGTTCTTACCCTTTATATGCTGTTCTATAGTCAGGGCAAGTTCAAGACATCCCATTATTCCATCTGTACAGGTATCTCTTATTTAGGTTTGATGTTGCCTGGTATGGTATCGGGATATCTGAAAGATATGGTAGGCTATCGCTTGTTCTTCATTATCGTGATGGCATGCTGCGCCATCACCTTCCTGGTTACCGCTTTCCTGAAGATAGATCCTGAGTTCGGAAAGAAAGAGAAGGAGATCAAGGAGGCAATAGAAGAGGAAGAAATGGAAGTGATAGAATAATATTTCTATAGAAGACAGAATCTATCTCTATGTGCAGATAGAAACTGTTTTCTATATATAAATAGGTGAAAATCTGAGAAAAGGTCGTTGGGTATCGTCCCAACGACCTTTTTACGTTAAAGTATTTGAAATCTTTTTCTTCTGCTCTTGTGATATCATTTTAATATCGTATATTTGCGATATCAAAATGATATCAACATTAATAACGTAATAAATAAAGTAAAATTATGGAGAATAAGGAATTTACGTATCAGGGAAAGACCTTGAATGGCATCCTGATGTTAGTGTTAAACATCATCGGCTTCCTGGCTGGAGTTGGCTTGTTTATATTTGCCTGCGTTTCGCAAGAGGGCTGGCTGGCAAATGTCTGTGGTGTTTGCGGCGTACTGCTTCTCATCCTGAGCATCATCTGCGTCTGCGGTTTCATCCTGGTGGAGCCGGGTCAGGCTCGCGTGTTGCTTTTCTTCGGTAAGTATCGTGGCACTTTTACAGAGCCGGGTTACTATTGGCTGAATCCGTTTATCAGTCAGAAGAAGCTTTCGCTTCGTGTGCGCAACCTCGATGCCGAACCTATCAAGGTGAATGACAAGACGGGTAATCCGATTATGATTGGTATGGTGCTGGTATGGAAACTGAAGGATACTTACAAGGCTATCTTCGAGATTGATACCCAGACCATGGCTGAGGGTTCTACGGGTCAGGCAGGCATCGGTGCTTCTGCTGCACAGATCATGAACATGCTGGGTCGCTTTGTCCAGATTCAGGCAGATGCCGCGCTCCGACAGGTAGCCGGACAGTATGCCTACGATGATGACGAGGGTGGAAAGTCGAATCAGATTACGCTTCGAGATGGAAGTGATGAAATCAATAAGGAGTTGGAGGCTCGCATCGATGAGCGATTGGCAATGGCAGGTATCGAGGTAGTAGAGGCTCGCATCAACTATCTGGCTTATGCTCCGGAGATAGCAGCCGTGATGCTTCGTCGCCAGCAGGCTTCAGCCATCATTTCTGCTAGAGAGAAGATAGTAGAGGGTGCCGTGTCGATGGTGAAGATGGCATTGCAGAAGTTGAGCGATGAAGATGTGGTAGAGCTTGATGACGACAAGAAGGCTGCCATGGTCAGCAATCTGCTCGTAGTGCTCTGTGGCGATGATACCGCCCAGCCTGTAGTAAATACGGGAACATTGAATCATTAAAAAAGTATGGCTAAAAAGGAAACAAATACGAAGAGTTTTATATTGCGCATTGATTCGGAAACGATGGGTGCCATTGAAGCGTGGGCGGAGGATGAGTTCCGTTCAACCAACGGCCAGCTGCAATGGATCATCGCCGAAGCGCTGCGCAAGGCTGGCAGACTGCCGAAGAAAAAGAAGGCTGCATCAATGAAATCAAAGGAAGAAGATGAACCAAATCAAATAGAAGAGAAGAAGAAAGATGAAGAATAAAATATTTAATTTTGTGCTTGATTTATTCAAGAATGGCGATGAAGAAGATCCAGCTGGCATCTTTGCGCAAGTCAAGATTTATCGTTCTACAAGTGCCAGGGTCTTTGAATTTATTGTAGGAATCCTGGTTCTTGCCATGTGGCTGCTTACCATCAGGAATGTCATTCATGCCACATCTGATGATTTGCCTTATCTTCTTCTGTTGGCTGGAATGGGTACTTCTTTCCCTATCGCTTGTTTGCTTCACAGCTATCATCCAAAGGCCAATGACTTTCCTTTCGTCAAGATAGTCAATGCCCGACAGGTATATTACCTGTCCCTGTTGGGTCGCTATGCAGCATTATGGTCAGCCCTCTTCTGGTTATGGATTAGTTGTATGGATTTTATCGGAAGTGAGCCTGTATTTGTGGGTGGAGTGATCGTTTGCTGTGTTCTTTTATGTCTGAACGGTGTATTCTTTTTTTATAAGATATACCAGTTGAGAAACCTGGTAGAAGTAGAGGATCCTGAGCCAGCTATCAAAAACGAGAAACTCTTGACCATCGGTGTGTTGGTATTGACGATAATTTTAGGATTTGTGATGCATCTACTGCCGATTTGGGATTGTATGCCAAAGATATTAAGTGGATTTTTAAGAGGAATCCTCGTCATAGCAATGGTAGTAGGTATCGTCTGGGTATGCAAGAGATACTTCGGCCTTTTCCGTGAAATAGATAAAGACGCCTCCGATTCATCCAGGAAATAGAATCGCCAGGCGTCCCATAAAGTCTTCCGTCAGGCGTCCCGGCGGATTTGCAATCCGCCGTCAAAAATGTCCTAACTTGTTGGTGCTCTGCGGATTTGCAATCCGCAGCAATCAGTTTTGAAGCAAGGTGTGGGGAATTACAAACCGATAATCGTTGCGATGAGGTGTCGGCTTCCGCCTCCCTCTCTGAATTCACAGAGGTAAATTCCCTGCCATGTACCAAGGTTCAGTCTGCCATTGGTAATAGGAATGGTGAGTGATACGCCTACCATGCTCGATTTGGCATGCGCTGACATATCCGTAGGCCCTTCATCCTGGTGCAGATATCTTGGGTCGCCATCCGGAACCAGTCTTTCGAAGATACCCTTTAAATCATGTCTCACATCCGGGTCGAAGTTCTCGTTCAGCGACAATCCGCAACTGGTATGTCTTACGAAGAGATTCAGGATCCCCGTCTTAGGCAGCGCCGGCAAATTCCTCATCACCTCGTTGGTTACGAGGTGAAAGCCGCGAGGAAGCGGGCGCAATGAAAATTCAACTTGCTGTATCATATTCTTCTTTTTGTTTATATTCTTATTCTTTATACTTCTATCTTCAGTATTTTATAATTCCTTCTTCAGCCATTCACCGAAGAACTTATCGTATAGTTCGTAAGTTCCATCCGTCTCCGTAACAAAATCTTTCTCCAATAATCCCTTGATACCACCTTGTACAAAACTGGCGGAAGGAAGATTGTGCTTCTTGATGAATGCCGATGACATGATGTTTTGAGCCTTGCCAGCGTTGCAGATGGCTAAGAGAAGTTCCTTTTGCTTGGCTGGCAACTGGAAAAGAAGGGCTTCATAGGCAAAAGCACTTTCGTCTATAATCGAGTTGAGCGCCAGTTCCATCATCTTATCATCAGCCAGTTCCCTCGTCTTGTCATCAGCCTTTTCCATCATCTTGTCATCAGCCTTTTCCGTGAGCGAGAAAATCTTATTGAGCATCCTTTGCAGATACCATGTGATGCCGTCAAAACGGTCGTATATTCGATAAATGGTTTCTCGTTTGATATGCTTCTGTCTTTCCTCGAAAAGACGAGTAGCAAAGTCGGCATACACCTCTCTATCAATAGCTTTCAGTGTTTTGATGGAGGTGCTCTGGTAGAAAGGACGGGCATGGCTCAAGAACATTTCCGACATCATATTGCGCTGAGATCCGGCAAAGATGAAACTGGCATTATGGCAGTGCTGGATGTAGGTGCGCAGTATGGCTTCCACATTAGCTTCTCTATAGCTGCTGATAGTTTGGAATTCATCAATGGCCACGATGCAAGGCTTATCTGCGCTCTCCAGATAAAGGAAAATTTCATCGAGCGTTGTGGTTGGACTGGTGATTTCTCCCAAATCTACTCCCCACGAAGGTACGCCATTCATATCGAAGCTGATGGATGAACGGAGTGAGTGGAGGCAGTTAAGAAAATGTTCCACTACTTTGGTGCCTTTAGGTTTCAGACTTTGCAGAATACTTCTGCCTAGTTCCTGAATGAAGTCGGCTAGGGTTTTCGTAGCATAAATATCTACAAGAAATGTATAGTATTTATCCTTGATTTCTTCCTGAGCATAGACGTGTTGCACCAACCCTGTCTTGCCGATTCTTCTAGGTGCAATCAGGGTGATGTTATTGCCATTCTTGATTTCTCTTATCAAGTCGATGGTTTCCTTTTCTCTATCACAGAAGTAAGCGTCGGATATGTATCCTCGCAGAATAAACGGATTCTCTATCATTGTATGTTATCTTCTTTATTGTCTTTGAATAGTCTTATATCTTTCTGATAATCATAGTGCAAAGATAATTATAATTTTATTATTATGATACTATTATAATGCAAATATAGGAAAGTTTAACCATTTAAGGATTTCTCTTCCTTGCTATCTGCTACCCCGAAAAATCTTCTTCTTTAGAAGAAGGAAAAAAACAGGAAAAAATAATCCCGAAAAAATTTGGTGGTTTCAGAATAATGATGTACTTTTGCACCCGAAATCAAGCATTAAGAGTTGCCCAGTTGCGGCACACCAACCGAGTTTCGCATAGAGATAACCACGGTGGTAAAAGAATGTGTAAGTGTTTAACAACTTAAAATAATTATCTTTATGAATCCAAATTCAGATTTAAAGAACAATGAGAGTGTAATGGCAGCTAATGCCGAGTCATCAACAATTAAGACAGCTGATGCCGAGTCTTCAGCTGTTGATGCAGGTTATGCCGAGTCAAGAATTTCAGAGTATGCAGCCCGTTTTGCCGCTTACAGCGATGAGCATTTGAAGCAGACCATAGATCATGAGCGCAAGGTTCGTGGTTGGGGCAGCGAGCGCAGTTACTTCCTCGCCGCCTTGCGAGGTGAGTGCGAGAAGCGAGGCATTGTATATTGCTAATCAAGCCCCATCTGTGTAAATCTGTGGGAGCTTATGACTTGAATTCCTCGATGAAGGGTTGCAGGTTTCCACCTCTTGGCGAGTTATGGTCTTCAAGGATGGCGAAGGCGATGAGCTTGTACTTGTCCTTGAACTCCTTCTCGTCGATGACTTCGTGAAACAGTCTTGCGATATGTTTCGGAGGATTGTGGAAGGCACCGCAACCGAATGCACCGAGCACGATGCTGTCGTGTCCGTTCTGCAAACCGATACGCAGCATCGTCCTCATTTTGTTTTTCGTCAGTGCGGCATCTTCTTCGCAGATGTTCCCGTCTCTATCTAAATCAGGATGATTGATGGCCGCTACTGCCACGAACGACATATAATAAGGAGTATCGAGCAAGGCAAAGTCATCCTTAGCTCCAGCCCTGAACACGGTAGCGTCTGGCACATAGATGCCTCCGAATCTCACAGGCATCGGATACTGGAACTTGCTTTTCTCCAAACCGTAATCCTCGGCATATTCTGCATAACGATACATAGAGAGAAAGAGGTTGGTGCTGCGGAAGAGGCTTTCCTCCTGTGCCCGGCTTCCGTTCTTCACGCCACCGCCCGGGTTGCGACGGCTTGCCAGGTTGAGAACCACGGGATTGTATCCTTCCTGTTGCAACTGATGACCACAATGGATGCTGTCGTCATTCTTCACAATAATCTTGGTGGAACCTTCTGCAAGGGTAGGTATGTTTGAAGCATCCAGTGGCTCGGTATAGAATCTGCTTCCCTTCAGCATCTTCGTGTTGTCGGGCAGTTTCACTTCCTCCCCATTCTCAGATGTGTAATGTCCCTTCAGTACAATATCTATAGTTTGCTGATACACGTCAGCCAGTTGTCTTCTGTCGTTTATCATGATTTCTTCTGTTTATTTTGTTTGTTTCACTAAAAATCCATTCTTTTTGGCAAAATTATAAGTTTTCTTTGTATTCTCCAAACTTTTATATATAAAATATGTGGTATTCTCGATATTTCTTTGTAAATTTGCCCACAAAAGAAAAATATATAATTATGGAAGGACAAACAAAACTTTCTGCCGGACAGATAGGCATATTGATTAATGCCCGTATCAAAGATATGGCAATGTGGCTGATGGAAGACTTCAAGTATTCTCTTGAAGAAGCTTTAGATTGTGTTTATAATTCAGAGTTATTCGAGAAACTTCAGGATTTAGAGACAGGGCTATATTATCAGAGTTCTGGCTACAACTATGAGTTGCTGAAGGAGGAAATTAAATATGGAAAGGTAGGTTGAGAATTATGGAATTAGAAAGTAAGACTTATTACATTATATATTGTGTGAGCCAATTTGCACAGCGGTTTGGCATATCTTTGAAGCAATCCTATGCTTATCTGAAAAGGCATAAGGGATTGGATTTTTTGTATGAATGTTATGGAGCGGAGCATCTTCTTTCTTTAGATGATGCAGTGGATGATTTGGCTGTTATTTGTCATAGGCATGGAGGGGCTTTGGTATGATAGAGTTGTATCATGGATCCAATCTGTTTATAGACAAGATTGATTTTACTAAGTGTAAGCCTTATAAGGATTTTGGGCAAGGTTTTTATCTGACGGATATTTTTCCGCAGGCAATGGAGATGGCAATCAAGCGAACTCGTATTGTTGGCTCAGGTTCTCCTGTCGTAACAAAATTCTTGTTTGACGAGAAACTGTTGATTGATGGAAGTCTGAAAGTGTTGACTTTTGATAGTCCATCAATAGAATGGGCAAAATTTATCTTAGCTAACCGTAAAAGAAGTAAGGATAAATTTATTCATGACTATGATGTTGTGGTCGGTCCCGTTGCTGATGATGGTGTCGCTTTTCAATTGGAAAGATATTTGTATGGAGGACTGACTTTAGAGCAACTTGCAAAAGAGTTGACCTACAGAAAGCTGAATCGCCAGTATTTTTTCGGTACAGAGAAGGCTATAAGTTATCTTCAGCAGATTTGATATGTGTCGTATAGATTCATTAACCCACATTGCAGCAGTCTTTGATGAAAAACTTAAAGATTCCTAACGAAATCCTAGATTTTGGCAGTTTTCAGCCAATTACCTAGCTGATTTTGCATAAA
>ENA-OPNW01000924-OPNW01000924.1-human-gut-metagenome-genome-assembly--contig:-NODE-924-length-16260-cov-2.057883_pt1 | contig 16260 bp, 17 predicted proteins | sample MGYA00241540_ERZ501777 | MGnify/ENA primary metagenome ERZ501777 (study PRJEB25962, sample SAMEA2042615) | human gut metagenome | biome: human gut; feature: human-associated habitat; material: faeces...
CGGAACTTCCACATCTTGAACTTCTTATTATCCTTTCCCACACGGTTGGCAAAGTAGAACAACGGTCCCGGATCACTCACTTCCGTAAGGATGATGGAAAGAATCCATATAGGTGAAGTACCAACAATGCCAAGAAAGGCACATACGAAGTCGAAAATACGTTTGATTAATTTATAAAACATGATTATATTTTAGAATGAGTTCTTGAAATTGAAGCGTTACTTCATTGTCTTTCTTAGTTCCAACCCCTTGATAGAATCCTTAAAACTCACAACCTGATAATCAAAAGGATACTTGCTCATTTCTTGTTCATAATAGGAATCAGAAAACATTTTTGGGATAGCAGGCAAAAACTTGGCACCTATCCAAACCAATGGGTTAAACAAACGGCTAATCCAAATCTTATGCCCATGTTCTGCTGAAATCTGACGTACTATTTCAACCGTATCCGAATACTCAGCATTTTGAGGGAAGAAAGTACCAGCCATTTCTCTTACGATAAGCTGTTTTACAAATTCGGCAAGATTTATAACATGTAGCATTGAACGCTTATTGTGCCATGCTGGAAAAACGGGTGTCCTCAGAGCCAGCCAACCTAATCTTGGTAGATTACCCTTGTTGCCAGGACCATAAATCATCGGTGGACGAATTATCGCAATTTTAAACGTATCGCATTGCAACTTATTCAATCCATTCTCCGCTTGCAACTTTGAGTCTCCATAAAAGTCATTTGGATTTGGTTTCGTCTCGCTCTTCACACAGTCCCCTTTCAAAGACTTACTCGCATGATATACAATTTTTGAACTCATATAGATAAATTGCTTCACGCCACGTTCCTTTGCCCATTTTGCGATTTCTATAGATAAATCACGATTCACTTTATAATATAAAGGAGCCATATCTGGCTTCGGGTCAACATGCGCTATACCTGCTACATGAAATACAACATCGTATTTCGTAAAATCAGCTTTCTTCCAAGCCTCATTCATTGTATCAACTGTATCTACCTGAAACTCATTCGGAGCCTTTAATAGCCAACTTTCTATATTCATGCCTACAAAACTGTTGGCACCAGTAATCAATACTCTTTTCATATATTAAAAAATCAATAATTATCAAATGTTGATCATTACCATTTACCTAACAACCACTTACAGGTTATTTGCGACTTCAATAATATTCGTACGACAAAAACAGAGAATAATATCAGAACAATAAATTCGATGAGTACATGAATCCATATCGGCAACATAGGCATAGTATCAAATAATATCTTGGCAAACAGGTTCTTCACTACCATATGAGCGGTGTATAAGCCCAATGAAATTTGACCAAAATCAATAAGCCTTCTCCAAATCCAACTATCGCTCACTTTTAACTTTGGCACTGCCGAATACATCCATATAATGAAAATTACGGGAGTTAATATTCTATAGCCCATTTGAATAAGCTTCGTTGGTACAAATGGAACATTTCTTAGAAATAAAGGAATTCCGTTGGGGGTCCAAAAACAAGACATAACAGCCCAAACTAAGAAAAGAGTCCATAAAATCCAGCTTTTATTCGGCAAGTTATCTTTATACTTATTCGCATAATACCCCATCATGTAGAAGATGAAATAAAAAGCTATATATTCATACCCAAAAAGCTTTGCATTCGGTAGCGCAACTTGACATCCAATTAGTCCCAACGCTGTTATTCCAATAACAAATTCTTTATTAGATTTCGTTTCCTTACACAGCCAGTCTATAAGAGTGTATATTACACTAATAAAGAACAAAGCCCACAAAAACCAATAGCCTTTATTCGGATAAAGCAAATAATCCCCAATATTATCAACGTTATGATAAACAATAAATAAGGGAATAGACCAGGTAAAAAATGGGACAATCAACTGTTTAAACTTCTTACAAATTGACGACCAATAATTACCCCCCCCAATAGGACGATACATCAAATAGCCACTCATTGCCATAAAAGCAGGCATATGAAAAGAGTAAATAATATTTCTCCATATATTATCCTCAAAACTTATACCTCTTACTTTCAATGGTTCTTGGATTGCATGACCAAGAATTACTGTCAATATCAGCAATCCCTTCACTACATCCACCCACAAAATTCGTTTTGACATCATTTACAATTTAAATAGGCCTTCAGTTTGGCCATTAATCACTTTTAGATAATCCTTTTTACACCCCTTCTGGCTACAGCTTTGAATCAAATCGAAGTTACCTTGCTCATTAGCCTCAATTAGAGTAACGTCCGTTTCACTAACAGCAACATCCCAAGCGCTATGTCCTATATTAGGAGTCACTTGAGCAGCTTTCTTCACAGTGTCGAGCACACGACTCCACTGTGATACCACTAAACCAGGAATAAGCTTTCTACTGATAGGATGATGAACAAACCGCTGACCAAGCAAATTATAGCCAGGTCCAACAACTGTCCCCGATTCTTTCTCCAATTCGCAAACCATACCTCCGGCATGTATGTTATCAACTATACCTTTACCTCCTCCGATTCGAACGCCCGCACACATCAAATAAACATCCTTGCCATCATTAAGTGTAAATATCCTCACAGTATTCAAACATGCAGGGTTTACCTCATGTAACGGACCTGTTTGTTGGAATAGTTCTTCTGCCATATAATCTATGCCGTCTTCCTTTACTTTTTTAAAAAGTGACAATGCTTTTTCGTCTGTACTAACATCAGCTTTGTAAATACCTTGACCAGAAGCACCCATAAGAGGTTTCATTAGAACTTTTCGATTACACTTTTTCACAAAAGCAACAAAATCATCAGCAGTAAACTCATCTGTTGACAAATCCATACTTTTGATACTGCGAAAATTAGAGTAAGTTTTATTAAATTTCACTTTATCAATAAAAACTGTTTTATCTCCTCTGTTAAACAACTTTTGGATTTTGCGACTAAAAAGCATAGTAACATATTCAGAACGCTCTATATTCTTTTTCTTCCAAAACTGATACTCAAAGAAATCTGAGACTGTTGCTCCGTAACGCACCAAAGAGGTATAATAATCAAATAGTAAAAACAAACATTTCCCCCCCCATTTGAGGAAGATAGCGTTTACGAAAACTATTAAACTCACTTATAGATGTTAACTCTATACCTCTTTTAATAAATGTCTTAAGAGTATATTCACCCTTATTTTCCTTTGTACTTCTATACATTTTATTTTTTTGTTATAAGTTTCTCTTCTTTTTATCTTTACTCAATTTTGCAAAACCTTGTAAGGTAAATGCAAAGAACACCCATAAATCCGACCATGAAAAAATCTGGTCTGTAGTATTCTTAAATGAGAACCATGAAGGTTTACACTTAAAACGATTAGGTGATTTCAAGAACCACAGCACATCCGTATGCATATATCTAAGATATTTATGCTTAACCTCAAACTGCGATACTATGTTCTTCTTTAAATAGTCATCAACTATCATCTTGGCAAAGTTCACTCCAGCTTCAAAACAAATCTTCACACTTCCTGTGATACGTGGATTAATTTCCATTATCTTTGCCTTTCCATCACGTGTATCTTCTATCAAGTCAATATCAGCATAACCTTTCCACCCTATCTCCTCCAGCAATTTCTGACAATCGGCTACGATATCAGGACGAGTAACAGTTTCATTCAACGTACTTGACCCACCGTTTATAGGATACCATCTAACCTTGGCAAACACACAAGCTCCTTTCATCTCACCATTACGATCAATGAACATTTCACACTTATATTGAAGTCCATCTTGAGGAATATACTCCTGAATCAACATCTTGCCATACTTCTGCTCTGCCTTATCGTAGTAACTTATAAGATCATTCTCATTTTTAGCCACATGAAATCCTACCGCTGCACAGCCAGTACGCGGCTTTACAACCACAGGAAACTTCACCTTTCCTTTATTAGCAAAATAATCTTGCTTATCAGTAAACGATAAAGGACAAGGCAAATTATGCTCCATGCATACCAACATAGTTTTTAGCTTATCAGATGCCATTTGGAATGTGTTCCAATCTTCTACGGCTATAGTTGTCAATCCCTTCAAATCTTCTTTATGCTGAGAAAGTATAATGGCTACATCATCATTCATTGGAATTACAATATCATAGCTATATTTTTCCAATTCTGCCTTGATCGCTTTATATGAACCTTCCGGATCATGAGCATCACAATACGCCAACAATTTCCTTTGTGGATATTTAGAAGCATATCCAGGATCCAACTTACTACCGTTATATGTTGTAACTTCACATCCCAATTCACGCAAAGCCTTGCTCATAGGCAACACTTGTCTTGCCCTACCTTCTATCAGAAGAACCTTTATGTCTTTGTAATCTTTCATACTATTAATATTCGTAATATTTTTTTCCTGTCAAACGTCGCCAATGAATCATAAAGAAGTACTTAATCAAGTAAGCTACATGCTCTCTATACCAGTTAAGCTGACTCCAAAGAGTTACACCTTCTCTACGAAAAACCAAACCAGCCAATCCTATCTTCTGTAAGAATCCATCTGGAGCTTTGATTCCTCCAATTAATGCTCTAAATGCCGCTCCAACTCCAAGACACACTATGCCATCATTCAGGAACGGTACTAATTTAGCATTAAGAAAATCTTGTTTAGGAGCACGAAGTGCAGTCCAAACGATATTGGCACCACTTTCATGAATCATTTTTGCGATAGCTTCAAAATCATACTCTTCCAATGGAGCAAATGGAGGTGAATAGCTACCAACTACCTCAGCACCATACTCCTCAGTTGCTTTCTTAGTAAGCGCAGCAAGTGTCTCTTCTGTGTCTCCCAAGAAGAAATGCTTAAGCCCTGCATCCTTAATCTTCAGCATTCTTGGAAAAATATGCGGACCGCAAGCTCTCTGCACTTGCTTCAATCCCCACCAATGACCACACCATACCAACGGAGTACCATCTGGAGTATTCATTAGTGAGTTTTCCATCACCTCCCAATATTTATCATCTCTATTGGCAATTGGAACAGTACGCAATGTAGATATACATACATAACCTTTCTTCCCATTATGTATAGCCTCTTTAATAGTACTTATTGCATGATCTTCTGTGGTAACAGAAATCCTCGTCCTTCCTATTCTGAAAAAATCTTTGTTGTTCATCATTTATATATTTTATAACATGAAGTCCCCTTCATCATTCTGTAACATATCTCCATATGATAATTTGTTCAAGCTTCTCCTGATTTCTGCTGAAAGTGTTTCACCTATGCATGCTGAGAGTCTCTGCATAAAAGAGGCAAAAGTATAGCAGTAAAAACTATGGTTATTAGTATTTCGATTAAAATACGATTGGTGCTCCGGATTAGGGCCATAAGACGTTCTGCCAATAAATACTGACCAATAATCAGAAGGTCCACTAATCACATAAAGAATATCCTTATTTTTATCTTTACTCAGTTTTATCAAAGTATGTAGTATAATATCATTTGGATCACTATTTTTATGTTGATCATTAACCACTGATTTGGTGGTTACAACAGATTGACCTACTTCAGACAAGGCATCAGCCTCTGTCACCTCACTATTATAAGATGAAATTCTAAACGACTTCGGATCTGGGTCATTGTTTGAGGTACCTACCCTACCATTGTATAATTTCGAGATAGCCTCTCTTATATCCGAATCTTTCTTCCCACGTTGTTTTATAATCGCAATTTCACGAGTGAGCCTTTTCGATAAACGGTTTGATGATTCTTTAAACGTTTGATCATCTATATATGGGAATGGCAGACTATTTAATAAATCAGTAGTTCGTTGTAATTTATTCTTTAAATTCACCAACAACTGTATTTTATTCACCAATATGGGAAATATCCCCTATGATAATTAGAAGCCATAACATAAGGCAACCATAGACCTTATCAAGCATACTAAATATCGGTTTCCATACTTCATCATGAAGACCATAAAGATTACACAAGACAGAAGAGTCAAGAACAATTAAAATATCATTTGATTTTAGAATATCCCCCAAATCCTTGTCCTTATAATACCTTGCCTCTATCTAGAACTTGACAATATTTACAAGTCTCCATAATTGTACCCAATAACATTGAACATCCAGCTAATAATGTGTCTTTCAACATGAAAAACTCAAAAGACTTAAGCTTACAACATTTATTTAGTTGCTTTTATCTCAATCTTACCATGTTTGGGATGAATGAAGTGTCTTTTTTCTACCGCCCAATTGAAATGAGCTACATCATCTTTGGTAAACTCAGATTCTACGCCAAAAGGAGTTTTTCCTTCATAATAAGTAGCAAAGAGTTCTTCCAAGTATTTACGAGATAATCTTTCCTCTTGAGGATAAAGTATCTCCTCATGCTTAATAATTTGATCAATAGAAAATTTAACACCTACAATTTTTGCTGGAGTTCCAACTACTACAGCGTAAGGTGGAATGGGTTTATTCACCAAACTACAAGCACCAATAACGCATCCTCTACCTAATTCTGCTCCGGCCAAAATAGTTACATTAACTCCAACCCATACATCTTCATTAATAACTATATCCCTAGATTTATCATTAATATGAGAAGCTCCCAATAATACTTGAGGGATTCCAACCGTACTCCGATGGTTATTTGTCACAATTTTGCATCCGGGAGCAATTACTGTATATTTCTTTATATATACATTTTCATTCACATCATTTAAAATGAGTGATTGTTTTCTTAGTACTGTATTTTCTTCCATGTGCACATACACTGCTTTTGTAATAAATACAGGAAATTCTATTTTTGCATTTCTCCCTGCTGTCCCTAAATCTGAACGAGTAGGGAAATAGCAACGCTTAAGCAATTTATTTTTTGATATAAAACTCATAATTATTTAATAATTTTCTTTAGTACTTTATTGCGCAAAACAAACATAATTCGATGAATTTGTAAGCCATAGAAACCTAACGAAAAGTCTATGCTTGAAATATATTTTAGAAATGCTTTGCCCCACTGTTTAGAGCGATAAGCTTTAATATACTCTATAAATGCAAGGTCTTTTTTATCAAGAGGACGGCCGTGCTTCTCCAAGAAAGGAATCAAAGCCTCATAAGTACCAATATGACTATCTTTTGATTCTTTTTTATTCATTTTAGAACTTACTCCTATTTGCGCATAATAATGATTACCTGTTTCATTAATGTAATAAGAAGTATCAGAAAACAAATGAATCTGATATTCCTGAAGCAACTCAACCTTGTAGGAACGTCCATCACTTACTGGTATGAATTTATCTAAAACCTTCTTACTATAACAAGCTCCTCTATTTGAAACTAGTTTTCTTACATGAAGTTTTATTACATCATGATCTTTTACAAGCGGATATTTGTATAAAATCGTTCTTCCATCTGCATTTATTTGCTTATGGTTACAATAGATGCAAAAAAGCTCATTCTTATAATCAATATTATTTGTCGCTATAAAATCAATAATTTTTTTAAAATATCCCTTGGGAGACTCATCATCACCTACTGTCTAGTCACTATATCTCCTGATGGTCTCTTCCATGAAGCTTCAATATTTCCAAAAATGCCTAAATTGGGATTATTTTGAATTGGTTTTACTAAATTGGGATAGAGACGTTGATATTCCTGAAGTATTTGAAATGTATTATCCGTAGAACAATCATCATTAATACAGATTTCATAGAGATAGTCTTTTTGAGCAATTAGTGAATCAAGTGCTCTACGTACAATTTTTTCTTGATTGTACGTAATCATCAGTACTGATATTTTAGGAATTGAATTCATGTTATTTATTATTTATTTTACCGAATTTATATATTACCATAGTATATAGGAAAATAGAATAAGTTGCATAAAATCCTGGGCGTTGATATAAAGTTAATATAAAGAAGAATACAAACATTAGCCATGTTGGTTTGTGCTTAATTTCACGGTAAGAAAGCAATAAATATGCTCCCACATTAAGCAAAACAAAAATAAGTCCATGCTTAACAATTACCAGATTCAAAGATGCTGCACCAGAAAACTGCTCAGCAAAACTTGAACCCAAACCTGTAAAAAACACAGGAGTCCAAAGTATTGACTCATAAAAATCTTTAAGTCCCCAACCATTTCGATTATCACCAACGAGACTTCCAGTTTCTGCATCATATTCAAAACGATACCAAAGATTATCGTAAAAAAATGGTAATCTATATGTTACGATAATAAATAACACAAAAAGAACTATAACCTTCCATCTATGCTTTTTCAATCCATTTGAAAAGAACAAAAATCCAAAAAAAAGAGATATATAAAAATAAAAAGACAAAGTAAATAAAGAACATATCAATAAGACTATATTCCCTCTTTTTGAAAAATCCATCCGCTGAGAAATTAAAATAAGTCCTGATATGGTTCCAACAATACCTGCTTCATCAAAGAGCGCTTGAAATCGCATATTCATACCCCCCATTTTTCCCAAACCCCTTACTAAAAAAGGGAAATGCTCGTAAGTATAAATATCAGGACCATTCTGATGTGTAAAATCTCCCAAATGAAACAATCCCATTGATGCAAAAATATAGCTAACAAAAGATACTGAAATTACAATAATAAAAATCTTTCGAAAGGATTCGTAAGTTGACAATACTAATTCCTTTTTAATCAAAGGGATAAAAGCAAAACCAAGGAAATTAAGCACAGTTATAATAGAACTTTTGTCCACAAACACTGTTGCCCAAATATAAGATGATGCCAATAGAATAAAAATCGTTTTTGTCCATTTTGTTTTTGAAATATTAACAGCTGCTATAATCGTAACAATAACAGCACATAAAGGTCTTAGAACATCCTCATAGTCCCATAAATAGAAAGGACGGCAACGAATTAGAATGATTAAAGCCAAGAATGTTCCAAGATTCTTATACTTATTTATTTGGTATGATGTAGCTATTTCCATTATTATTTTCTAAATTTTGAAATAATAGCTTTAAGGTTAACTCGCTTATTTAATTCCTTGATAGAATAAACACAAGCTAACAACAACAAAACTATCCCTATCACATATCGCCAATACGATGACAAGACATATACAGATACTAATGTAATAGTACAGATGACTACTGAATAAAAAATAACTATCTGGCAATCTGGAGATAACCGAAATTGATACTTACGATGACAAACAATGAAAATTAGTAATAATTCAAAGATATAGTCAACAATAAATGCGACACCAATTCCATCCAAACCTGCAATATAAAAACCAACAACCTTTAATAATATAGAAATTGAGAAATTATATATTTCAGTTAAAAGGAATAGCTTTTTATCACCTCTAGCTACTACAGCATATGATAAGCACCAAGTAAAAGCTTGAAACAGCATGCCCACCATAAATAATTCAAGCATAGTTGATATCACTATAAATTCAGAAGAATATAGCAATAAAATCATTTCTTTAGAGAAAACAATAAAAAAGACAAGTAATGGAAGTAGAATAATCGCCAATAGCTCGGTTTGTTTATTTATTGCCTCATTTTGTGCTTCAATATTACCATTCAATGCAGATAATCTTGGTACATAATCTGTTGACATGGAAGACATAACTAAGAAAATATAGCTGTTTGCAATGGTTGTACCTGCTGTATAAAGCCCCACATCACTTATAGAGCCAGAATGGGAAATGAATATATTCATTAGGTATGAAGAAAGATTTCCAATTAGGCTTCCAATAGCCAAAACAAGCCCCAGTGTCAACATCCCTTTCCCTTCTAAAAATAACTTGCTAAACGGAAGTTTTACATAATGAAACGTTACCTTTCTAGATGCATTCCAAGAATAATACAACGTAATAAGCGAAGCTATTATAAGTGCAGGCACAATGCCTTTTTCACGTAGATAGTAATATAAGGGTATCGTTAATAGCAGACTCAAAAAATTTCCTATTAATGAAGACTTTGCAAGGTACTTATAATGGAAAGTTCCCTGAAGTAATGCAACCTGTCCTGTATTCAATTGTGTTGCAAACATAATAATCGAAAGATATTTAAATGCTGTTGAGTATTCATAGTTCCCAAATGCAAAATAGCTCAACGGAGCCGATCCAAAAAAAACGACTAATACTCCTATAAGGCCTGTTAACCAAACTATAAGCCTTAAAGATGTGATGACCACATCTATTCGTTCTTGATCTCCACCATCATGCGCCTTAGCAATGTCTCTCACCGCACTAGTCTGTAAACCACATCCAGTGACGTGGTTTACAGTATCAAGTGTAGACTTCAATAGATTGTGGATACCCATACCTGCAGGGCCTATAAGCATCGCAACCACTTTTGCCCTAATGATATGAATTATTATCTGGAAAACACGAACGCCTCCAAAAAGAGCTGTCGCTTTCAAGATATTTCCATAACTACTTCTTTTATCTGCCATTAACGATATTATTATTATTTAAACTCATTAACCAATCTAACCACCTCTGCGACTTCCTCTAATGTAATTGCAGGACCAATAGGTAAGCTTAATTCTTCGTCGGCAAGACGTTCTGTAATAGGAAGCGAAAGCAGTGGAGTATTCCAAGCTTCCTTAGCATAGCATTCCTGTTTGTGAGGTGGAATAGGATAATGACATACAGTTCCAACACCGTTCTCCTCTAAATAATCATGTAAACGATCACGATTTTCCTTACCTCTTACAATAATCGGAAAAAGGTGATATGCATTCTGTTCATCAGGAAGAAAATCCGGCAAAGAAACAAGTGGATTATTAATATGATTATAATAATAATGAGCGACATGTTTACGCTTTGCATTATCCTCAACAAGATACTTTAATTTTATGTCAAGAACAGCGGCCTGAATCTCATCAAGACGACTATTACGACCAGCATACTTGAAGACATACTTGCGCTGACTGCCATAATTAGCTAATGCACGAACAACAGCCGCAAGCTCAGAGTCGTTGGTAGTAACAGCACCACCATCACCCAAAGCACCGAGATTCTTTCCCGGATAAAACGAATGACCTGCCGCATCACCAATATTACCAGTTATACGGCCATCAGTATGCTTACATCCATGACTTTGGGCGCAATCTTCTACAAGTTTTAAATTATACTTCTTACAAAGTTCACCAATCTTATCTGTATAAGCAATACGACCGTAAAGGTGTACAATAGCAATAGCCTTAGTCTTTGGAGTAATAGCGGCCTCAATCAGGTCATCATCAATCTCAAGGGTATTGGACTTGGGCTCAATGCTGACAGGTACTAACCCGTTCTCTGTAATTGAAAGGGTTGTTGCAATATAGGTATTTGCTGGAACAATAACTTCGTCACCCGGCTGCATTACACCCATTTCTATGTACGCACGAAAAATCCAAATAAGAGCATCTAGACCGTTAGCACAACCTATTGTGTGCTTACAACCTATAAAAGCAGAATAGTCCTTCTCAAACTGTTCGTTCTCTTTACCTTGAAGGTACCAACCATTGTTTACTACTCGTGTTACTGCTTCGTTTATTTCTGCTCCATGAAGAGCTGTTACGTCCTTAAGGGACAAAAAAGGTATCTTTGCCATACTTCTTTATTTTGTTAATTTTTCTATTACTTTAATATAATTTATCCACTGACTATTCCACGAGAATTCAGCAAGAACAGCTTTGCGACCATTCTGCCCCATCTCATAAGCTTCACGCTTATTATTCAAAAGATATTCTATTGCATCTTTTATCTCCTGTGGATTACGAGGATCAACACAAATGCCACAATGATACTTTTCTACCATCTTTTCATATAAAGGCACCCTGCTCAAAATGACTGGTACTGCCGCCTCCATAGTCTCAAAAATCTTAATGATAGAATAAGAGCCATCTGGAGTTTCAGTAAGTGAAAAGTCTTTCATCACATTCCCAATAATAGAACTGTTTATAATGTCCGGAAGTTCTTCCCTCTTAAATCCATCTATGAATTTAACTTGCTTCCAAGCAGGATGTTTCATAAGCCTTTCTTTCATTTCAATGGTAGGTATACGACCTGCCAAAAGATATCTTACCTGAGGCAGTTGCTGTATAGCATCTAAAAACTCATCTTGACAACTGATAGTATATATGGTACCAAAATAGCTAATGATGTTAGCTCGTTTTGAATATTCTTCAAAAGAAAGAGTAAATTCCTTATTAACTACAGGGAAATTTGCAACATTCGCAAAATTTCTACATGGGATAACCTTTCGAATATATTCGTCCATCTCTGGCATGCAACTAAATAATCCATCGTATTTCTTTGCAACCCCCCTAAGATATCTTTCCGAATAGTGAAAATAAAGTTTTCGAAGAATCTCTGTTGGAATATGAAATCTTCTTGCACGATAATCCGGGTCGTATTCTCGAAGATTATATGTCACTTTTTTCCCTTTAGTCTTAAGGTGTAAACCTAAAGGAAGAAGCTCATAATCGTTTATTTGATATATATCAGCATCATATTGTTCTAAAAAAGACTTAAGCCGTCTATTCACAACTTTATTACGATATATTTTTCTAAGCAATCTATTTTTACACGCAATTTTATAGCAAGCACCATCAAACTTCATGTTAATTGACTGCATTTGTATACCATATTTTACTTCAGGAACAAGTCCATCGCATAAAATATATGAAACCTTGTATCCAGCTTCAACAAGTGAACGTCCTTGTCTTTGTACAATAAGCGAATCCTGCCTATTAAAAGACTGTGTTATAAAACAAATATGCTTCATGTCTATTCTATCATTCTTTTAAGTAAACGAGCAGGTGTACCTGCATGTATCTCTCCATCTGGAATAGAATGTGTAGCAAGACCAGACGCTGCCAACATTGCATAATTACCAATATTGTTATGAGCTAAAACAGTAGCGCCAACTGCAACATCCGAACAATAACCGATGTTCACACAGGATACAATCGTAGATCCCATAGCAATATGAGAAATGGCACCAATATTGACATCATGCCCAATATTAGTGTTAGCCTTAATCATTGTACATTTACCCACATGGGTTCTTGGAGCAATATAAGCATTATACATAACAAATGCACCAGGGTCCAACACCACAGTATCGTCAATGAATGCAGTATGATGGACAATTGTTGCCCACCTATCATCAGGAATATTAAGACTTTCAAAAAGCTTTGCAGTAGTATGATTTTTGCCAATTAAATGCACTCCCCAAGCAAAATAATATCCTTCTCCAAGGAGGCGAGGGATATCTACAATTTTTCCCAATACAGGATAGCCGTCAACTTCTGTATCATAATCATTGCAATAGCCTGCAATCGACCACTCTAAATCGTTATATCTGTTCCGGTTATCTTTAATACATGCTTCTATAATACATCCATGACCAGAACCGCCAATAATAACAACCGGTTTATTAATCTCGCTATTCATTATTTCTGAACTTAATAAAATCGTCATAATCCCGAATGTAGTCTTCTTTCAGATAAACATCTGAAGCAAGAACCATACAAACAGCACCAGAAGAGAAATCTCCTAAATCACGCCACATTCCTGGTTTTACATAAAGACCTTGATAAGGGCGATTTAAAAAGAATGTACGCTTACACTTGCCATCATCGAGAGTAACAGTAAAACTACCAGAAGCAGCTACAATCAGCTGACTAAGATCACGATGAGCATGAGCTCCTCTCTCTTCACCTCCGGGAACATCATAAAGGTAATAAACACGCTTAACGTCGAAAGGTAGTGTATCCCCGTTTTGTACAACTGTCAAGTTACCCTTACGGTCAGAATGGTGCTTATCAAACTCTATGATAGAGCAATCAAATACATTATATCTTTCCATTAATCTTCATTTTAAGATATTCATTATAGTCTTCCACATAATCATCACGGCTATACTTTGTATCCGCAAATTCAAGTGCAAGAGATGCGGTAGAAAAATTTTCCATTTTACGCCAAAGCCCCTTGGGAACATATAGTCCATAATAAGAGCGATTTAATGTAAAAGTTTTCTTCTGTTTTCCGTCGTCTACAGTAACATCAAAGGCTCCTGCAATAGCTATAATAAACTCGGCTGTAGCCTTATATGCATGTCCACCACGGTCTTCTCCACCAGGCACATCATAAATCCAATAAGTACGCTTTATTTCAAAAGGAATGTGATTATTCTGCTCCACAAACGAAAGATTACCTCTTGGGTCAGCGAACTTAGGAAGCTCTATGAGTTTTACGTCGTTGATAGTCATATTACTTTCCCTCGTACATTTTAGAATAATATTGCTGGTAATCACCACTGGTTACATTATCCAGCCATTCTTGATTGTCAAGATACCAACGAACTGTTTTCTCTATACCTTCCTCAAACTGAAGGCTTGGTTCCCAGCCAAGTTCCTTCTGAAGTTTAGTAGAGTCAATTGCATAACGGGCATCATGTCCTAGACGATCTTTTACGTATGTAATAAGATTCAGATCCTCACCTTCTGCTCTACCAAGCAAACGATCTACAGTCCTGATAACAGTCTTAATAATATCTATGTTTTTCCATTCATTGAATCCACCAATATTATAAGTCTCTGCAACCTTACCTTCATGAAATATCAAGTCAATAGCACGAGCATGATCCTCAACATAGAGCCAATCACGTACGTTTTCACCCTTACCATAAACTGGCAACGGCTTGCGATGACGTATATTATTGATAAATAGAGGTATCAACTTCTCAGGGAATTGATAAGGACCATAATTATTCGAACAGTTAGTTACAATTGTAGGCATTCCATAAGTGTCATGGAAAGCACGGACAAAATGGTCACTACTTGCCTTAGATGCAGAATAAGGAGAATGAGGATTGTACTTAGTTGTCTCATAGAAGAAATCTTCTCCGTATGCTAGATGGTGCTCTTCAGAACTAGCCTTCGTCGTGAATGGAGGTTTGACACCTTCAGGATGTGACATTTGCAACGCCCCATACACTTCGTCTGTAGAGATATGATAAAAACGCTTTCCATCATATTTCTCCGGCAAAGACTCCCAATAAAGCTTAGCAGCCTGAAGGAGAGACAATGTACCCATTACGTTAGTACGAGCAAAAGTAAAAGGATCTTTAATTGAACGGTCCACATGACTTTCAGCCGCAAGGTGGATAATACCGTCAATTTGTTCATCCTGCATTAATTTGTAAAAAGCATCAAAATCGCAAATATCCATCTTCACGAACTTATAGTTCGGCTTATCCTCAATGTCTTTAAGATTTGCATAAGTAAGAGCATCAAGATTAATGATATTATACTCAGGATATTTGTTTACGAAATGGCGAACTACATGGCTACCAATAAAGCCAGCGCCACCTGTGATAATTACATTCTTCATAATTTATTATTTTCTAAATGTATCTGAATCTACTTCTCGTTTTTTTTCCTCAATAACTTTTAAAAGGTATTGACCATACTGGTTCTTTAGCATTGGTTGAGCAAGCTGACGCATACGTTCCTCAGAAATCCAGCCCTTACGGTATGCTATCCCTTCAAGGCACGCTATTTTAAGGCCTTGACGTTTCTCTACAACTTCAACGTATGTAGAAGCTTCTGAAAGTGAGTCATGCGTACCTGTATCAAGCCAAGCAAAACCTCTTCCAAGAAGAGCTACTTTCAGTTCTCCATCTTTTAAAAATTCTTGATTGACGGTGGTAATCTCATACTCTCCTCTTGCCGATGGTTTGATTTCTGATGCAACCTTCACTACCTTGTTTGGATAGAAATACAAACCAACAACAGCATAATTTGACTTTGGGTCTGCAGGCTTCTCCTCAATAGAGAGGCAATTACCATCTTTATCAAATTCTGCGACTCCATAACGTTCTGGATCATTTACCCAATATCCAAAAACAGTAGCTTTACCATCTTTTGCATTCTGAACGGCATTAGTAAGCTGCTTTGTAAAGCCACTGCCGTAGAAAATATTATCTCCCAATACAAGGCAAACAGAATCTTCTCCGATGAAGTCCTTGCCAATGGTAAACGCTTGCGCTAAGCCGTCGGGTGATGGTTGTTCAGCATAATCGAAATGAACACCATAATCAGATCCATCGCCAAGGAGTCGCTTGAACCCTGGAAGGTCGTAGGGAGTAGAGATAATTAGAATCTCACGAATACCAGCCAACATAAGTACTGAAATTGGGTAATAAATCATTGGCTTGTCATAAATGAGGGTGTGTCGAAACGATGCATCCTCTTTTTTGTATAAACAAAGCCCCGACTTT